>Ga0080013_1005842_pt1 | contig 11239 bp, 25 predicted proteins | sample ETNvirenome_6_85_FD_69236 | JGI IMG/M metagenome (GOLD analysis project Ga0080013, IMG submission 69236) | Marine viral communities from the Pacific Ocean - ETNP_6_85 (SPADES assembly) (version 2) | ecosystem: Environmental > Aquatic > Marine > Oceanic | place: Pacific Ocean | collected 2013-06-19
ATCTTTATTTAGAATAATCATATTTTTAGAAGGTGATGATTTAAACCATTCTGATAATTCAATATGTTCTTTCTTACCAAATTCCCCATAGGGAGAATAGGTTTTAAATTTTCTTGTGTAGGGTGGATCAAAAAAGACAAAATCATTATTGGGAACATTACCTAATCCACTTTTCCAATCTCCACATATAATATCAGTATTATCTAACAGTTTAAATAAATCATCATTATAATTTAACACCTTAACATTTTTATACCAACCAAATGGAATATTAAATTTACCCACTTTTGAAAATCTTAACATACCTGAAAACGATAATTGTCTTAATATATAAAACTTTAATGCCTTATCTAATGGTTCAGTAAATTCATTATCTCTATAATGATAATAATACTTTTTACCCAACTCACCAAATTCATCCTTAGTCAATGGAGATTTATCTATACTATTATATTCAAGTCCAACTTTATTAATATAGTCAATACACTCTTGTTTATATTCTTTTATAGTATTATAAAATTCTACTAACTCTACAAAATTATCTGACACTACATTTTTAGAATGGTTCAAATTTAACCATACTGCACCACCACCAACAAATGGTTCGTGATATGTATCAAACTCTTTTGGTTTATATTTGTGAACTACTGGTAACTCTTTCGACTTACCACCACTCCATTTAATTAATGGCTTCAACTATCACCTTTCCTATTTTATTAAAATACTGATAATAATCTTCTTCATTAACATCCATTCCGAGTATCTCAAACATCTCGGAAGCGTGTGTTACAGTTACACCACTATTTTCAAAGGTCTTTATTTTATTCAAAAACTGTCTATTACCTTTTTCTTCATATGGTTTTCTATCCCACACAGACCAATTTAACAATCCAGAATTTAAACTATAATTTGGATATTCTATTTCTAAATATTCTTTAAGATAATTAATTTTTATATGGGTTGCTGGTAGTTTTTCAGTATCCAAATTAATGTTACCTTTTAATTCACGGTAATAAACTATCATATTAATATCATCTCTAAATAAGAAATCAATATCTTTACTTTTACCATCTTCACCAATTCCCTTTAATACTCCATGTGGTAACATTGAAAAGTTAGGTGTACTCTCTACCGCATATACAAGCCACTTTTCACCCCATTTTCCAAATTTAACAGAAGAAGAATGGGTTGATGGTATTCTACCATGTAATAGATGTATTAAAGATCCTGGTTTAGTATATGTAATTTCTTTTATTACATCTTCTACTAACAATAATCCTTTATCATATAATTGTTTATTCATTGGTTTATCCAAATATTTATCTTCTGTAAAATTGTATATATTCATTCATTTCCTATACCTAAATATACAACATAAAACCTATATAAGTCAAGCCTTTTTTTCACTTTTTTTCACTTTTTTTATCATTGATCTTTGAGAAGGCCCCATTTCTCTCTCCGCTAAGACATTCATTATTTGTTGCCTTTGTACAACGGCTATCCTGCCATCAAAGCACATATCTCGAACTTCCCTGACCGCTCGGTCATATCCCCATTGTTCGTAAATCTTTAATACCTCGTTTATCATCTATACCTTAATATACTCATAAAACGCTATATGTGTCAAGCTTTTTTTTCAATTCTGTACCGGCTTGTCCTCCTCGCTTACCTCGAAAGTAACTATGTATTTCTTATCTTCTTCTTCATCCCACTCTTCATAATCTACCAAATAGTTTCCAGTTTCATAAAACCTTTTCTGCACTTTTCCCATTTGATCCTCATCGTTACATATCACAATAATCTTGTTTCCCCTCGAACTAACCATTATCTGATTCTCCGCGTGATTGTAAATTATTTCAGATTTTAACTTAGTTTTTTTCATATTTTTAATATTTACTACTGAAGTAAAGGGAAAGTATAATAAGGTACTGGCCCTTTCTTCATTTAATACTCTTAATACTCTTCTCCATATAGAGAATATGTCTTTGGTGGTTCTGGTTCCGGATCGGGTTCATCTTCATATGCTACTGTATAAACAACCCCTTCCAATGATGCTAAAAAGAAGTTCGATATTTTACCTTGATGTTTTTGGAAAACATATTCCAATCCTTCCGTTAATGAATCAAATACTTCTGACCTTTCATCTGCGTCGTGCCACTTATCTCCTGGTGGTACTCGTCTTAATGCTACTTGTCTATCTTCTACCTTTGGCATTTTTTATTACTCCACTACGTTTGTAACTTGAATTAATATAATAGCTACTGCTAACAACAATGAAATTATTACTTTCAAAGTTGGTTGTTCTCCAAGAACAGTCCAAGTTAATAATCCAAATATAACTGTTCCCATACCAAATCCTATAAGTCTAATATTCCAATAAAATTGAAAGTGTTCATATGACCATAATGTTGCTTTCCAAAACATTAACGATAATGGGACTCCAAGTAATATAATCGGTAATGGTTTTTTCAACCAACTTATATTTAAAAACTGTCCGTTCAACTGAAAGAACGCTATCACATTAGCTATGGCTAATGTTGACATTGACAAAAATAACTTACTCATTAAACTTCCAATGATCTCCTAAACCAACCAAAATAAAACTTTCCCAAATCTGGTTTACGTTTCACGAGATTTGCATAATACTTAACACGATATGCTCTTACTCTTTCTAATTCTACACCTTCCAATGCCCGTCTTGTCGCCGGTCCAAGTCCACCATCAACATCTATTTTATTCTTATTCTTACCATTAGCTGCTTCTTGTAATATCCTAACGGCACGACCTTTGCCCATATTAACGGCCATATCAAAATAAATATGTTTTAATTTAGATGGAACTGTATCTACTTTATTCTTGTCCCAGTAATCTCTCTTATAAATTTCCTTGGCTCCTTCTATCGTAAGACCTTTAATATCTACGTCTGGATAAGCTCTTTTACTTACACCATATTTTGTTTCACCACCTGGGTCTTTCGGATCATTTACATAACCACCCTCGTGTTTTAAGACAACTTCTATAATGTCGTCAAACTCTGTAAGTGTTTCATTACTCATAATAGTCTCCTCTTGTTTCTCGATATTCGGATTTTCCCAAACAACCGTATCCCATATGGATTTTAACCATCCGTGTATCCAATTTTCCGTTTTCATAATTCATCAATTTCTTTTAATTTTTCTTCTAAGCGGGTATTAATTTCATTTAATTCTTCTTGCCATTGTTTTATATCGTCATCCCAATTGTAATCTACTTCTTCAATAGATGCCATTATATCTTTTGGTTTATCACAAATAGATTTAAATAACTTTCTAATAAAACTAAACATTTAATATTCCTAATGACCTATTCCAAAAAAGAATGCTATACAAGTCCATACAAAAAATACAAATAAGAACTTTGTAAATATATCTCCAAACTTTTGATTCATTCCATATCCAATTCAATTAATGTTTCTAACATTCCATTTAAAATATAAGTAAACTCTGGATGTTTAGAAAGTGCTTCCATAAAATTTGCCATATATTCTCCAGGTATAAAATCTAAATCGTATTCTTCCATTATACGTGCCTGTTTTAAAAGAGCTTCCAATGATACTCTAATATCTTCGGGCAAATTACCTCTCACCATATATTCTTCTAATCTATCAAACATTACTTATATAAAATCCAATCGGATGCATTAAATGAATTTATACTTGGATCTGGAGTGTTCTTTTCTTCTTCCGGATCTTGTTCTATTACCACATTACCATTATCATTGAGGCACGTAGTATAAAATAAACTCACGGCTAATATCCCCAAAACCATACTAATTAATTTCCTATTCTTTATTATATCTAACATTATATTTCTCCTCAATTATAAATATAACTTCTATCATTGTTTCATCATTTCAATGGCCGTGGCGACCCCTCGTAATCTTTGACTCGATATAGTTCCTTGTAATCCCATATCACCTATTAAATCTTGTCCGTCATATCCATCAATAGAACTTTTTGGTTCTCCATTAAACGCTTCTTCTAATAAATATAATAAACCGCTAACTAAGAGCGAATCGGATACTGTGACAATTTGTATTGGATCTTCATTTAATATTTTTATCCAAGCATTAGAAATACAACCAGGTATAAAGTTTTTTTTCGTTCTATATTCTTCTGAAAAATTCTTTTGTGATTTCTTACCTAAATCAAATAGATATTCTAATTCCATCTCTGATGTTGGAAATGAATGTAAAGTTTCTTTTATATTTTGTATTTTGTTAATTTTTCAAATACTCCCCATCACAATAATATCTCTTGTTACATTCAGGACTTCCTTTACCACACCGACATATTAACCATACCCTTCGAGTAGGTGAAGTAACTTCTAGTTTTCTGTTGCAATATTCACATTTCCAAATAACATTTCTATTAGGTAGTCTAGGAAATATAACTATCATTCTTCATAAAACTTTTCAAAACTTATATTCTATTCCTATTTTAAACTTATAATATTTTTTATCTTTAACATCATTGTAATCAAAAATATTAGTTAATGTAAGATTATCATTTATCTTATAATTAATCTTAGCATAATCTTCCATATCAAATCTACTATCACCAGTCAATTCATTTCTAAATAAATATCCATCAAACTTTGCCTCTAAAGATAATGTATGATTGATTTCTTTCTTCTTACTCAAACCAATTGATACACCACTCTCGAATTTATCATCTGCATACATTCCAGTATAACCAACTGAATAATCACCATTACGATAACGAATGTCTGCCTTACCATACGTTAAATCACGAGATGTCTTATTAACATATTGTGGTTTAAAATAAAAGTTTTTTGGTTTCCATTCCAACCATACTTCATCATCAATATAATACTGTCCTAACTCTCGTTCCCAATCTCGTTTGAAATATATCTGTTTGTTTTTAAATCCAAGTGTTACTTCGTAATCATCCTGTATAATAGATTGATCATTAGGTGTTCTCATAGCAAAGCTAGAGAAAAAAATTAATCCACTAAATATGCTATTTAATAACATCATTTTCCTAAACATTCTTCTGTTATGGAATCTGAAAAAAAATATCTATCGTAAGGTCTATATCTTTTCCACATCTTATTTAGTCGTTTTAGTAAATCACCATCATAACCAAAGTCGTGGTCATTATATATAGTGTTGTGCATATTATCTACAAATTCCCAGTCTGTTAGTTTCCAAATTACATTGCCGTATTTATCTAATCGCTCCGAATAGTTATCCATAGCATCATAACCATTTATAGTACACCAAGTTTCTATACGAAGTCGTAATACTTCTAATTTTTTTAAGAGTGTTTTATTTTTCATCGTAATACTTACGCCACATACTATTTGCCCACTTTAAAACGTCTGGCTGCATTTCGTAATAGTTTTGAAATGCTCCAATTTCATATGACTTTGGGATCATAATTACGCCCTCATATGTTTCTTTGTCGGGGTTGTAGTTTTCTGGCCGGATACAATCAATTATACTATTCACTCCTTCATAATCCATATCCCATTCATTCGTTATATCTGTTTTATACACGGAATGTCCAACAAAGTTCATTTCTGATAATTGATGTACTCTCATTCTATCTTTTAAATCGAGAAACTTTCTATATATAGTTTTTCTTATTGGTACTTTTTCCACTGAATTCGCAGATTACTTAATTTTCTGAATAAGTAAATGAATATATTAAGTGGTTCGGTTTCGGCTACTGGTTGCCCAGCAACATCATAGAACACTTCATATACACGACCTTTTTTGATGTGATGTTTTATCATTCTTTAATTATTTTCCCACCAACCAACCCTCTCAAAACCGAACTAAAAACTGAATTCCATTCGCACTTGAGTTTTTCAATTCCCGTCCCAACCTCCGTTTCTTTCTTAAGGTGAACTAACCTTTCGTTTACCCTAGATGCTACTATCCGGACGCATCCAGTTGCTCCTTCCCCGACTCCCTTTCAATATTTCTTTGTCGATATATTTGAAGAAGTTCCTTTTCATATTTTAAATTTGCCCACTCTACATCACTAAGATACTTACCACTCTTCATTCCGGCAATTACATCTTGATAAGTACTTCTCTGAATATCTTGATGTTTCCTATATCTATTTGGATATTCTAAAAAATAATAGTTCATTTCATCAATATATATAATACACTTTTTTCAAACACTTATATAATTTGTTCCTATACTTCTCTGGCATGCCAATGTAGGTGATCAAATATTGTTCGCTGTACTTTATCTATATGAAAAGCTTTACCTTCGTAAAACATATCCGCTGTTTCTTGTAACACAGCTTCCATAATATATTGGTCTGGTTCTGGTATATCCATTGTATGTTCTTTCCATACTGCCATTGGAATAGAACATCCAGTACAATCAAGTATTATAAAATAGTCATTCTCATAATATACTTTAGTTTTTATTTGTAACGTACATAGGTCACACATTCCCTTTCAAATCCCGTTTGTACACTTTTTTGTAATCAAGGTCTAATTTATATTCTATTAGACAACCACAAGTTTTACACCACATAGGTGTAATGGATTTATGTATACTAAAGAAATTAAGATGGTCTTCAATATGTTCTTTTACTAATTCAACATCAGCTGGTCTTTTTTTATTTAATGCTTTTCTTACTCCTGGATTTTCACCACATTCTTCACAATCACCTTTACGTGCTTTAGTTGTATTATGCTCTAAAGCATAAGATCCATTTTTACGTTTTACTAAACCCATATTAGTTAATCTCCATCTCCGCTCCAACTTCCTCAAATTTTAGTTTGAGACTTTCAGCTTCTTTGGGTGTAATATTTTCTTTAATAGCAATAGGAGCTTTATCAACCAAGTTTTTTGCTTCCAGTAATGGTGTTTCAAATTCGGTTTTGACCAACTTTATAACTTTAAGTCTTTCCTTACCAGCATCCTTTAAAACTAAATTTACAATAGAAGGCACTTCTTCCTGTACTTCTTCTACTGCAATAGTTTGAACTGGTTGTACAGTAACTACATCAAACTTATCTTCAATCTTTTTAACCAATTCATTTAATTGAAGCATATTACATTTCTCTAAATATTCTAATATATCTTCTTGTGTTATTTTCATATTATACCATCATCCCAATTTTAAATACTTCTTTTAACATACTTTGCATTATACTATTCCAAGTCCATAACATCAAAGTGAATATAACCATATACTTTAATATTACAAGTAAAATAAAAATTATAACCGATAGTTCAAATTCTATTTTCCTCTTTAAAGTTTGTATTGTTATTTTCATTATATCTCTCCACCCTTGAAGTGTCAATAGAAAAACCGGTTGGATCTCTATAGTAAGGTGGAACATTAATAGTGTCTGGTAATACTATACCAGTACTATCAGCATTTTCGTATTCCATTAATCCAATTTTTGTTTCAAATACATCCATTGTTGGTTCTAATTTGCCAAAATAATCAGCAGTAGATATTAATATAATAGCTACCCAATGTAAATAGTAAGCCCACATAATAATTAATTTCCGTTATATTTTTTCCAAAGTTTGTTAGCCACAAGTAAAGTTTCTTTAGAAGGATGTGTTTCTTTAATTAAAGCATTGTTTAACCAATCATTAACCATCTCCCAATGAGCGTCAGCTTCTTTGTCTCTTGATCTAACACCATCAATAGCTTTAAAGTTTTCATCCCCTATTAGATTTCTAAGTTTAGTTAATTTGTTCGTAACGTTTCGTAACTCAGGACTTAAGAAATCATCACCTTCAACGAAGTCCTGATGAACGGCATCATTAAGACCATAACGTGTATCTTGCATATCACTTTGTCTATTCGTCATTACCTTATCACCCACAACCAATTCATTTATTGGTTTTGTTGAACCATCATCCATTTTAATCATCTTTTAATAAGTAGTAGATACAAGTTGCTAAACATAATAAACAAAGTATGAGTAGTAAAAATGATATTCGGACAATATTAACTGCAGTTATCATCTTATAAAATAATATATCACTAAGCTTATACCTACTATCCACATTACAGCTTCATAAATATCGTGCCGTAGTGATCTAGTTTTTCTTAACCATTCTTTTATAGACATTTTATTTCCTTTTAATTTTCTAACTGGCACTATAGTATACCTACCTACCCTCCTGGAGTGTATTTATAATACTGACATAAACTCCAACTACAGGGCCAGTTTATTAAGTGAGTGTGGCTGGACTCGAACCAACTTGATGATTAAATAGATTTACAGTCTACCCCCATTTCCAGATCGGGCTACACACTCTTATACTTAGATCTTAATCATAAAACCATATACAAGTCAAGCTCTTTTTTTTACTGCGGAAGAGGAAGGATTCGAACCTTCGTATCCCATAGATGAGATAAACACATTAGCAGTGTGCCGCATTAAACCTCTCTGCCACTCTTCCATATAATAGTTAACCACATAGTATATAACTACCCATTTGATATCGCATTTTGAGACATCAAGATACTAATACTTCAATCCAGTTTATCATAATAACATATATAGAGTACATAGTATAGCTAACAGTAAACCACTCCAAGTATAGCTAACAGTAAACCTATTATACCACTCCAATCGCTAGCGCTAAATCTTTTTTTCATTTACTTATCCATTGTTATTATATGGTACAACGCTCCAAATAAACACAGTAGGCATATAAGACTCATTATTATAATCATACGCTATTTCTTTTTTTGTGTTTTAGTTTTAAAGGCTCTTTATCAATTCATTGATAAATATAATGTATCAAATCCTTAGCGCCAATATTAATAGCGACATGTAAACAGGTTAGGCGTGTTGAGCGATTCGCTGAAGCGTTTCAGTTAACGACTTACTCGAAGGGGTCCCCCCTCTTAGCGTTATATAGTATGTCACTCTGTCAGTCTGTCATATTGTCATAGTGTAGTGATCCTGAGCGCTGGGTTGTGTAGTACTGTAGTACTCCAGTGTCCAGTACCAGTAGGTTATATCCTAAGCGCTGTGTGGTCCCTCAAAAGACTATTCAGCGCACCACGGCTATAAGTTGCCGACGACTAGGAAGATATAGCATACGAAGAATAGCCACAAGAGTGTAGCAAACTCCGCACACCTATAGAGTAGTTTTGTCATATTTATCGAAGGGGGGGAGGGGGGTATCAGTCGAGGTAGTTGTCTGATATGTCATCGTAGGGTATGTCTTCCATACTCCCACTATTCATATAAGCGCTACCACCGTCAAACCCCATATAAGGATCAACCTGTATTTCAGGCACCATGAACTCATCTAAGTCATTCATTGCCTGAAAGTATCGGATCTCCTTAGCGGTATAACCTTTAGCCTTCGCCTTTTTCTTTGTTACTGATTTACTCATTATGCTAGATCTTACCACATAAACCCTATACAAGTCAAGCTTTATTTTGCGCTATTTGCGCTTTTTTTTTAGTAGCTTGGGCAGCGAATCCTAGCGCTATTGAGTCTCAATCTCAATTAGCCGCGCCTAATTGAGTCTCAATCTCAATAACACGACGCGCTTTTTTGGACGCACTCAGTAGATCTTACAACAAAAAAGCTATACAAGTCAAGTCTTTTCTTCATTATTTTCCCATATAGCGCTAATATTCTTGCGTAACCTTGTAACATTTTTGGGTATAGTAACGGTTTTGGCTATATCTTTCAGTATATAGAAGCAGTTAAAGCACAACATTCTCAGGTTATCTACGCTATGATTAGTTCCATCGCCGTCCATAAAGTCTATAACCAGGGGGCTACTCATATCAGTACGTCTATATTCGTCATATCCGCAGTTATAACACTCCTGTTTAAGTATCGCTTCCTTCAAAAGCTTCTCCTGGAGCCTATAATGGGGTAGATTAGGATGCTTCCCAGCTAGTATATCATCTATATGTGCCCCACGTTTAGCCCATCCTTTAGAGATACCAACGCCTGATTGGTTCGTGTTCCACATATCGTATAGTTTACAGTACTTTTTGAAGGTGTTATACGATACATTCATCTCCATAGCTGCGGCACGCATAGACATAGTTTTATTTATTGCGCCTTCTATAGCACTTTTAGGTATTGCTCTACCCTTATATGGATTCATTCCCTGCTTAGCCATAATAATAACTCCTTTATGACAATATGACATACCGCTAATTGATTAACAAAGTGTGTCAATTTGTCAGTTTTGTAGGTGCGCTGCGAGATGCAAATGCGCAGTATATTCGAAAATTAGTGATACACTAATATTCTCTAAAAATAAGTATATAGTATGTTAAAAAGTGGGTTAAAGTGGGGGGTTGTGGTGTTTTATGGTGAATTATGTTATTTGTTATATATCAAATTTAACGTTTTATTTTCTTTATCATCCACCACCAATAGATGAGTGTAAATATAAAAAATAATGATTTAAATAGTTCGTCTTCCATAATAAAATGGAAGGAAGTCTATTATAAATAGGTGTTTTATTTAAAAATTATCCAGTCGGACGCATTAAAGCTTGGGTCGGATTCCTCTTTTTCTTCGGGATGCACTTCCTCTATCACCGTTCCGTTATTGAGTTTCTCGAGGCACGCAGCTAAAAATAAACTTGCGGATAATATCCTCAAAACCAATCCAATGTATTTCAGATTAGGAAATTTCTGTTTCATTTATTTCTCCTATTAGTTGGGGGTGGTAATGCAGTGCTTCCATAACAAGGAAAGTTATCACCCCAGGGTTCTTCTTGTTTACTTTTATTATGTACTGGAGTAGCCCAATCATCATCCTTTGACATTTCTTGTTTCTCCTCTACCAAATCTATTCCAGAATAAGGAAATACAAATGGATCATCCCTTGGAATACTGATGTTATGAAGTGCCTCCATCGTGGGCTCTTCTTTATCTTTAATAAATAGACTCTTAATAAAGTTTATTATTGTGTTTATCATTTCAATCCTTCTTTTTATTAGACCTAAACCAAAAATCTATGACCTTACCAAATGAAGCTAAAAATCCACCAACTATGATATTGAGTAAATCTCTAAACTTTTCATCTAATGTCATCGATGGTGAAAATAATAAATAAATTATCCAACCAAAAACTCCAAACATTGCAACTGTAATAGTAAATTGCATCCAATCTGGTAATCCATCTCCACCATGTAATTCATCTGGTCCTGTTGGTAAATTAGCCATAATAACTCTCCATTTTATATTCAATTATAAAT
>Ga0080013_1005843_pt1 | contig 11239 bp, 16 predicted proteins | sample ETNvirenome_6_85_FD_69236 | JGI IMG/M metagenome (GOLD analysis project Ga0080013, IMG submission 69236) | Marine viral communities from the Pacific Ocean - ETNP_6_85 (SPADES assembly) (version 2) | ecosystem: Environmental > Aquatic > Marine > Oceanic | place: Pacific Ocean | collected 2013-06-19
CCCACAAGCTCGGGAAGAACCTAACACTAGACGAGGGCAACATGCTTCGTAAGGTGTTGACCAAGAAGGGCACCGGCAAAGAAGCCCGCGTCAAGAACAAGCTCAAGCAGAAGTTCGTCGACGGTTGCGTTGAAAAGGGCATTCGTCACGGCGAGGCAGAGGACATGTGGGAGCGGTTCGAGTACTTCTCGGGCTATGGCTTCAACAAGTCCCACGCCGTATCTTACTCGGCAATCTCGTTCCAGTGCGCGTGGCTATATAACTACTACCCAGTAGAATGGATGGCGTCGTTCCTCGACAAGGAACCAGAGAAGCGCAAAGAGAAGGCGATCAACATCGCGAAGTCAAATGGTTTTGAGATTGTGGAAGCGGATATCAACACTTCATCGTTTGTATGGGAGATTGATCCCGACAACCCGAAGCGTCTTTATCAACCACTGAGCGGGCTCAAGGGATTGGGGGACGCAGCCATTCAACAGATCGTTGATAACCGGCCGTTCAATAATATTGAGGAGTTCCTGTTTCACGACGACATTGTATACAGCAAACTGAACAAGAAAGCCCTTGACGTGTTAGTTCGCTCTGGGGCTATGAATAACCTTATCGATGAAAGGTTCGCCGGGCGCAAACACTTCTGGTCGGCAGTCGCTGTCGATCGTGTGTATAGTAAAAAGAAGTTTTTGGAAAACATCGAGACCTACAAGCCGGAGGGCGAGTTCGCTACGGAGGAAGAAATTGATAACCTGACAATACTTACTGGCATTTTTCCGATGCACTTGGTGATGACAGAGAGTGTCCGTGAACGACTGAATACTTACTACGTGCCACCAATTTCGGATTATGACCCGGCGCTTGGTCTTGCGTGGTTTATTCCTCGCGAGATTATTAAAAAGAAGACAAAACACGGAAAGCCTTATTGGATTGTTTCGGTAATTGATTCAAATTCGGTATTGACAAAGTTCCGATGTTGGGGTATAGTAGAAGGTAAGGATAGGATTCATTTGAATCGTCCTTATATGGGTAAACTAGATTTCGACCCAGCGTGGGGGTTCTCAACTCGCTCGATTAAAAGAAATCTAAGATTGTTAGGATAAAAATGATATTACAATATCACATGTTGCGAGGAAGCGACTACCCGCCTGTGAGGGCAAACCCCAGCGATGCTGGGCTCGATTTGAGATGGGTGCCTACGGAAGAATCCACAAAAATAATGGGTATCTCTCCGGGAGCCAGTGTATTGATACCAACAGGGTGTAAATTTGGAATTCCACATGGTTATATGATGGAAATTAAAAACAAGTCTGGAGTCGCTCATAAGAAACAGTTGTTTGTGGGAGCCTGTGTGGTCGATAGTGGCTACGATGGAGAGGTCTTTGTTAACCTGCACAATATGGGGACTGATGTTCAGTTTTTGGAAGCCGGCGAAAAGATAGCGCAAGCAATTATTATCCCAGTGGTTCCGGTTCGATTTGTTGCCAGCGATAGCCCGGACCTTTATGAGTGGTATCCAATTACTATTTCTGGCCGCGGCAACGGCGCACTTGGGAGCACCGGAAAATAATGAGCCCTAAGATAAGAAAGTTTAATGCAGCCAAACGCAAACAGACTCGCAAGGATGCCAAAAAGAAGATGGAGGAACAAATGGGTTTATTTGCCAAGCACCCTACGGAGTGTTGCCTTTGTAATACGGCTTTCGAACGAACCCACGAAACGGTAAAGACATGGCATGTGGTTATACGAGAAGAACGAGTGCGGCTGACGTGCCCTGAATGTTGGGGAACTTTCACCGAGGCTTTGGAGAAGGTTTCCCGTGAAGACGGGTGACCTTGTAGCATGCTATCGTCGCAGGGAGGATAAGCCCATTATAACTGGGATTGTAATTGAGGTATTTGAGATACCACCACTGTCTGAACACAGCCGGATTGATCCTCTCCCGATGGTCAAGATCGCTACAGAAAATGGTACCCAATGTTGGAAAAGAAGAAAGGTAAAAGTTATAAATGAATATTAAAGAAGGCTTGGCCTATAACGATGTCTTGTTGGTTCCGCAGTATTCAGATATTATTAGTCGCTCCGAAGTTTGTATTGGATCTAGCCTGGGAAACCTTTGGTTCGAACTGCCTATTATCTCTAGTCCAATGGACACCATAACCGCATCGCCAATGGCTGCAGCTATGGATTCGCGCGGAGGCTTCGGTATCATACATAGATATAATTCCATAGAGATTCAGTGTCAGCACGTTGAATGCTTACCAGCAGAGGCCATAGTGGGAGCAGCGATAGGTGTTTCGGGCGACTATTTAGATAGAGCGACGGCCCTTTATGATGCTGGCGCGCAAATTTTGTGTGTGGATGTGGCGCACGGTCACCACATCTTAATGAAAGAGGCGCTCCGCGCACTGCGTGATATCTTCGGATCCACTGTTCATATTATGGCGGGGAACGTTGCGACCTTGGAGGGTTACAATGACTTGGTCGATTGGGGAGCCGATAGTGTGCGTTGCAATATTGGTGGCGGTTCTATTTGTTCAACTAGGATTCAGACTGGCCACGGTGTCCCGGGCCTTCAAACAATTATTGATTGCGCGCGATCAGACAGGAACGCTCCCATCATTGCTGACGGGGGAATCCGAAACTCGGGAGATATTGTCAAAGCTTTGGCGGCTGGCGCTGACGTCGTTATGCTTGGCTCTCTCTTGTCAGGTACTGATGAAACTCCTGGCGATGTAATAACCACGCGAAAGGGCAAGTTTAAATCTTACCGCGGAATGGCTAGCGCAGATGCACAAATAGAGTGGCGAGGCAAAACAGCCTCTTTGGAGGGTATTGCCACGACAGTTCCTTGTAAGGGTCCTGTTGCGGGAGTACTTAAAGAATTGGAGCGCGGCATCCGCAGCGGACTTTCCTATTCGGGCGCGAGGTCTATTAAAGAATTGCAAGCCAAGGCTCAGTTTATTCGTCAGACCGCGAGTGGCCGGGTAGAAAGCGCAACACACATTTTACGATGACAAACAACATACCGGATACTCATTCTAAGCTGACGTTCTTTTTGGACTCTAGGCTACATGAAAATCTTAAGATTCGCCTCTACTATGATCAGATCAAAACTCAAAGCGAATTTTTTAGATATTGTGTGGAATCGTACTTAGACCAAAATCTTTTGTTTATGGAGTTTCTTGACGATTACAAAATAAATAAAAAGGTGCAGTCTAAAACGCGCGCACATAAGTCGCGAAAGCTCAGGGAAAAGGGGAACAAGTTAATGGAGGAATTGGCATTAACAGATGATGAGGTCCAGAATATATTCGATATTTTAGAAGAGGATTTACCAGAGTTATGAGAGAATGTGCAAAGAAATGCTACATAGCAAAAGAATGCTGCAGCAACACAGAATGTCGTTTATTCATAGACTATGAGGAGGACTATAATTGTACGCTTGTGGCGGCCAAAAAACATGGCCCAATGACTTTAGAACAAATTGGCCATCGAATAGGGGTAAGTACCGTTAGGGCAAAACAAGTTTTGGACGCTACTCTATTGAAATTAAAAAAGACATTCTTGAAGGAAAACACTATTTAAAAGTAGCATATTCGCAGTTTATACGCGTTAGGAGAAACGACTATGTCTAAAAATTTATTAAATGAGGCTCAGGTTCTTAAGTTTATGAAGCTTGCGAAGCTGGGGCCCCTTTCACCTGGTTTTGTTAAGGGACTTACCGAAACAACCGCTAGCGATGAAGAGCTGGAAGAGGTTCGAACCGGTATCGATCCTTCTCCCAACCTTCAAAGTGCCCGACGAGGACATGGCCGCGGGCGAGAAGGCGCAGAGCGCTTAGAGGAAGTGGGGGAAGAAGAGGAACTCGGTGTCGAAGACCCGGAAGTCGACGATCTTCCTGTCGACGATGCTGCGGCAGAAGAAGTTGTAGATGATGTTGAAGCCGTCGAACCCGAGGTTGGCGCCGAGGGTGCGCCCACCGAGGAAGAGGTGCTTGCAGCGCTACAAATCATCGCTCGAGCTGCCGGTGTCGAAGGCCTTGAAATGGACGTTGAATCGACCGGAGAGCCTTCCGCCGAAGAGCCGGCCCTCGAAGAGCCAGGCCTTGAAGAGCCAGGCCTTGAAGAGCCGGGGCTTGAGGGAGAAGAGGCGGAGTTTGGTGCAGAAGAGGATGAGGCGCTCGAAGAGATTTTGGGCTTCGGCCAGAGTGCAGATGAGAAACGCGAGAAGCGCGCGCTGGGCAAGAAAGGATCCTACGCTCCTGATCCCGAAGCAGGCGAAAAGAGTTCCGCTCCCACTCCCGAAGAAATCGAAGCTGCCAAGAAGGAGCCACGCACGCGCAGCCCTCGCAGAAGCGCGGGTGATATTGCGGGCGGCCTAGGCGGCAGTTGGAAAGGCATCTCCGAAGGAAACACCAACGAACTCGTTGAGCAGATTACCAAGCGCGTTGCTGCTCGAATTTTGAAGGCGGCACTTCAAAAGAAGTAAAATAAGCACTTGACTTTCAAGAGCTCCTAACGTATACTAAAGACTGTGAGGGAAACCTCGCAGTCTTTTTTTATGGGGTCTTTATGCACGAGATAACTAACGGAGAATTAATGGTTTTTGTGGTCTTGGGCTTCTGCGCCGGTATTTTTGCTAGCGTTTTTTTGTCTAAACTATTTGAAGTCGTTCACCTGTGGCGTCTCGTTCAAGAAGTTGTCGCACATTGTTTATTAATGTGTGTGAAGATCATGGAAGACCTATCGTTTCTCACAGAATTAAAACGCAAACAGATGAAAGAGTCTGACTTTACTAGCGACCAAATTCGAAACTTTGAGGAAGTTGATCAAAGAACCTTGACAAACTGGAAAGACTCAGTTATACTATCCTTAATAGACGGGGCTCCCAAACAGTTTCGTACGCTGATGCCCTTCACCAATTGGAAGGAAGCAGTTAAGTTTCTGGAAGAATCCAAGAAAGCTTCAATAATTGAAAGAAAGAAAAATTATGATTTATAACACCGCCGATGAAAATTTGAGTGAGGAAGAAGAAGAAGAAATCGAAGAAGTCGAAGGGGAAAGTACTCTTATTGGGTTGTGCTCCGACATCAACGAAGAATCAATGAAAGAAATCGCACTGAGCCTCCTCACGCTTAACGGTGGTCAGCTACTGCACGAAGACCCAGGTGCTATAGAGGGAACAAAAGATATTGAATTTTTTATTTCTTCTAACGGAGGATCTGTTAACGATATGTTTACCATTTATGATTTAATGGAACTTGTGAAACGCAATCGAGACATTGCTACTTTTGGTTATGGGAGAATTGCCTCCGCAGCCGTACCACTCCTAGCTTTTGGTACCCCGGGAAAGCGTCATATTTCTAAGCACGCGCGCCTCATGATCCACCATTGCTCCAGTGAGATTGGGGGCACCCATCCCACCATTCGCTCGAGTTTCGCAGAGCTTAAGAAAGTGGAAGCAATGATGATCCAGGCACTCGCGGAGAATTCTAATATTTCAGTCGGTGAATATTACAACATTTTTTCCAAGAACACTGATGAATATTTTTCAGCGGAGGAAGCATTAGAAATGGGTCTTGTTGATAAAATCATCTAATTAGTACTAGACCCGAGAGGATTACCCATGGATATTGATACAATGGTGGAGAGCCACTTTAAAAAGAACCGAGACGTTTTTGGTTTCGAGAGCATTGCCCAACTGATTGAAGAGGTGATGGATTCGATGGAGTCCGGCGGCCTTCCTCTCTTAGAGGCGGAGGATAAATTCGTACGCCCGGGTGCTCAGCAACGTGAGCGCGGCTTTAGAATGCCTAATATTATTCCCACCGAGATCACAGTGGGGCAGCGTCCGGAATCGGAAGATCGATCCGTTTTTGAGAAGTGGATGCAAAACTTAGGAATTTCTGGCGGAGGGGGCAGTAGCCAGGTAGGAGCTAAACTACAGGCTGTATCTAATTTCTTTGATAGCCCCGAAGCCCATCTTAAGGATGCAACTATCGCCAAAACACTATCTTATTTAATGTTTTTAAATCAGTTTGTCTGGATGCTTAAAGAGTTTAACGCGTCTGTGGCTGGTTTTTTATGGGAACCTTTTTTGGCCAGCATGTTCGGAGGGGAGTCACGACAGGTTCCCACTAGTGAAGGCAATATTGCTGACATTGAAATTATTACGGCCGGCGGCAAAGAAAATATTAGTTTAAAGATTCTTAACAAGGCCGGCACCGTGAAAGGAAGTTTTACTGACCTAGTGGGACACTTCGCAAAAGGCGGCACAGAAATGAAATATGTCATTGTTGTTAAAAAGCAAGTGGGCGGAGAAAAGGTCGCGACCCCCGGAGGCAAGGAAAAGAAAACAGCCGTTACGGTGGTGGGAGTAACGTTCTATGAGTTTTCAATAACACCAGAGAATTTTTTCAAATGGATCGGTGGCGAGAAGTACGAACATCAAGTTGAGCTAAAGCCCGTAACCTTTACACTTAACAAAGGCCTTGAAAGTGGAGTTGTAAAGAGAGGTGGCTCCAAGACCGCGAAAAACCCTGAGACAGGAGTGGAAGAGCCAATCCCCGGAAAAGAAGACTATATATGGATTCGAAGTGCGTCGGCTAAGGGAGGCGTCCAGGTTCGTTGGGGTCGAATTGGCAGTCCCGTTAAGCTGCCCGACGGCACCACCGGCGTTCAAGTCGCCGCGGCCGATCTTAAAAAGCAGGCGCAACAAGGCCTTGAGCTTGATCTTCAGGGTTACGATCCTGAAACGGGCATCATTGACCCTGACCAAAAACTTACCGCCAACGTTGCCGTCTTTGGAGACGAGGGAGCCGCGCCCAAGTCAGAGTTTGCAGCGGTCAAGGCCCCTCCAGAGAGCGAAGCCGAAAGCGCCCTTATTGGTCGCGGCAAAGATACGCTACAACTATGGGGTGGTCCGGACGGACTTAAGAAGTGGATGGGCATCGCCGCCAGCTACAAAGCGAAGAATGACTATGCGGGCTTTTTCAAGGAAGTTCAGAAGGGCGCTCCCGGCGTCTCGGGTGGCGGTGATGAGGGTGGCGGGAAACAGTTCCATATAAAGCCGGCCTTTTATTTGGGTGCGGCTAACGAGCTTGGATCTCTCGACATTTCAACGGAAGCTGTCGCGGAGTTTTTTAAGCTGTCGGCTGAAAGAATTCAAGGGGACCTAGTAGACATGTTTAATAGCTTGGGGTCTCTCACTGATAACATAGCCGAGTTCTTTTTAACCGAATGCGGACAGGCTCAATGTCCCAATGCGGCAGCGGGGGACGCGGCAATCAAGAGTGCTGCAGAGTTGGCTGCTGCGACCGAGAAAGCTGTTATGGGAATTAAGGGCGGCGCAATAAAAGAATAGTTTGACATTACAAACAAGTGTGTTATAATAACAATAGGAAAGAGAGGTGACGTGTGCCCAAGTGTAAATTTGAGTCGCGATCGGAACTAAACGCAAAAGTATTAAAGGGTGTTAACACTCTCGCGGACAATGTAGCCGCTACTCTAGGGCCCAAAGGGCGCAATGTTATACTTCATCAGAAAGACAAAGACCCCTTCATCACCAAAGACGGAGTAACAGTTTCGGCCTTTGTTCATGCGGATGACGTGTTTGAAAACAGCGCAGTACAGATTCTTAAGCAGGCAACTTCCCAAACTAATACAATGGCTGGCGACGGCACCACAACGGCGACCGTATTAGCCAGAGAGATTTTGGTAAAGGCACAGAAATATATTACAGCCGGCGCAGCGCCAACAGAACTTAAGCGAGGAATTGATGCTGCTGTTGAGAGTCTTGTTGCAAATCTTAAAACGTCTGCCACACATATTGAAACACTTGATGATGTTGAAAATATTGCAACCATTTCGGCCAACAATGATAGAACAATAGGCAGGCTCATTGCAACAGCCGTCGATAAGGCTGGTAAGGATGGCAGTATTACGATAGAAGAGTCCAGAACAAGCGAAACAAGCTTAGATATTATTGAAGGTTTCCGCATGGAAGCTGGTTATGCAGCATCCGCGTTTGTAACAGACGACCGTCGTGGAGCGGTTCATCATAATTCACCGCTTTTGTTGATCACAGATAAAAAGATTGACAATGTCGATCAGATCCTGCCGGCACTCGAAATCGTTAGTCGCGACGGCCGACCTCTTATTATTGTAGCTGAGGACATCGAAGGACAGGCTCTTGCCGCTCTTGTCATGAATACGGTCCGAGGCACGATGAAGATCGCAGCAGTAAAGGCACCTTATTATGGCGCCCGCCGCCGTAATGTTTTGGCCGATCTCGCTCTTTCTACCGGGGCGGAATATATTTCACAGGATAGCCACGTGCGTCTTCGAGATATCAAACTGCAACACTTTGGTCAGTGTCGTTCTGTCGACATTACTAAAACGCTCACAACGGTTGTCGGAGGTAAAGGAGACTCTGAAGAGATTGATAAGAGGATTGAATTGTTAAAAGTAGAGCTTCAAGCGATTGATGATCTACGTGAATGTGATAGGATTCAGGAGCGCATCACTAAACTGGCTTCTGGAGTTGCGGTTATTAATGTTGGCGCTCCAACCGAAGTAGAAATGATAGAAAAGAAACATCGTATTGAAGACGCTCTCGAGGCAGTTAAATCGGCGCAGCAAGAAGGAATAGTTCCCGGGGGGGGCGTGGCGTTGCTCCGAGCCGCAAGTTCGCTGAGCAAGGTGAAAGTTGAAAATGAAGATCAACAATATGGCGTGGAAGTTGTTATGAAAGCGGTGTCAGCCCCGTTGCGGCAGATGGCGATTAACTGTGGCCTCAGCCCTGATCTTATCGAAGCCCAAATCCGAGAGGCCCCAAAAAATCGCGGCTACAATTTTCGGGACTTTTCGCTTGTTAATATGTATGAAGCCGGTATAGTTGATCCTGTGAAGGTTACGCGAGTAGCCCTCCAGAACGCGGCTTCTGCAGCTGGAACCTTAATTACAACTTCGCATGCGATTATAGAGGTATAGTTCTATTTATGTTATAACGGAGGGATTGCTGTGAGCGACGACGAACAACATAGTCAGCAACTTACTGTAATGATGACCGAGATTGCAACCAAAATGCAAGTACTTCTTGATAAACAGGATGAGTTGGCAGAGAATATATCTAAAATTAAGGAAGCGGTATATGATCCCGACAAAGGATTATATGCGAGATTGAGTAAATTAGATGCGCGTTTAGATGCGTTGGAAAGCTGGAAGAATAATAATAGCAAAATTTTATGGATTGTTATGACAGTGGGAGTTGGATTAATTTTATCGACCACTTGGCAAGCCATTTTTTAGAAAGGAATATAAAATGAGAGTAAAGTTGTCTTACACAATTGATGAGGAAGACGTTTTATCGGAAGCCGCGAAGATTCTCAATTTGTCGGCTGACGATATGAATCAGACGATTGGGATGTTTAGCAATGTTCAGCAAGAATTAAAAGGCGAGAACGATGAAAATAAAATTGTTAATATTAATAAATGCATGGAAATGATTGATGATTTTCGCCAAGCGCTTTGCAATGTTGATACTCGGCTACAGGAGATAACGGAAATAATCATCGGATATAATGATTATAAAGCAGCCCCTCCCGTTGCAGAAGAAGAATGAATTTTCGATATCAAATAGGTGATTTAGTACATGTACCTCAAGCTGTCACGTTAGTTGATCGTTCGTTGGAAAACGATCAGCTTCTAGTTCCGATGAGGTGGCTTCAAACTGAGGCACCGCGCCTTGCAATTGTTACAGCACCGACCGCCGGCGGCTATGTTCAGGTTTATTATGAGGGCGATAACTGGTCTGTAAAAAATGAAAGTGTTTATAAAGTATGATAAAGTTTATTAAATTATCTAAAGTTCAACGCGACAGTCGGTTTTCTCTAGATGAAATATGGATTAATGAATCGCACGTGGTGAGACTTCAAAGTGCGCCGGAAATGAAAAAACTTTTAGAAGAGGGACATATGCCTCAGGATTTAGATAAAAGTCATGATTTTACTTCAATAACTACTAACGTAGGTGGTATAACGGAGACCCACGTTGTAGTAGGGAGCGCACCGGCAATCGCACAGCGGCTGAGTCACGACAAGAGAAACTTGTTGAAGGGATAAAAACAATTTAATTTGTTTTATTTTGGTTGACAAGTAATATCTCCAGTGTTATAGTACACATCGTAAGCGGTACAGCTTACCATTTAAGGAGATAAAATATGTACCCCGTTCTTAGTAACAACATGCTGCGAAACCAGCGCAACCTGATCGACACCTTGTTCGGTGAGGATTTTTTCAGCACATCCACCTCGGCTGTGATTGATGATTATTCGGTGCGCACTAACGTGTCGACCACCGAAGAGGAGTACCGCATTGATGTGGTCGCTCCTGGTCTCGACAAAAGCGACATGAAGGTGAAGGTTGAAAACAACCAGCTTTATGTTTCTTACGATAACGAGAATACTGACAATAGCGAGCGAGTTTATTATCGTTCGTTTACCCGCCATTGGAAGCTACCGACCGACGTCGCCGCTGCCTCCATCCGCGCCGACTACAAGCAGGGCATTCTTTCTGTATTCGTTCCCCGCGAAACCCCTGCGACGAACTCCGTTGATATTGACATTAAGTAATATACGCAACTATTTATAGTTGATGTATCTGCGTCAAACTAATAAATGGAATGAATGGTTATTGCGGGAGGCGGTCGAAGACATCGGCTTGCCTCCTGCAGTAGCTCACTTTCTCAGACAACAGGACGAAGCATTCGGGCCCGTTGATAACAAACATCTCACATGGATCGGACAGCTTGTTAAAGAGCAGCGCCAGGACTTGCTCCTCTCCCGCGAACAGCTTATGGAAATCAGGCGCCACCTTAAGCAGGCGGTCCGCGTCACACTACAAAAACGAGGCATTGAGGATAAGGAAGCGTTCGGCGAACTTTGGGCAGAAGCTCTTGCACCGCTCATGGAGTTTAGGGACGAACGCGAACAGCAAAGCCCTAACATCGCAGACATCAAGAAGTTTAAAAAGAGGTTCATAAAGAACCTCAAGCGCCTGGAAATTGAACGTACGTTTATAAAAGGGTTTGATTCTTACGTTGATAATCGTATTGTAATGGGTGTGCGCGACCACTTTATGAAGTCCGTCAAACCCATCATGCTTCTTCTGGCTGAAGATCCTCAGTCTTACAATGACTTGCGAGATGAGAGCGGACTACAAATGGTTGGCAAAGCAGCCGAAGAGATT
>Ga0080013_1005844_pt1 | contig 11238 bp, 7 predicted proteins | sample ETNvirenome_6_85_FD_69236 | JGI IMG/M metagenome (GOLD analysis project Ga0080013, IMG submission 69236) | Marine viral communities from the Pacific Ocean - ETNP_6_85 (SPADES assembly) (version 2) | ecosystem: Environmental > Aquatic > Marine > Oceanic | place: Pacific Ocean | collected 2013-06-19
AGTGGGGCTAATCCTTCTAATCATACTCAAGTTCAGCTACATGCTACAAGAGCGTGTTTAGTTGCTAATAAAAATTCTACACTAAACCTTCATGATCTAGGAGATTATCATTATAACTGGGCTTCTAAATATATTGGTGATGGTTCAGTTAATACTCCAGATTATCCAACTGGAGATACACAATTAGCTTATGAAACATCTTCCTTTACTGTATCTGGCTGGTGTCAATTTTTACCCAATCCTTATGTAGATTATGGTGATCATGATTGTATACCTCAGGCTAAGTATCCTACGACGCGATCAACTCCAGTTACTACTGCTACTCTTAATTCTTTGTATCCTAATGGACTCTTCCCCCAGCAGGATGGTACTACGACTAATGATATATCGGGGGCCTCCTTTGGAGGGATGTGTGTAAGAGCAGTTAACGATAGTCAGGTAAATGTAAAGAATGTACTTTTCCCAACAGGCTGGTTCAATACTTCAGGACCTTATTATGATTTCTCTTCTACTCCTTGTGATTTACTAAGAATTTGGAATATTGCAAATAACTCTGAGCTACATGCTTCTTATCTTTCTGTAGGTAGCGAACAATACACAGGAGGACCTAATTACCCCCAAGATGTTAGTAATGTTTACTATGGGCCTAGTGCAATGTGGGTTTCAGATACAGGAATTGGATTATCAGGCGCACCTTCTAGTACTGCTGATACTTCTACTGCAAGTGTGCTAGATTCCTTTGGTCTAGGAGTACAAACAGTAGGAGACTTAGGTTATTACGGAAAAACTGCACAGGAAAATATTGGACCTTTCCGTATCTATGTATCACCAGATCCGAAAGCAAAGTTCTTAGGATATCCTAGGGGGCCTGGGGGTTTCTATGAGGGAGGTGGGGCTCATCCCAATACATTCCGTAGTATGGGGTTTCAGATGGATGATGCGGCAACGTTAGTAAGAGGGGCTCCTTATCAACTCTTTGCTCAAGGATATGCTACATCTTCTGATTGTAGTGCTACTAATAATCAGGGACCTAGTTACTATAATACTAGTACTATTTATCAAGATTTAGGATTTAGTGGTTATATTGAAACCCTTCCTGCTGATCAACAAACATTTAATTGTGCATCCTCTTTCTATTATGTTTCAGCAATGATTCCTGGTGACCCAAAAGCTAGAATTTGGCTTGATGAGTCTGCTATGAATACATTTGCTAATGCTAAAAATGGAACCTTAGGTACTTCAGGTAGAAAGAAGATTTTTAGTTACTATAAAGCAATTACAGAATATCCTGGCGAAGCATTCACTGGCGATGACACAATTCCTGATCAAGGACTTGGTTTTGGAACCGCTAACCTCTTTGATTTAGATAGAGAATTATAATAATGGCAACCCCCTATACTTTTACACAACCTATTCGTTACTATAAGGCTAATGATCCTTATTACTATGAGGTTGATAATATTCCCTTACGTCAGCTAGAAGAAAACATTCTATATGTTAAGGATAAATTAGCAGGAGCGGGGGGAGGAGGACGCTACCTCACAGAGAATAGTGAAATAAGTATTTATAAAATTAAAGAACTTAAACCAACTGTTGTAGGACCGCGAACAGTAAAAGTTAATGCAGGTAGATTTGTAAGTAGAATTAACGATGCTTTTGATATTCCTTTTCCTTTAAATTATTTAACAGCTACGTACGCAAACGACTTACCAATTCTTCCTGATTTAAAGCAGCTAGTTGGGGTGACACCACCTGAAATTGATAGAGATGCTATTTGGAATAAGTTTATTAATAAAAGTTCCAACCCTGCTAATATAAATGGATTAACTTATACCTTTACGTTCCACAATACCCCTGGTGCAATGGGAAGTCATTGGCGTACTAAGACTGGATCAGATAGGCACTATAGTAACTTTCCTCAGTATGAAGGGGCAGGAGATTCGTCGCAGTTCGCGTGGCCTGGTTCCCAAATTTATGATATGCTTACTCCTCAATATTTAGGTCAATTAATTGGTTTTGATCAAGGAAATTATATTTCAACAAATCTTCCATTAATTCATTTAGCTTTTGTTCAAATGTGGCGTGGAGTTTTTAGAACTTCTGTTGTAGATTTTGGTGATTCTACTATTGAGATTCCTTCCTGGAGTGATGATGATTTTTATTATTATGATGATGATGGAAATAAAGTACAAATTGATAATGTTAATCAACGTATTGATTTATTAGTAGGATACAGTCTTCCTATTGATTCAAGCGGAACTGCCATTAATAATTATGAAGAGGGTTATTGTGATGATTTAGATAATGCTCCTGTTCCACAAAAGATGACCGTACCCACCTTGGGTTTAGTACGAGGGGCTGGCTTAGGTATTCAGAAACATAATACTTCGAATCCGGTGGGTATTACTACTTTAGAAGGTTGTGGAAACCCTGGTGTTCCTGGTTCACCTCGTATTCTAGCAAATCAGAATGACGCTAATATTAATGCGAATACAGGTATTACAACTATTAAGGGGAATAAGATTCATGGAAGTTTCCCTTCTCCAGATGATCTTCTTAATTTGGCTCCTAACTTAGCCCTGAATGTTGAGGCGGATAATCTTCAATTAATTGGGCAAGCTGCTCTTCCTATTGCTTACATTGTTGTAAAGAAGGGTGTTTCTAGTATTACTCAAGAAGATATTATTGATATTCGTCCTTTCCTGCGTACTACTGAGTTTACTTATAACGAACGTGCAGGGGTCGCAGCAGCTAATCCACCTCTTTCTTTGGCTAACCCAGCAGTTGGTGCGTTCCAGTTACAAGATGCTGTTAATAAGCTAGAAAAAGAAATTAATGTTGATGACGAGACGATGAGAAGTGGTAGAGCAATTTATACAGATTATGTTATGGGGGGATTAGCTTTTGGGGTAGAGGGAACCATGCTTACTATGTGTGATGCGCCTCAAGGTGCACAGGATCCATTTGGGTCTGAAAGTTATACTAAAGCATTTACGTCTCCTGGAGATAATAATTCGTATGCGTTTACAGACTTTAAGTCTTCTAAACTTTTTTTAGAATCCGAAGATAAATCAAAACGTGATGCATTTTTAGAATATATTTATGCAGAAAGACAAGACGACTTAAAGATATGGCTTGCAGATCCTAACACTCCTATTGCTAGTAATCAGGGACTAACCTATTTAGGACTTCCTGCTGGTGGGGGAGGAAGAAATATTCCTTTATATCCTGAATGGGATATGCCAGTAGATGATACAAATCTCGCATCCTACGATCAGATGCTAGGTAATACAACCGCAGCAACTCCTCGTAATTCTCCTCAGCCTACTTGGTGGATGTGGATAGAGGCTATAAATGGGCAGCGTCCACTTGCTTATGTACCAGGAGCAGTAATATCACAGCTTGAAGGGAATGATCATTCATATTTAACTAGGAGGTATGGTTTTGGCAACATGGGCACAGCAAAGGATCGCAAGCCAGTTCGGCCCTTGGGTTCTGCGAGTATTGTTACTGTGAGTAAGGGGTTACAAGTTACTTTTCCTTCATGGGTGGCTGATTATGATGTATTAGTAGAATATGTTAATTGTGGTCCTGTTACTCATACAGCGGACGGGTGGTATGATTATAGGCCACAGCACGCACAATACGGTCTTGGTTGTGGTTTAATGGTTAATAAAGGTGCTTTAACACAGTTTAATCAATCCTTAGTTGCTAATATTACAATTAATTCGGTATCACAGCCTTTCCCAATGTACGGTGACGGGTTCCACAATCTGGGATATGTTAATAATGGGAGGCTGGCGGACGAGGAGGGGGTTACCGCTCCTGGGGCGATGATGGGCGGTGGTTTCGGTGTTGCGCCTATGGGGGTTACTAATAAACTATGGCAAAATCTTTCTTATACAGTTTGTCTCCCACAGTTTAGACAAACTAAATTTACTAAATATAAGCAGAGCCGTAAGAATAATTGGACGTTCGGAAGGCATGTACCTAAATTTGGAGCGTCATACTATCCTACGGTTAAGTTCACTATTATTGGGTATGATAAATCTTCTATGAGTGATAACACAACTTATAGTCCGCAAAATAATTATACTATGATTCAAAATGTTAGAGCTGGTAGGCCGAACGCATTAACCCCCATGACTCACGCGAACGAAACATTTGCACGGGCTACTGCTCCTCTTCAGACGTTTGGGAGTACCCATATAAATATCTCAACAGTTAAATAGCTGTGAAGGAGAAAAACTATCATGCCTATTCCTAGTGGTAGTAATGAAGGGGATCCAGAAGTATTCAATAAACCTTGTGCTACACTACTTCCTACTCGACCTTCTGATGGTAGTGATGGGGGTAATCGTGGGGGTGGGAGTCCCAAACCTCCTCCTATACGTAATGCGCCTCCTCCTCCTGGTCCTAAACCTCCTCCCCCTATTATTGCCCCTCCTAGGCGTCGGCGGCGTGGCGGCCCGACAACTCCAGATCCTGGAGGCGGCTGGGATAGAGGATTGCCCCCAGGCTTCACCTTCAAGCACGGGGGCCAATTTACAGGCCCACGTACGGGGCCAACTCCAGAATGTCGCTGTGTATATACTGGGGGTCCTTATTCTCACCCTAAGATGCCCCCGATCGAGGACCGTGAAACGGGGTGTACGACATCGTGGCTCTTCTTTACCTATAAGTGTGAACCAACCAGCCCTGGACCTACTCCTCCCGATCCAGTAGATGCTTGGGTTGCTACGGCTCGTGCGCGGGGGGATACCGTTAGCGTTCAGCGGGGAACAACCACCTGTAAAGGTACAGAAAAGGGTTGTGAGGGAGAGTGTTCTGACTCTGGTGTTACCATTATCTCTTGTCCTAGAGGACCAATCACACCACGCCCCCTACCGCCTCCACAGCCTTGGCAGCCGCCAGACGTAATTGGACCATTCACACCTCCTCCACCCTTTCCAGACACGGCAAAACCTCCTCCTCCTCCCCCGAAAAAGAAGGATCCAATTCTTACACCTGGGCCGAGGTTTCCAGACACGGCAATCCCTCCTCCTCCACCAACATCACCTCCAGTTGTAACTAATAATGATGATGCTTGGATTAATTCATTTAATAAGTTAGATACCCCTTTTAAATCTGCACATATAGAAAGTACAGTAGATGATAGTATTAATTTTGCACCCACTAATGGCGCATATGAAATTTTTGATAGAGGGTATAATCTTGATATTGAATCAAATTCTACTATTTTAAATTTAGTTAATGCAGAAGGTCTTACAAATGGAGAAGCTAATATTGGAGGCTTACTGAAGGATTCTATTAACCTTCCTTTAAGTAATTTATTAGATTCTAAATATAATTCTACTATTCCTTATAATGGAGTCTCTGTTGGGAGTATACTATACCAAGGTAACCTTTTAAATAATTATTTAACTACAGAGGCTGAGAATATATTAGAAGATATTAAAAGGTCTAATTTAACTTCTTTAAATGCTTCTACTTATCTTGCTCAAGGCTTATTAACTGCTGCTATTAATGGTACTTTAGAAAATTACTCTTTAGAATTTTTACAAGATATTGTAAACCAAGGATTTATTTCTTTTCCACAAGGTATCCCTGATTTAAGCTCTCCACTTCTCAACCGTCCTGTGGCTTATGGTATGATTGAAACGAGGGGAGATAGTTTAAATCCTGCTGATCATATTAATGGAGTAGCTAGTAGAATGATACAAAGGTCTTATGTTATTCCAACTGATATTGATCTTACTTTAAAAATTATTACCCTAGGAGGAGGGGAAGGTGGGGTGAGATTTGATATGGCACGAAATCTAGAAATTATTACCACTACTGGAACTACAGCAAAAGTACCTGATAACGGACATGAATTTTTAGAAATTATAACACAACAAAATAAGGTTACTACGGTGACTCTAAATTCTTTAAGGAATGAATCTTATCAGTATTCTATTCCTGATCTTTCTATAATGCAAGGATTATTATCTCCAGGGGGTGAGTATAGTGTGGTACTGGATGCCTCTGCAACTAATGATGATATTCTGGATAACGTTGAAATAACTGGATCAGGACAAGATATTCCGCCATCTATGTTGTTTGAATTAATACCGTCATCTTTGACCAATATTGAATCTGAAGTTTCAGAGTTTAGGACTACACAAGCTCAATATAAATTAACTTGGAAAACTGGTGATAGTGATGATGCATTTAATAGTACTGTTTCTGGTTTTTCAGGACCTCGTGAGTCGTATTATCTTAATCCAGCAGATCCTATTGTTCCTTATATTTTAGAGGCAGATGTAGATGGGGAAACTTATCTTACTGCCACTTACACGGATATTGATGTACAATTATTAGATATTAATATTCCTAGACGAATTAATAAAGATTTTATGATTTCTTTTACTGATCAAGCTAAGTATGATCCTTTTTCAGGAGGATCAGATTTAACTAGCTTTAGTATTGGCAGTCCTCTACAAAGAACTGTTACTATGATTCCTAGTCCTTTTGCTGAAGTTCAAAATGATAGTTATATAAAAATAGTTAATGCATTAGAAGATGTAAGTAATCAAGCAGATACTTGGGCTTTATCTTTTGAGAAATTATTGGATGAAACTCAAAAGTTAAAGGACCTTTCTATATATGATACATCTTTTACCACCCAACAATCAATTTTGGGGGAAGCGTTGACCTGTATAAGTAGTTTGAATGTTAATTATGATTTGAGTACAGGTAAGGGAACAGGAAAAGGTATTCCAAATGCAGATTTTTATTCTTTATTACCCTTTAATAAAGTTATAAAATTCCTTGGAGAAGTTCCTGGTTCAGTAATAAACTCTATCTTTGCTGGGGATTATAATGGTATAGAGGTTTTTTCAGTTAAAAGAAATGATTTAGAACCAACTTTTATTACTAGTAGTAGATTGAAAGTGGGGGCATCAGACATGGAGGACTTGCAAATACAAAAAGAAATTCCATCTATCTCCTATTTTCCAGGTAAATACAGTAATTCGCTTATTTATGGAGCAGGAGGTCCAGAGTAGGATAATTACAAAAATAAATAAAAAATTAATCATTTTATGAAGAGTATATAAATATACTGAGGGACACATCTTTGTCCTGAGCAAACTTAATTAAGGAAAATAGTTATGACGACACACATTAAAGTAGAAGAGGCTTATGTAGAATCTCTCATGCAGAATGCTGCTTGGGATGCAGCCCGTGTTTCTTTGGGAGAAATGCGTGAAGGAAAGAAGGGTGACAAATCCAAGGATAAGCCTGAGGATAAGCCGACCCATAATGACGAGATGAAGGAAGCTGTTGAAGAGCATGTTTGTCCTCTTTGCGAGTCTGTTCTTGAAGAAGAACTTACTGATGAGCAGTGTCTAGAGCATGTAGCTCAGATTCAAAACGCTCTTCAGTCTATTGAAGAGGGTGGAGATGATGATGATGATGACAGGGATGTTGAGCCCACGGACGCTGACCTAGATGCTATTGAAAAAGATCCTGTGAAGGTGGAAAAGAAGAAGTCCAAGAAGGAATCTAAGGTCATGAAGAAGGTGAAGGAACTGAAGGCTGCTGCAAAGGGCGGGTGAAAAAAGAGATGAATGGCTCAGTTGATCCCTTTGAAGATATATTTGCTCAGGTAGAGAGAGAAAGTAAGGGGCTTCCTAAAAGTGAACCCCTTGAAGCCCCTACTTTCCAACCAGATAATTCTATAGTCTCTCCTCATGCAGTTGATCAAGTAGATATTTCTAATGTAGAAGTTCCTGATAATTTTGTTACAACTTTGGTGGAGCACAAGGAGGTGGTTGCCGAGATGCCTCGTCCTATTGTTGAAGAAGTCTCTACCCCTCAAACAGAAGATATTACACCTCTTATTCAAGAAGTTAAAGAGTTGCTAATAGAGGTAAAAAAAGTTCTAACTGAAATGACTACAGTAGGAGGAATAGGGGTGCGTATGACCTCTCCTGGTGATAGGATTGTAAGAACAGATAACAAAAAAGATAAAGAAGAGGATGAGGAAAAAGATCCTATGAAAGCTCTTCTTAAGAAAATAAGAAAAAGAAAAACTAAGACAGCATAATGTTAACTCTGTTTGATATTCTAGAAGGTCGCACAGAATCTGGACAAGGCTCCAAGAAGGGGAGGGAAAAGTACTCTTCCAAGAAAGGAGCTAAGGAAAAGGGTGCGGTTACAGCAAAGAAATCAAGGGTTAGAATTTATGCTACTATTGCTAAAGCATTAGAGCAAGGTAAGGTTGGGGAAATTTTTAGTACCAAAGGTTCTGATAGAGTTTATGTTGTTTCTAAAGCGGATTGGGGGGAAAAGAGTAGTGGTAAGATTGCCAAGGGATTCACTCCTGGAAGTTCTACTCCTTCATCTGATTTTCACAGTGTCAAAGCACATGCAGCAAGAACTATGTTGAAGCATGGTACCACTAAGTCCTCTAGGCTTAAAAAGCTTTATGGTCCTGGGGCCGAGGATAAAATTGATAATTCTAAGAAGGCAGTTGCGAAGAGGTAACCAAATAATGCTTTTATCCGATACTTTTATTATTGAAAATCTCCAAGTTTTAGCAGAGTCTAAGACTAATGGAACTATGCGTATTGCTGGAGTCTTCCAACGGGCCGACACTCCTAATGAGAATAAGAGAATTTATGAAAAAAAGCTTCTTATTCGAGAGTTGAAACGTTTGAACGAAGCTATTGATGAAAGACGCTTAATGGGGGAACTAGATCATCCGACTCATGATGCTGTAAAGTTGGGTAATGTGTCTCACCTTGTTACTAGGTTGGAGATGCGGGGCTCAGAAATGTATGGAGAAGCAGAAGTTTTAAGTACTCCATGTGGTCAAGTAGCGCAAGCCTTAATTAAAGGAGGCGTTAAACTAGGGATCTCTTCCAGAGGGATGGGATCATTGAGTGAAAAAACTGATGGAACATCTGTGGTAAATGATGATTACAAGCTAGTAACTTTTGATTTAGTTGCAGATCCTTCCACTAAAGGAGCCTTTCCAGGGCTCGTAAATGAGAGTCAAGATTCAGCCTATATTCAGGATACTATTAGTAAAACCTATAATAAGGCATTATCTGAGAAAATTTTTATTAGAATGCTTGAGAATAAACTCAACAAAAAATAAATATTTTTAACTTTTTACACATAACATCTGTAACTATTATTATAACTGGAGTTTATTTACATGGCAAAATCTAAAATCGAACAAACGTTGCCGATAGCGGAGCTACTTCCCGAAGGTCTTTCTGAAGCAGCAGTAACCGAAATCGCTACGTTAGTAAATACTGTTATCTCTGAGCAAGTTGAAGAAAAGATCCGAGGGCTAGAAGCTAAGGTGAAGGGCTTTATGCGGTCCAGAGTTAACGAATTAAAAGACCAAGCTTTAAGAGAGCTTCATGAAGAGGACGATACCTTACGGAATGCTACCCTCTTTAAGTCTGTGAAGACACTTATGGCATTGGAATTGAAGAAGGACGATGATGATAATGCAATTTCTGATTTAGTCCAGGAGCAAAAAGAGTTTGAAGAAGAAGTAAACATCTTAACTGATGAACTAAGAAAATCTTTCGAGGAGAATGAAAAGATGGATACTTTGCTTCAAGCTCTTAAAACAAAAGTTGACAAGCTTTCAGAAGATAAGGTGACACTCTTAGAGGCAGTCGAAATTTTAGAGGAATCTAAGGACAAGCCGTTTAAGTCTTCTGAAAAAGCCGTTATCATCGCAGAAGATGTTGACAAGAAGGAGGCGAATAAACCTGACGCTCAGGCTCTCAATGACCTCTTAACCCCTGAGGTTATGAAGTTCATGCCTCATTCCAATTCTTAAGTAAGGAAAACACAATGTTAAAGGAAGATTCACAACTATTAACTAAGTGGCAACCCGTACTTGAGGGGATCGACAACGATTACACTCGTAAAGTAACCGCACAACTTCTTGAGAATCAAGCCAAGTCTATTATTGCTGAGAAGAATGATAGGATTGACGAGGCTGACGCCCCAACTACTGTTGGTAAGCTTGGCACGTTCCAGAAGTTCGCATTCCCTCTCGTTCGTAGAGTTTATCCACAATTAATCGCTAACCAGATCGTAGGTGTTCAGCCTATGGGTGGTCCAGTTTCCCAGATTTTCTATCTGGGTGTCAACCGTGTTGCTGGTGCATGGAGCCGTGACGAAACGGTCTATAGTAAGTATCGTCTAACGTACGGTGGAAATACGGCAAGTGCTGTGTTCCGTGATGCCAATGGAATTCCGGCTGCAAACGTTGCTGGATCAGATACTAACTATTTCAGTTCTATTCTAGGTAATGCTTCTGGTTCTCCATCAACTACGATGGGGGGCGATATTGCCATGTGGCCGGATGCCACAACTATTCTAGGTTATTCGGTATCCGCAGGAGAAGCACTCTCAGGTGATGAAATTCCTGAGATGAATATGCACATTGAGCAGCAACCTGTTGTGTCCCGTACTCGTAAGATGAGGGCACTATGGACTCTTGAAGCTGCTCAAGACCTGCGTGCATATCACAACCTTGATCTTGAAGGTGAACTTACTGATCTTCTTTCCAAGGAACTTACCTTGGAGATCGACCGTGAGCTTATCGAAGATCTTCGTATGATTGCTTATGACCCATCAGGTTTGACGGGTTGGAACCGTTCGTCGCTTGATATGGGTGGCTCCAATAACTTCGGTAGTACTAGTAATCTTAATACGCCGAAAACCACAGGAATGACGAATGGAGGGGCATTTACTCCTTCAGAGTATCTGTATGATTTTGCTAATGCTGGTGCGTTCAACCCTTCAGGTACCAACAGCAATGTTTTCTTGCTTGATCTTTCAGGTACTTTCATGAGTCCCACTGGTAAGTTTGCTGCCCAGCATGTTGGTCAGGTGTACTCTAACCTCCTAGCGGCAATCAACTTCGCATCCGCCGACATTTACAAGACTACTTTCCGTGGTCCTGGTACGTGGCTGATCTGTTCGCCACTTGTCGCGTCTATGCTTGAGTCTGCTGCCAAACTTGAGGGTGGACTGGCATGGAAGGATCGTCCAACGACTAATACTGCCAACTCTATTGCTTATAAGGGTAAGTTCGCTGGTAAGTATGATCTTTATGTTGATCCGATGTATCCCGAAGATGAGATCATGATTGGTTATAAGGGTTCTGGTCCTATGGATGCTGGGTATGTTTATTGCCCATACATTCCACTCCAGCAA
>Ga0080013_1005846_pt1 | contig 11234 bp, 12 predicted proteins | sample ETNvirenome_6_85_FD_69236 | JGI IMG/M metagenome (GOLD analysis project Ga0080013, IMG submission 69236) | Marine viral communities from the Pacific Ocean - ETNP_6_85 (SPADES assembly) (version 2) | ecosystem: Environmental > Aquatic > Marine > Oceanic | place: Pacific Ocean | collected 2013-06-19
CATCCGGTCAGCAGACTCCTCGGCAAATTCAAGATCTTGCCGGCTCATATCCACATCGCCAAAGCCGGTGAAGTCCACCGTCTGCTCTTTGCCGTCCATATCGGTGTATGTGACCTTTGTGCCTTGCCGCGCTGCTGACTCGATCAGCTTACGAAGGGGTAGGCTTTCAATATCGGCTTCTACACCCTCACGGGTGGCGGCTGCGTAGTCGGGCGGCTTTGGGGGTTTTGAACTGTATAATCCCATTGTCTAAAATTCCTCCTTTATAAATAATTCTCTAACTTTCAAACTGACCTCTTCCAAATAGTCTCTACCCCCAACAAGATGCGCTACCATTAGGCCCAACTCGGTGAGAGTGTCTCGGATCACAAGCGCATAGGTTCGCTTGACTCCTTCAGCAGTCTCCCAACTATTAGCATCCCTCCAAGCGTTTAAAGAAACTAAATGCAACGGAAGAAGGCTGTGCCGGTTGGCTATAAAAAAAGGATTGTCCGGTAGTTCCACCAGAAGGAGGTGAGAAAGATCATAAGTATCTTCATCTTGCCACTTATTCAAATCGTCAAACAGATTGTCAATCAGCCTAGCTGAGCGGCAGATGATATTCAGATAGAGATGAGCCTCCCGGTTTCCGCCGGCACACAGCTTCACAGCCTCAGCTACTCTCTCTTCGTAATCACTCACTGATCCGCCTCCATTGTGTCCATAAACCCGCCAGCGTGAATGCTTCGCAGTGCAACGTATCTGTTTAGGCTTGTGTCTCCAGTGCTCTGCTCAATCCTAAACTGTAGCTCTCTAAACGGATCATACTGGGTGAGGGAATATCTAAATCGGTTTACCTTTGAGGATGGAAGGCTAAACGGTAAGACCGGAGCCGCTGCCGTCAGCGTGACTGTTCCGGTTCCCGTGTCTAGGTTCGTTACCAGACGATCCGCATCAGCCCCATCGAGTACCGGGATAATGTCCACCTTGGCGTTGCTCCTATCAAACTCCCACTCTGTGAAGTCCGGGCTCTTGGGACTAAGCTGATCCCCAAAAGTCATCCCCCTAGTCAGAGCTTGCCAAGCTGTGTCCCGGTAGTTGCTGCCATCAAAATTGTCTTGGTAGTCGGCTGCTACAGTGTTCTGTGGGGAGATGTAATCCCTAAACTCCATCGGGTTGCCCACCTTATCGAGCGTAAGCAACTTCTCAGCGTATCCCCCAAAGGCTGCAACACAGAAATCAACCGGCTTAATGTTGTAGGACGGATTTCCTTGCCAGTACCCTATCCAGCTCTTTGTGTTTGCCGAATAAACGAGGCAACAGTTGTTTTCTGTGCTCGAAAGAATTGGGACACTAAGCAGAAAAAGCCCGTTCCAAAACGTAGCTGTAGCTTGCTGGGCCACTGCACTCCAGTTGATCGAATCAATGAGATCTTGAATCGGGTAGCTGATCACTCCGGACTGCTCGGCCACCATCTCCTCCGCCATCGTCCTCTTGAGGCTTCTCACTCCGTCTCTGGCTAAGAAAAGAAGATCCTCCCCCACTTGGGCAATAGCTCTGTGACTGACTGCCCCGGAGAGGTTGGACACTTGGCGGATCTTAAAGGTGCTGGTGGCGTTGCCGGCTGCTGCTGTGGCTGCTGTGAGTGGATTAGTGTCCACCAAGTAAATGCTGTTCTCACAGAACACAACTACGTTGAAACCCACCCAGCTATACATCCCGGTCACTGTCTCGGCTCCAGTGCCAACCTTAAACGGGTTGATTGTCACTCCCCCCATCGTGAACAGCGTAGTGCCAACCGCTGCCTCTTCATCATCGGCAACTACAGCATCGGTAAGTGTTCCGTAAATCTTGGTATCTGTTTCAACGGCTGCCGCGCTCAGAAGGAAATTGCCACCTCCGCTAAATGCTATTGTCTGCCCACTACTCAAGCCTATCGTTAAAGCATCTACTACCATCCCGCTCGATGTATAGTCTCCGATAGCGTAGCCGCCTCCGTTGTTGATCTTAACAACAGCCGCGAGGTTGGGCAGAATGGTGCTCACATAAATCTGGTTCCCAACTGTGTCATATGCAAACACTCGGCCACTGTTTGCAATTAGATATTTGGAGTTTAATGGAGCGGTATCTGTGGCGTTGGTTTTAACCCAAGCACCTCCGGAATATTTCAGCTCGAAAATCTTTGATGTGCCGCTGTCGCTGCTCCAATACATCTTATCCGCCACTTGACACATATACGCCGGATTTACAGCAGTGGGGAGAGAGTTGGCTGCCGCCGAGATTGCCGTTACTGTGCCGTTTGATTCAATCTCATAGAGATCATTGTAGACCGCCACAATCACCCGCTCACGACTGTCGGAATCAAAGAAGTGAATCGCTCGCATATCAACACTTGAGCTTGTGCTGCCCAGCAGATTTGCAAAACGGTGGAACCCTCTGCGAGTCTTGAGCACCCCGGAGATCTCCGGGCTCATATCCTTAATTAACTCAGCTTGTGACTCGTTTAGGAGGTTCTCCCTAAAGTTGGAGACTTGACCCCCTATGAAACTCGCTTGCCGGTCATAGAGCAGTATATCATCGACGGCATCGTTGAAGTAGACCGGCATCAGAATCCAAAATCATTTCGTGTGTAGCCGGCTGTGTAGTCATCCGGCACGATTCGCATTATCTTGGCCGTCTGGTTCGTCTCTGCATCCCTCGCAACGGCCAGAAGCCTATCACCCTCCCCCGTCTCAAGCTGGGCTTTCCCGTACTGCCTCTGCCGCTTCAACATATCGGCTGTTCCGTATTTGATCAGTGCGTTGTCTATGCCGCTGATCATCGGCGCGTCTGTGTCAGAAATTAGTGGGCGGATCTTCTGCTTGCCCAAGATCACCAACTGAATCGGGGAGGTTGAATCATACTCTGGCCGGCGATACAGCTTCACCCTTTGAAACTCAGCCTTCGTCTCCCAGCCGTACCAGTAAAATTTGTCATAGCCGGTGATGTTCTTCACCGTCACAGTGTCCGCTGTAGCCTCTTTTGAGAGCGAGGTGATCTCTGAGTAGCTCTCCCAAGAAATGTTGAGTGAAGGGCTCGCTGCGAGCACTACAGTCTCCTTATAGATCCTAGTGGGATCCCCCAGTAGCTTGCCAACTATCTCGATCTTCTTGCCAGCATCGCTCGCATCGGCAGTATCAAAATAAAGATTGCCGTTAAGGAGATCAAAATTGATACCCACAGAAGTAATAGGAGAAAAGCCGCTGGCAGTGCCAGACTCCGTGAGAGCACTTGGATCCACCATATACTGCGTGATGATATCCTCCGGCCTGAGCTCTTGACTGTCTGCTGTGATAGCGAGCACTTGGGAAATTGATTGGGGGAGGATGAGCTCATCGTTGTAGCCGGTTGCGTATGCCTTTGCAGCGGCTCCAGAGCCGGCTCCCCCAGTAAAGGTTATAGTGGGGTTTTCCTCGTAACCGTTTCCCCCTTTGGTGAGAATGATCTCCGCCACCTTGCCATTTAGGATCTTAGCCGTTGCCGTTGGTGCAACGTAGCCGGTTCCGCCGGCTGAGAAAACAACTGTGGGGGCTGAGGTGTAACCGGATCCGCCATCAGTGACCTCGATGTGGGTTACTCTGCCGTCTGGCTCCATAGTTACCCGCTCAACAATTAAACTCTCACGCCAGAGAGCTGAGTCATAGATCAGTTGATGATGTTGTCGGATATACTCTTTGCACCTCGTCACGCTTGTCGTATCGGTCTTGCCGATAAGATTGCAGACGTATGTGGCTATTTCGGAGAGTGTCACGATGTTAATCCGTAAAAAATTAAGGTCGCAACTCCGTTTGGGTCATAAGGGGCGGTGGTGACATTATTGTAATGGCCAAATTTAACTGTACACCCTTCTCCTACCCCTACGGTTCTGGCGGTTATGTTCCCAGACAATATATCATTGTGATAAGAATTGTAACCAGTTATGGCTGCGATATATTTGTTGCTTGGCAAATCTGTAGCAAAAAGAATGTCAAAAACCCCCTCTGCGGTTCTGGTTATGCTGGTGATATTGAAGGAGCTTGTAAGGTGTTCCGTGAACTCAGAAACCGTTTCGTTGTTTACCACTGGAGCCCCCGAAAGTGTCCCATAGATCTTGGTAGCCGTTGTAACCGCATCTGCACTTAACAAGAAACTACCGCCACCGCTAAATGATAAAATCTGTCCGCTGCTCAACAAACCGCTGAACTCAGCCCCCGCCAAAGCGTCCACCGTCATTCCGGTAGTTGTGTAGTCGCCAATAGCGTAGCCGGCTCCGTTGTTGATCTTAATAACAACGATTCCGGTGCTTGTAAATTCTACCCAAGCCTTTGCCATCATAGGGGCTCCCGTTGCGGCAGAAACAACATCGTTGGCATCAGCCCCAGAAGGATCAATCAATTCCTCCGCTGTGGCTAATGCACAAGCTCCGCTTGCTACAGTGGATGCCACTTGAGACTGTACTGCCGTTTTTACGGTGGCTCGCTTTAGAGCACCGTCAGTTACGTCCTTTATGAGTATCTCATCCAGCTCGTCAGCAGTAACGGATGCTTTTCCGCCGATCAGATTTGCCGCCACTCGGATCTTCGCCGCCGTGCTGTCGGTTTTAACCACATCGGAAGAATCTACCATCTCCAAGTCGGTGGTGAAACTAAGCGCATTGATCGTTGTCGCTGTCCCAGCAAGTAGCTCACTTACAGCAACCGGAACATTAGTCGGGTCGGCAGTCCCATTTGTTGCGTTGGCTTTAACCGTCTTAGCTGCCATCTGTGCCAGCTTGGCGTTGCTGATTGCGTTGTCTCGGATTGTCCCAGTAGTGACCGGCTCGGCTCCGGTTGCGGAATCAATAATCTTACCGTTGATAACAGAGTCAGCCCCCAACTGTGTTGAACCTATCGAGCCAGCCGTGACGGTGGCGTTATCCACCAGATTATTCAGTGAGGCGGCTGTAACTGTGTCGCCGGTTGTGAATGTCGTGCCTTTTGTTAGATAGGTTCCCATAGTATCAAGCCGCCTTCTTTGCTTTCTTCTTTAACGCCGGGGGGGGAGCTGCTGCCGCTTTTGCTGTCTCCACTGCCAGCTCTGCAACTGTCTGAGTCTTGGCCACCCCGTGACGTAGGAAGATTGCCAAAATAGCTGTAACGGCTATCTGCAACCCTTCCGGAAGAGTGGCCTCATTCGTTGCCACCGCTGCTGCTGCTGCTATGCAACTCGAAATCGCTGCCCAAAATGTTTTGCTGCGTAACATAATTATTTCCTTATTGATTTGCTTCTTAAAAAGTCTCTTAACTCCTTGGCTGAAACTGCTGCACCCGATTCTTTCCGGATTGCCCTCCTTAAAGTTGAAACCTCGCTTGGTGCAAGTGTCGCGCCCGATTCTTTTCTATAGTTCCGAGGACGAGGAGCTCTTACTTTGCTGCGGGGAGCAGCCGGTTTTCTTTTCCGGCTTAGTGAACTCAACTTGCTCCCCCCTTTAGATTTCCCGGTTGCCATATTAGTCCTTTTTCGGCTTGTGAGCTGTTTTCTCTACTGCTCCGGGTTTGAGCTCCAGTTTGGCCTTATCTTTCCCCACAGAGAGTGTGAGGCTTGGGAAAGGCAGATCCAGAGCCAAGTAGGGGATCTTTACGTTGATACCCTCCGGACTAATGCCGGCATCTGGTAATACTCCAGCTTTTGCTCCTACGCAGAGGCTTGGAATTGGCCAGCTCAGCTTTTGCCCAAACAAAGTGACGCTAGGGGTGGGCTTTAAGCTGCCACCAAACAGATCACCAGCTTTGACGCTTGAAGCCATTAGCAACAACGTCCCGATTAGTATAATCCTCTTTTTCATTTCCTATAAAGATCTAAACACTTCTTTGACACATACAAAAGACTCACCAAGCTGATCATCACCTTCAACAATAGATCTACTTGAAGCATCCAGTTGCCCAAGCCGGCTACTGAGGCCGCGATTACCTTGCAATCGTCCACCCAGTTCACTCTGTTGCCTTTGGCTCATAAAATTCTGCATCCAACCCCCCAAAACCAAGAGAGATCTCCCTCACGTTCTTCATCGAGTAACATCCGGATCCGATCCCAATAGCCAACGCCGATAAACCTATAACCGTAAGCAGCCTCTTAGTCCTCTGCCCTCTGCTTTCCGTTTGGCTTTCGAGTATTGACTCCCATACACTTGTAGAGCGAGGCGACTTCGCAACGAAGTTGAGCGATTTCCTTTGCAAGTTTATTTGTCTCCCGGTCGTGGCCATTTAGTCGGTCAATCAGCTTAACGATTATCGTGTAAAGTTCTTTGATCTCCGCCGACAGATTGCGAAGGACGTAGAAAACGATCTTGTAGCCAAATCCGGCAGCGGCCAATGCTGCGACCACTGGAAAACCAACGGTTTGTATTAAATTGGCCGTGTCGTTTCCCACTCATTACCTCGCTACTCCGCTGCCGGTTCTTCTGCTGGTGCTTCCGGTTCTGCTGCAACAACCGTCTCGTCGCGCTCAAGCCCAAGCTGAGAGAGCGCGAGATTGCCGATGTATTCGCTATCGGTTTCTCCCGGAGTCTTGCCCCAGTTAGTCCAAGCCGCGCCAGATACGGACAACAGCGTCGAAACGATGGGAGTGTTGCCCCAAACATCGTTACCTTCGCCGTCCGTATATTTGCCCCATCCGACAACGGAGAATTGCATACTGAACTCTGCCGCGCTGTTTAAGCTGATTGCTACTTTCGAGACGTTAAGTTTCGCCGTTGGTTTTGTTGGTATTTCGATCATAAAAAAATTATTCTGTTGTGTCTTTCCAGTCTATCTTAGAAACGACCGTTTCAGCGCGGACAACAACCGTTTCACTTGACTCCTCAACCGCTTCAATAGCTGGTGAAATTTCGTATTTTTCTGTCTCATCAATCGAGTGTGTTCCAATCTCCTCGCCCGCTTCATTGAACAGCGGCACTTCTTTCGTCACCGGCACTTGCTTGGTGACGGTTTCTTTGACCTCCCGCTGCACCATCTTGCCATCGACCTCCACAATTTCTGTCGTTGTAACTTCCTCCGATTCCTCGGCAGTCTTGGTGCGCGTTCCCATCACCGCATCAACGGCGGGTTGCGCTGGCGTTACGGTTGTCTCGGTGATTTCAGCGTTCTTGCAACCGGCGGCAATCCACGCCTCGAAAGATTCAAGCGGTGTCTTGTCCTCCAGTTGCGGCACATCTGCGCCTTTGTATTGCTTGCGTAGAATCTCGACCTTCAGCGTGTCCTCTTTCGCATCGAGGAACTCTTGCGGGTCAGCGTCTTTCGGAATGTCGCCGTGCCAAGACTTCGCGCCATCGTAATCAATCGAGAAGAAAACCGTTTGGTCATCTTCGTTCTCGCGTTTGCTGTTAATTGTTATTGCCATTTGTAAACCTTATCGAAGTTGAACTGCAAGCGGCCAAATTCTTGCGTCTAGTGTGTCTGAACCAGTTGCATCAATATCGTAATAAATGTCACCGTTTGAATCACAGCCGACTCTGCCGGAATTATATCTCCATTGGTCGTCTGGCACTTCGTCGTTGCTGATTTGCAGGTCGTATTTTGAAGTGGAATCTTTTCCTAAAAATATCCGACAAGCACCGCCCCCTGTGCTGTCTGCATCTCTAATTCCAGCAGACAAATAAACGGCTTTAGCACCTTTCGGAATTTTGCCATTGCTTTCAGCTTCCAAACTAGGCGTTCCGCTGCCGCTAGTGTGTGCGGTTGTTGCAAAGCTGTTCAGATAGTTTGATGAATTTTCAAAATCAACAATCTCCCCGCTCGGTCGCGAATAATTCCCCGAGCCGATTGCGCTCGAAAAGCAAAGCATCGGTTGGCTGAAATAAGCGGTTGCACCCGAAACAAGCATATCAATTTGGATATAAAAAGTCGTTGCCGTTGCGCTAACTGTCATTGTGGTTTCAAGCCACTCCCACGCGCCGCCGCCGGTGTGAGTCACGAGTGGTGAACTGCTGCCGTCATAGAGTCGAATCCTAGCGTGGCTCGCTGTGCTGGTTTTTACCCAAACGCCAAAAGTCACATTCCGGCCGGTAACTCGCTGAAACCACTCGGCTTTGCTTGAATACTTCGGCCAAGTCATATAATCACTAGCTGCACCTGCGGTTGTCTTTAGCGAATAAAATGAGCCGTCTTTTGTGTTTGTGCCACCGTCATCGTGCTGCCGCCACATATCGAGTGTTGCGTCTTTCCCCCACCCATCACAAGCAAGCCCATCAGCCGCCACGCACCCCGGCGTGACTTCTGTGAGCGTAAAAGAACTGACTGCAAAATCCGTTGCCACACCGGTTCCCGTCCAAAATTGAATAACAACATCGTTCGCCGTTGCTTCAAAAACGACTTCATTGGCTCCAGCAGTCGGCGTTACAAAATAAACAGTACCATTTGAGTTACCTACCGAAGCTGCGCTAACAAGTTGAGGCATTGCGCCACTCGTCAATGTAATGCTAAAACTGATTTTGTATAATTTGCCAACAACTGGAGAGGCGATGGTCGCAACCGCAATACCATAACCAGAAGAAGCATCTTGTGCTGCTCTAGTAATGTTTGCGCCGCTAGTTGTAAATGCTATCTCGTATGCGTGTGAAGCATCATCCCAACTGCTAACTAAGTTCGTTCCCGTAGCATCCTCCAGCGTCGAGTTTGACCACACATCGAAGCCAGAGTTGGTCAGTAAGTTTTCTTTGAGTACGCCGTTGGTTTCGACGATGCCGTTTGATGCGGTAACTTGGCCGGTGACTGCTAGGCCGGTGGAGGAAAAACCACCTTTATTGCTGCTATTAACAATAAAGTTAATATATCCAGCACTGTGACTGCCTTGAATATAAGTTGCTGTACCTGCTCCCCATCGCACAACATCAGCGTCAGCTAACGTGAAAAAAGGCGAGGTTACTGCGCCGGTAAATGTCGCGGTTCCCGCGCTGTCGATGGTGAGGCGAGTTGCCCCTCCACTTCCTAAATTCAAAACGTCTGTGCCGTGAGCGTAGCCAATATATCCGCGATATGCTTCGTTGCCAGTATTTCCGTCAGCAAAACAAATTTGTCCGGTTGAACTCGTTGCCGTTCGTATAGTCACGCCAGCATCTCCGCTGCCACGCGCTAAAACCAAATCATCTGCACCAGCAAGCGGCGTCGTTGTTGCGTCACCAATAAAAACTTGACCATCTGCCGGTGTCGCCGCAGTCGTTCCTATGCGAGCCGCCGTGGCATTCACTTGGACAATCGGCGTGACTTGCGTGACGCCACCCGCTGAGTCGGGTTTCTTCGTGCCGTCTGCCGCACCAGCGCGGTCTTGCACTTGGTCAGATTGGGTCGGGTTGGCGAAAGCGAGGTCGTAGTCAGCCACGCAGCCGATTTCGCGCAGATACCAGTTGTCGATTGTTACGACATTGCTGGCGGCCATTGTTTTAAGTTGAATGACTGCTCCAGTTGCGCTTTGTGCGGTAAATTCAAATGTGTAATTAACTAAACTTGTCGTGAGCGCATCAGAATAAACACTAGTCGCTCCGTCATATAGCTCAATCACCGTTCCCGCCGCGCCTCCCGCATATTTAGCATCGATTGTTAGGCGGTATTTTTTGCCGACAGTTAAATCGGTTGTTAAGTCAGACGCATTCTTGAGATAAGTGTATGCACCATACTGGTTGTCGCCATAAGTGATTACTAAAGCATTTGATACGTTGGCAATTGTGTTTGTGCCATACTTCACCCACGAATAAGTCCCACTCGTGAACACACTCGCCGCTGCGTCAACCAACGAAGTCTGACTCCCATACTGGTCGGCAAACGGCACGGTAGTGTTCTCGTAGGTCGCCGTTACCTCCGCTTGGGAAAGCGTCTTGTTCCAGAATCGGGCGCGATAGAAAGTTCCAGCAAATACCGTATTGGGGAACATCGCGTCTGTGCAACTGTCGATGGCGTGGCTCGACCCAATCGTTACCGTGCCAACTTGGTTGCCGTTGTCGTAAAGAATCGCCGCCGTGCCGTCTATGGTGACAACTAGGTGATGAACCTTTAAATCATCAAGCGGTGCAACTCCAAAAGTTTTCCACGAGGTATTGTCGTAAATCTTTAAATTCGCATCACCGGAAGATTGGCCAATAATGAACCGGCCGCCGGTGTAGAAATCGACCAGATAGTTTTCAGCGGTGTTGTCTTTTTGGGCGATAAACTCGAAACTGAACTTCGTTCCCAAGTCGGGCGGCGATGCAATATCAACGTAGCCAGCCGCACCGTCGAAGTGCAGACCTTGACCATCGGTTGAGTTAACTAGCTCGCGGATTATCTCGCCGGGGGCGTCCGTTCTATCGTGGAATACCGTGGCTCCACCGCCGCCGCTAAATTTTGCTCCCATGCTGTTCCTTTCAATTAACCAAACTCAACATACGAAACCCGCCCCGTGCTGGTTGAGGATATAACCGAAACAATCCCCACATATCCATCAACCGACACTGTGCCTCCAGTGCCATCATCGTCCGATCCACATGGCGGTAATACAAAATGCCATGAGGACGATGTGGCCGTTTCCCCCAGCTTCACATATAGCTTCGATGTGCCTTGGTTGGCCACCAAGAACGATTTCCGATAATCCGCCGCCGCCAATATGGAAACCGCTGATGCTGTTAAAACGGTCACACCGCCCGCCGCCGGGGAGGTGATTGTTCTTCCACCTGTTACTGCTCTAACTTTCATATTTTAATATCCTACAAAATTAAGTTTCTTCACTTGGCCCTGCTGCCTATACACCTTGTCCGCTTCCACGGTGATGAAGGCTTCGGCGGTGCGGTCTTCCAAGGCCGCAATTTCGAGTTGGCCGTTTGCTCGAAGGTAATCCGCGTATATTCCACGGATTAGGTAGTTCTCAAAAGTCTTCGGTATGCTGACCACTGTCCACTTGGATGTGTCGGTAGGGACGGTTCCAGCCGTGGCGTCCGTGGTCATGTTGTAAAATTGTCCCGTGGTGGAATAATACACTTGATCGTCCTCATCATAATCGGTGGAAGCACTATATGTGTCTCCTGTGATGTTCGGGCGCACAATCTTATGCTCCACATAAACGGGTGTGTCGTTGTCTGATAAAACTATTTGCTGCACTGTTCCAGTGTCATACAACGAATAACCCACTGGAATTGCATTTGTCGTTGCGCGGGGGTCTTTCTGATACACTTGAAGTATCATCCCCGCCGTTGTTGGATAGGTCGCCGTGCTAATGTCGCTCGCCGTTGTAAC
>Ga0080013_1005847_pt1 | contig 11234 bp, 21 predicted proteins | sample ETNvirenome_6_85_FD_69236 | JGI IMG/M metagenome (GOLD analysis project Ga0080013, IMG submission 69236) | Marine viral communities from the Pacific Ocean - ETNP_6_85 (SPADES assembly) (version 2) | ecosystem: Environmental > Aquatic > Marine > Oceanic | place: Pacific Ocean | collected 2013-06-19
ACTCATATTGGATTCCTACAACGTTTGATCTAAATAAGTGATAAATACATCTATATCAGCACTACTACCTGCAATACCATAAAGTACATCGGTTGCTTCCAAAACTATTCTCCCAGTATGTTCGAAAGTTTCATTAGCTCCTAGTGCTTGTGCTTTATATATATAAGTATCGTTGCTGCCACCTAGTGGATCAACATAAAGATCAAAAGTTTCGGCCGCTGCAGCAGTTTCACATAACGAAATGTTAAGTATCGTATAAGTATGTCCTGATGCGGCAGTCAGTAAAGTGTTTTCAGAGTTTGACATTGCTCTGACACACTTTTCTTTCATTACTTCACTTGCCATATTTTCCTCCTATTAAAATCCAAATATTAATACTTTTCCTGTACTTGAAATGTAAGGTGTCATTGCTGGATTAGCAGCGACAGTTACTGTGTCTGTTGCTCCAGCTGTTGTAGTAATACCATTACCAGCCGCCACAGTCAGTGTATCTCCATCAGAAATAGTTTGACTAGATCCGGATGTTCCAGCTAAAGTAATAGTTGATCCAAGTCCTGCATCAACCAGATCTGTTCCAGTCATATATATAAGTTTGTAACCTTTATCAGTCGTACTAAAAGTAGTTCCTGATCCAGAGTCGGATGCTCCTGTTAATTGAACGGTATAAGTACCGCTTGTATTATTAAAAACAACGTGCATTCCTTCTGTAGCAGTAGGGAAAGTTACAATTTGATTTCCTGTAATCGTTCCTGTTAATTCTATAATTTGATTTCTAGCAGCATTCGTTAATGCGTCCGTTACAGATGTAGAATCTCCATCCGTCATTAATAAAGCTGTGGTCTGTGCTCCTCCAGCAATAGTCTGTGAATGATAGCCTGATGTGGCCTGTTGAATAATGTCTAAATTAGTATTGGTTTTGGTACCCCAGGTTCCAGCGTTTTCGCCGGTTGCCATTTTTTCGATACCTAAATAATTATATGTTGATGCCATAAATTTCCTTAAGCTGCTTTTCCAGTTACATCATTATAACTGGTATTTGATCCTGTTGCAACATCCGAATACGATGTATTCGAACCTGTTGAGACTGCACTATAAGACGAATTTGACCCCGTGTCAACATCCTCATAATGAATAATTCCAGGAGCTCCCACAGAGGCTGTTATAGCGTCTAAAGAAGGTCCAATAACCTGATCAGCTATTTCAGAAATCGTTCCTAAAGAAGCTGTCGCCGATACACCTGTAACTGGGTATTTAGATTCAAGGACCACGGATCCTACGGATCCAGTTAATGAATATCCACTGACTCCAATTACATCTGCAGGGGTGATTGATCCTACAGAAGAGGTCATTCCAAGACCTGTTAATGGAACTCCAACGTTTGGAAGTGTAACACTTCCTATAGACATTGTAGCACTTACACCGCTTGGTTCTACAACTACACCTGAAAGTACAGCTGCTGTTCCTAGCGAAGCAGTTGCTTCGACTCCTGTTAAGGCAACTCCAACATTTGGAATCGTAACAGAACCAACACTCATGGTTGCCGATACACCCGTCAATCCCATGACTTGATCTGCTGGTGTAATAGTTCCAACTGAAGCCGTTGCACTGACTCCTGTTAGACCCATCACTTGATCTGCTGGTGTAATAGTTCCAACCGAAGCTGTTGCCTCTACTCCTGTGATTGTTGGACTTACATCGATAACTGCCGTAGGAGATCCTATGCTAGCAGTCGCTTCTAAACCGGTAATAGATGGTGTAACGTCAACAGCAGTAGTTGCTGTTCCTAAACTTGCTGTAGCTGATAATCCAGTAACGGAAACATCTTTATTATGAGTGCCTCCCCACGGTTCATTGCCCCAGGTGCTTCTTCCCCAACCTTCTTCGTAAATATCGAGATCGCCCCAATTGGCTCTACCCCAAGATAAGTGACCCCATCCTGGAATAACATCGTTGCTAGTAAATCCTCCTGTATTCCACGCACCTTCACCATAAGGAATATTTTGTGCGTTCCAGCGAGTTGCATTAACAATCGCTTTTACACCAGTTACTGATACAGTAATATCAGCCATGGTATTGCTCCTATGCTATTCTAAGAATCGCGTCGGATGCGTCAGCTGTTGGAAATTGAATTGTGAAAGTTCCACTTGTTGCTGTTTTATCTCCACCAAATGCAATTATACAAACAGCGTCTGTCGTGCTTGAACCGCCATCTGTTGTGGTGTTATAAATCATAGCTCCATTAGCAGTAAAAGAAGCAGTCGTCCACGAAACATCCGAAAAATCTGTATAAGCAGTTGTGCTACTCGATGTTGGAGTTACGCATGTTAACGCTGATCCTCCAGCTGAATAAGCTGATCCTGAAGTATTAGTGATTTCATTAGATGTTGAGTAGTCAGTTGTGCTAGCTCCTAAAGATGCTGAACTTGAAAACAATGCAATTTTAAAAGTATGACCACCCGAAGAGTCAAAATTCATTTGACCCCTCAATAATAAAACCTTGAATGAAGTACATACTGCTGATGATATTGCCATAGTTATCTCCTAATTTACGGTGTTGGTGACTGAATAGGTATACGAATGGTTCCATCCGTATAATCATCTCGTCTCCGTCTTCCAATTTGCTCCGCAGCAAATTTCTCTAGTTCTTGTTTATACCGATTTTCATATTGTGTCAACATATCCATTGGTCCTTTTAAAAAGCCATAGGCCTCTACTAAGGAAGCATATAATAGTCCTGCTGGAAAATATCGACTAATATAAGTTCCACTCGTATTTGTAACTAAACTCGTAGGTTTAGCATTATAATGTACCTTAAATACGTACGTAGAATCAGGGACCGGGGCAAACATTAAACGTCCAGAAGTCGTATCTGTAACGCCCGTAGCTCCTCCAAACATTGAATAATATTTAGGGACTCCTGTAGATGTTTCAGCAGAAATATACTCCTGTAAATAAGTTCTATCTTTTTTTTCCATCCAACTATTAGCTCCAGTAGAAACAGAGGTAGAAGTATAAACTTGAACCCCTCTTACAAATAAGCACCCCGCAGGAGCATTAATTGTAGGCTGGCCTGAAACTAAATTTCCAGTTTGAGCTTTTCGATCTGCATCAATAGGACAATCTCTCATCACCCGATATTCTGCATTTTCTATAAATCTGCCTAGAATAGCGCCAGTTAATACATTTGAATCTACTTCAGTATAACTTCTAATGTCCCCTTCTAATGCTTCGAGTGTATATCCTGCCATTATGGTGATAAGGTTACTGGTCCAACGGACACTGGAAAACCTCCTCCTTCTATTCCTCCTGCTGTAGCTGTATCAGTATCTACAACAAAATAAAACCAGTTTGTAATAAAACTTGTATCACGAGCCGCACTCACCCATTTTCCTGTTCGAATTGTGTAACCTGCAGCTTTTGCAATATTAGAACCATCAATACCATCAAAGGTTGCGGGATCAGCATATCCTGAGACTGTAGGCATCCCTCTAAATCGATAAGTACTAGAATCTGTTAAACCATGATTAGGTGCATTAACATTTATATAAGAAGAACCTGATCCATAAGTTGTAAAAGGATTCTCTGGTAAAAGCTGTGAAACACTAGGCTCTGTACGAGCGGGTCTGGCTCTTTGTAAAGATTGAGGATCCGCTCCAACAGGTTTAGGTTGAATCAAAGGAGACTTCGGTTCATATTCAGAAATATGTACCCACGCTCCTGTCCATTCTCGTACCATTTCTAAATAAGGAAAAGCCTGACCTGATCGATCTGAAATTGATAATGCGTATTCTCCTCTTGAAAATTTAGCCATAATTAAGTTCCTGGATAATAAGTTTTGGGAGTAATATAAGTACTAGAGGATGAACCATCTTCCGCTAATGCTCTTGCTAATTCGTCCTCATAATAAAGTTTCATTTGTTGTGATAATTCAGGATTATATTTTTGACTTAAATAAAAAGATAATCCAGCTATCATACATGGAACAAAACGATAAGGGACATCTCCTACATTAGTAAAGTCACCTACATCTTTAATTCTTTTTACATAATTATAATTTATTGTGTGGCCATTAACACTTGAACTTGGAGTTAAATAAAGGGTCATCGTCACTCTATCAATAAATCTTTGCACCCAATATTGCGAAGGAACGCCCGTTGCTGTTTTATTAGATAAGGCTTGATAAGTGGATCGATCAATTTTAGTAAGTGGAGAATCTACACTTGATGCATTTCTATAAGACGCTTCTAATATATCGCCGGCCCCATAAATAGCAGTAGTACTTGATGTACCATCTCCTGTAGATCTATAAATAATATATTCACTTTGATCAGTAGCTAATGTAAAACTAGAATTACCCACTTCCCAATAATGAAGACCTCGATTTCCCCATTCTTGAAATAAAATATTTAAAGATCTTCGAGCAGTTTTTAATTGATAGCCCGAAGTCGCTTGCAGACCAATACGTTCGTATGCGTCTTCAATAACTTCGTCAATAGCGAACGTTTTTTCAAACGTGTTTGTAGTAGCAATAGCCATAGTCTACTACCCCCTTAACCGTAAAATATTGTAACTTTATCGACGTTAGTTAAAGTTGCGTATCCACTCGTTCTACATAACAAACCATCTCCTGGAATTGGTATGTATCTAGCTATTTCTTCTCCAGCGGTGCCTGCGCCTAAAGGTGTTTGGAATGTTGCGATAGCTGTTCCGCCAGTTCCCCCATCTTTAATTACAATGCTGCCTGCTGTAGTATCAGAAACATAATAGATTCCTAAGACTCTACATGGTCCCGCAAAAATAGCGCCCGAAGCAGTTAAGTTTGTGGCTTTTACTGTACTTATATATGTACCCATTTTTTCTCCTTAGCTGTGAGCTCCCGAAGGAGCTCACATTATTTATCTATTAAGTTCCGAATGGTGTTGCTTGCGATCCAGATGATTTTATTATCGCATCCACGAAATATTCATCATCCGCTGTCGCTGTAACTTGAACATAAGTTCCCACAATTCCACCTGTAGTGGAACCATCAAAACTCATGACTGTATCAGAACCTCCAGGAAACCAAGCTACACCAGTTGCTGCAGTAGTCACTAAACTCTTTGCATAACCGATAAACACATCAGTTCCGTCTGTTTGGATTTTACCTGCTGTAAACGCAGTTTGAACCAGAAATGTATAAGTACATCCCAGATTACTATCTACGTTGAAGTCATTTGCTCCAGCTACTGCTGATGCGCTATTCGCCTTAATTGTAGGTAAAGTAAACTCACCATCTGCTTTGTTGCAAAGCAAAAGTCTACCTGCATGCTCTGCAACTGTTAAAGTTGCATCTGCTGTTAAGCTAACGACTGCTTTAGGTCCGAAACTAATAAAACCATTTAATGATCTTACTGGTCCCGAAAACGTTGTATTTGCCATAATTATAATCCTCCTAGTTTGTTGAATGTAGTCTCTAGGCCGTCGACTATACGCGTCTACATTCTTAAATTAATTGTATAGTAAGTACTTTATACTCTTTTTTTTAAAAAGCGCAAGCTATCCTGTAGTGAAAAATTGATTTTTATGAAATAGCCTTAACCGGCTATTGATGCCTCAGGAGCGGCTTCTTTGATCTTGAGCAAACGAGTATCTTCTTCAAACTCTCGGGCGATGATTTCTTTAATAATATCCTGAATTTGCTTATTGATTTCAATCATACGGATATTATGCTTCCCTTCCCTCAGGTGCTCGTGTTGCCACTCTAGCTCCAAGGACCTCTTTGTAATGTAAAGGTCTTCGGTCATTTGTAACCTCCTCATAGGTTATCCATTTACCAGTATTACTAGTAAATCCATTTTTTTCAAAGATTACCTCATTTTTTCCTAGTTTGTCAAGGATTAAATTTTCGATAGCTTGGGGAGTGTCATTACAAGTGGCTGTAAAGTCTGCAGAATAGCCACAGTATTTTATTTGAATTCTAAATTTTTTCATAAGTTTAAAAGCTTATATTAAAAATGAGGCCGTTTTAAGGCGGCCTCATTCCGTTAAATGTTAGGTGTATTATGCACCTGGTGATGCATAGATACCTCTAGGGTCTGATGCGCCAAAAGCGTATCTTTCTCTAGCTTTGTATCTAACGTTACCAGTATCAAAATCGCCTTCCATTGAAGTTTTCAATGGGGCTCTGTTGAAATACTTAAGTCCGTTAGGAACGTCTGTGATGATGTAAAATGCATCAGTGTCAGATAAGTAATGATTAATTACATATCCTTGAGGAACCATCCCCATGTTCTTGATTGCATTTATGTCATTATCAGCAGTTCCGACTCTACCTGGTGACTTTAATAATCTTTCAGCAGTAAATTGCTGGTTAGAGTGAAGAATTAACTTCATTCCTCTAGCTGCAATTTTAAGACCACGTTCATCAGTGAATGCAGCAATGTCAATTAAAGACTGCTCCAATGATGTTTCGTTAAGGTCTGCTGCTGTAGATAATGTATTGCTAAACGTACCTGCTATTGTTGGGTGAGACGAGTTAACTAAAGTAACTGCATCACCTGTTTTAAAGGTTCCGCTAGGCAGACCATTGTTTAATGGTGAGGCTGCCTTAACTTGTTTAGCGTTAGCCATTGATCGTGCCAAAGCTTTTGTATAACGAGAAGAAATTCTATCATAGAGGTTATCCTCCATAGCTTCTTCTGTTATTGCGAAAGCAAGCGCGATCGTTTCCATAGTGTAACGTGCCGTAAAAGTTTCTTGTGCTTCGTCGTATGAAACGCCTTGGCCTTCACTTTTTACGTCTGCGTTAGCGAACCCGGATAACATTACTTCCTCTTCGAAAGCTCTGTCAGAAGATTCCTCCGCATAAATTTCTTTATGCTCCTGGTCGTATCTTTTGTACTCCAGCCCAAATAGTGCATTCAGGCCTGGTTCTAGTTCTTTAACTAGCTGTGATCGTGATATTGCCATGTCTATATGCTCCTATATTCCTGTTGCCAATGAACCGACAAGATATTGATGTAAATTTACCTTGACGATCACTGAACAATAAGCGGCTGTTTGTGTTTCATTTTCAGGGTCTTCCGCTACTCTGACCAATCTCAATTGCTTAGCAGTTGTTGCTGCAGTTGAAATGCCTAGAGTTAGAGATGACTTACCATTGGTAGTACTACCAGCAGCGGCAGTTGTAGCATAAGTTAATCCAACTTTGGATTTTCTTAATGCTAAAGTTGCGCCTAGTGTGGCATCCGTACCAATCATAAACTCCTGAAGCGGGTCATCGTTAACAAACGCTGTGACGTCTTCACTATTTGCCGGAGTTGTTGCTGCAGGGTAATAATTGCTCCATGTAGGTTTTAAAGTTGTTGTAGCATTATAAAATACTCCATTCAACACTCCTACACAAGCAGTACCAGCAGCGGCTGTAACAATATATCCACCAGTTGAGGCAGAAATATCAATTTTTACAGGCTCTCCATTATAAATAGCATTTGTTTCAGCAGCATCTATTTCGTATTTAGATTGCCCCTGGATAGCGGGAGTATTTCCTACTCTCATTACCGGTTGCAACCCAAACCCAGCTGTGTTTGTGTTTGCCATGTTATTGCTCCTTGTGTCTATATTTCTATAGACGGTTTATATTAATTCGTTGGTTTTCAGAATTATTAAAAAATTAACTTTTCTTAGTACCACCGAAGGTTACGCTAGTCTGTCGATCAATATTGATCGGCATACTTGGATGCTGTTCCTTCATGAGATCGTGTTTAACCGCTTCGTCTCGAGCTTCCGTTTGTTTACGAAAGTACTCTTCTCGTTGCTTCGCGAGCTCTTCTGGTATCCTAGCCAGCAATAGGCCACCTACCCCTATAATCCCAGCATATTTACCGTCTTTAACAACGGGATAATCCTGGCCTTTATATTCGTCGGCTCTCACTAAGTCCCATCCGGATCTTAATTTACCCGTGACGTTCTTAGTATCATCGAATCCAACGCTTTCAGCCCTGATCCATCTGTGCCTGTATCCTGCAGGCGGCTTGGGAGCATCTAGAGATGATGGAGGAGTCCATACTTTAGGTCTTTCAGTTTTAGACCTGATTTGACTCGCACGAGAAGTGGTTTTTGTTTCTTTTATCATATGCTTATACCTCCTTCGTGAGTTTTAATTGTCTTGCATATTCTTCGAGTGGCACACCTAATTTTTTAGCAATTGCTACCTGTGAAGATGTGAGTTTCACAGTTTGGCGTCCTGGTTTCACGCTTCTTATTGCAGAAGCAACCGTCTGAACGGGTTCGGACGTTTTATTAGTTACACTCTTATCAAATTTATGGGGAAAGTCAACCTTAATTCTTTTGTCAATTTCCGCATAATAATCATCCGATTTTGGATCAAATCCTTCTTTTTCGACTAGATCCTTATGGATTTCGAACGCAGTAAAAGTCATAGCTCGGTCTTGACCAAACCATCTATTTTTACCAGCCCAATTTTCAGCTTTAGGGTCAGGTTCTGGCAAACGTTGAGGAGTTTGCTCAGGAAGATAACCTCCATGAGATAACCTAGGTTCTCTCACAGGCTCTGCTTCTTTCCCTGCCTTAGCGGCTGCTAATTTAGCATTATCAAAAGATAGTTGAGCTATTCTTTTGTTAGCGTCAACTTGAGCTTTAGCATCTCCAGCTTCAATAGCCCCAGCTAATTCTTTTTCAGCTGCTTCTAATCCACTTTTAACACTACTTTCAAGTTTTGAAATGTAATCCTTGTCCACTTTTTTGAACTTAGATTCCATTGCTTGTCTATTAGTTTCTACCGCTTGCGCATAATCAATAGCTGCCGCTTCTCTTCGTTCAGCTTCTCTCATTCTGCGTGTTAATTTAGAAATACGACCTTGTACTCCCCTACTGTATTCTTCTAACTTTTTGTCGTCTTGCGGTTGGCTCGGCGAAACATCAGTCTGCTTATCAGATTCCGCAGGTGCGTCATCGGACTCAGCACTGTCTTCAGTAGTTTTTTGTTCAGTCTCCTTGTCATCTTTTACCTCCACTTCTGACTTTTGGACTTTTTCCTCGGGTAATTCTACATCAGCCCCAGGACCCGATATATCTAAATCGACCATCGGTTCTTTCTTTTCTGTATTTTCTTGTACTTTTTCTTCTGTTGGTTCAGGCATAGTTTCCTCCTATGTTAATATTTATGCAAGATGTTTTTAGGATCTTGTATGGTTGCTAAGACTTCATCTTCATTGAGGAGTCTTACTTCCCCACCCTGTATTTCAATCCGGGAGCCAGCATAACGGGCAAAGACTACCCAGTCACCGACCTTGCACCAAGGACCACTAGGATAACGTTTTTTATCCTGATAGCACTCAGAACCCATCGCAAGTACATTTCCACATTGAGATGCAACTTGTTGACGTTCTACAGTTTCTTGGCCTAAATATAGACCACCTTCAGTTTTCTCTTTCATTTTGAAAGGTAAAACTAAAATTCTCCAACCCGTAGGTTGAGGTAATTTTTCTTTTACGTTTGTAATTTCTTTTTTTTCTTCTGATTTTTTTAAACCGACTAAATCCTTATTTGGTAGATGGATTTTTGGTGTTAATGTCGACGATTGTTCCTTTGTTGTCATTTTGCTCCTTCTCATTTAGCAGGTTAGAGATTTCCTGTCGCACTGACTCCAGTGCGTGTATTTGTCCAGTAATATACTTATAAGTTTCCATATTGTCAACCCCTCCGGACGTAACATTCATTGCTAGGGCTTGAATACGTATTTCTGTTCCTTTTTTTAATCTGTATAAGACCTGTAAGGGATCTAAGGACATTTATTTGCTCTTTTTTCTTCTTTTAAGCTTCTTTTTATAGGCAATTGTCTTCTTTAGTCCTAAACTAGGTTTAGGTGTCAACTCCATAAGGGGATGAGTTTTTTTATTCCACCAGCTCATTATTTATTTTCTTTTCTTTTTATTTTTTTTAGTTTTATTCTTTTTGCCTTTTTTCTTATTTAATCTTTTAAGATAATTCTTATCTTTTTTCTTCTTTTTCTTTTTAGCCATTTTTCCTCCTTTATTTTCTAGTTCTACCTTTTTTATTTAATTTTTTAACTGCTTTAGCACCAGGCCAATCTTTAGCCTTACCTACAAATCCTGCTACGAGTGTTTTAACAGGTTTGCCACCTTGCTTTAAACCTACGCGACCACCTTTAGCATTATGCTCTATTTTTCTTGAATGTTTTCCACCCCATCCTTTATCTCGGTCAGGAAACGCGCTCTTCAGTACTTTTTCAGAATAAAATGGGCTGTAGTCTGATTTTTTTTTAATTTTTTTTAGTCTTTTTTTCCCTTCTTTTTTATGAGCTTTAAGATGATGAGCTTTACCTTTAATATCTCCAACATCTTTTTTAGCTTCTTCAAATGTTTCTTTAGAAACTGACCAACGTCCATGATAAGGTGATTCGAATTCTCCCTTTTTTCTGTTATTCTTTTTTGCCACTTTTCCTCCTTGTTGCATTCCCGGCAATTTCGGTTGATTAGGATCACGATTCTTTTTGCGCCTATTGATCCGTTGCTGTTTAAGATAATGCTTCCTTTGAATAATAAGTTTCCTTATAACCTCTGGAAGAATTTCCTTAATTGGCTTGCCATTACTCACTATATATACCTAAATTTTGTTGTATCCACAATGCCACCTTTTTTAAACTTTACGTCCTTTTCATCGACTGGTGGTTTAGGACGAGGACGAGGGTCCTCAATGTCTGGTCGATAAAATTCATCTCCCCATTTTTTCTTTTTTTTAGGCTTTACTTGACCGCCGTATTTAGCCCCATAAGGCTGTGTAGTTTTACTAATGTGTTTATCTCGTTTCTTGCTTTCTCCCTCCACAATAACGGTTATCGCATCCACAGATTCTTTTTCTAACATAGGTTTCATCTTGTCTAAAGAACTCTTCATTTTTTCAATTTCTTTAAGAGTTTTAATTTCTTCATTGTCTGCCATATAGGGGCCCCTTTTCTCGTGACTTAATGTCATCAAGACATTCTTACTATACTTTCTTTTTTCGATACTGTCTAGGTCGGGACTTCAAAGGCTTACGCATCACGCGCGATCGACGACCCCCTCTAAGGCCTGGGGAAATTTGTCTGGGTTCTTGGGCTCTACTAATGGGCATTAGTTAATTATTTCTCCTTGTTTATACTTTATATCAGGAAGCCCGTCTTGGTAAGTCTTTCCATCGAAGGTTAAAACCTTCTTACGATTAGCTCCTTTTTC
>Ga0080013_1005848_pt1 | contig 11233 bp, 6 predicted proteins | sample ETNvirenome_6_85_FD_69236 | JGI IMG/M metagenome (GOLD analysis project Ga0080013, IMG submission 69236) | Marine viral communities from the Pacific Ocean - ETNP_6_85 (SPADES assembly) (version 2) | ecosystem: Environmental > Aquatic > Marine > Oceanic | place: Pacific Ocean | collected 2013-06-19
ACGTTGATGTAAAAATACCAGGTGATACAGGCTTCTTAGATCTTGGACGCTCAACTGCTGGTGCCGGTAATATTAGCAATGGAGATGGTTGCTTGGTTGGATCGCTTGATGCCACGGTAGATGGTGGAGGGGCATCAAACTCTGCATCTTTTAACGGGCAGACATTAGCAGGTACAGTTAGTGGGGAAGAAAAAGTTGTTATAAGAATACAGGCCCATGAAAGCTGGACAGGATATATAACAGGTATAACAGTTAGTTACTAACTAGGAACGGGTTATGGCAGGAAAGACAGATACAACAAAACTTCAGTTTTTATTTAAGAAAGCTTTAGGTTTTGCTAACACCAGCAACTTAAAGACTGACGCTGAGGAAACAGCCGGATCATCATGGCAGCTTGGCGGAAGCTTTATTTTTGCGCAGAGCATACCTAGCAATCCATCGACAAATGATACCGACATAAACACGATTCAGAGTGATACAGTTGAGTATACGATCTTAACTGCATCTGTTGTACCGGGATCAACATATAACGCAAATGATTCCGGTGGAGGTGGATCTGAGGGCAGTCAGTCATCAGGGCCCCATTGCTATTCATTTAGCTTAAACACTGTCTACCAGGCTAATTCCTCCAACCCTAAGAAGGGTACTGGAAGCTTTACTAACGGTATGGCATTAAGCGCTAGCAATGGTGCGGTACAGATTGTTAGTACGGCATTTTCTACACAGAGCCCTAATCCATATCTATTGAAACTATATGAAGATGATGGTAGTGGAGGTCTAGGGAGTCAGATATTCCCAACAGCTGAAGTTGACTGGTATCTTGATGCATATAACGGTATTCTTTTTATCCAGGACTATGAAGCATCGACGCTGCCAAAGTATGCAAAGGCCTTTATATATACCGGCGATTTTGTATCTAACTTTACCGGTGATGCCATGGCCGTCTCTGGTTCTGCGGGTGGAAAAACTAGTAAGATATTATTAATGTCCGGCTCAGGAAATGACTCGAACACAGTTCATTCAGTTTCAGATGCTGCCTATGCCGGTGACCCGGCAAACTATGTTGATACCACGTTCTATGTCTCTGGCGCCGTTGGTGCTATTGGTAATAATAAAGCTGGCGCTACCGTCATGGGTGGTGACACTTATATATCTGGTGCGCTCTATTTAGCAGAGCTAAGGACCGGCGTTATTCCAGGTAATCCCCCAGACGGACGAATCGCATTATATGGAAAAGACGATAGCGGCGTTACCAAAATATATTTTAGGAATGAAAGTGGAGAAAGTGAGATTGCTACCGGGGGTGGAGGGTCTGCTGGTGGCTCAAGTACACAAGTTCAGTATAACAATGCTGGATCACTGGCAGGAATATCCGGATTAACGTCTGACGGTACAAACACAACATTTGGTGATACCTCACTCCTGGTTGGTCAAGATATTATACATGACGGGGACTCAGATACCCTGGTGAGATTCGAAGCCGACAAGGTTCAAGTTAACGCCGGCGGCCAGAGCATGCTTTATATGCGTGAAGATGGTGCGAGTTCTCATGTCTTAATTCTTTCAGGTGGGGCCGTGGATGCACCAAACCCACATGGTTTTGCTGATACTAATTTCTTTGTATCAGGTGCGCTTGGCTCTATCGGTAGTGCTGTAAGAGGAACATCAGTCTTTGGTGGGGATCTAGTTACTTCAGGTGCTATGAGTGTTGGTGTGGGTTCTGCAGGTGTATCAACATTAAATGTCTATGCAAATATATCAGGTGACTATGCAGCAACTATTGATAATGATCAGGCATCTTCAGGACATGTTCTCAAATTATTGACTGATGGTAATGGATCTAATTCTAGGATCCTAGAGATGGAAGACGGCGATGGTGACACATTATTCAGGGCCAGAGCAGATGGAAGGTTTGGCTTTGGGGCGAGTGGTGTTTCATCTATGGGAGCTGGAACGTTTGTCGTAGGTATCGACGGGAGCCACACTGCTGATATTGCTATTTCAAAACGATTACAGCACCTAGGTGATAGTGATACGTTCATGGACTTTCCCGCAGTTGATCAGATTGAGTTTCAAGCCGGTGGGGTTAACATGATTCGCATGGTTGAATCTAGTAATACCGGTCAGATTTTAATCTTATCGGGAGGCCTTCCCGGTAGTCATACTGATACTAGCTTTTTTATGTCAGGATCTATTTCAAACCTCTCAGGATCATTTTATGGCAAAATGGAAGCGCCTAGTAGCGGTGTTGCAACATTCGGGGGTGATATCGTAACATCGGGTTCTTTATACGTCAGCGGTGCCATAATACATAGTGAACTTGAGGAAAGTAAGACATGGAGACAGGATGTTACATTCCCAGCCGGCAACTGGTCCGACATAGAGATTGACGCATGGGACACTAGAAACTACTTTTCAGTCAGATACCATATCACAGGAAAGCCGGTGGGGAAATACTCTAGATTTAACTCAGCTTTACAAGTTGCTTATGATGGTGATCCTGCCAGCAGTGCGAATCCAAACTTAGCTGAGCAAAGGGCGCAGGTATCAAATGACGCGACCGCACCTGGCGCAATCAACTATTTAGCTACAGACAAACTAGCGTTCACCGCGACGCTTGACGGGCTGCAAGGGTTCAAGTTATATCTAAGCGGTACCGAGGACTACAACATTGCAACCGGTGGACAGTCTAACCCTAGGTCAATTACATTAGTCATTAACAGAATCGGAATACGTAGCTGGGAATAGCTCTAAAATTAATAATTTGCAATAGTTTTTTTTATTCCACGAACATATGTAATAAGGACACAGCTAGTGTGTTCTAGCTAAGATGATATATCATATATTGCCCTAGGCAACGGAAAAAGAGGTAAAAATGGGAACACGGTATTCAGTAAGTCAGCTCTCTGGCTCGTCAGGTACATACGGCTTATCGATTAGAAAGTCCGACGTACTGCTCACAGGCTCGCTATTACTCAGCGGCAGCTCATCTAGAATTCAACTAGGTACAGATTATTCACAAGGTCGCCAAAAGAATGGCGTCTTTATTCCTAATGAGATATTCATAGGCTCGGGTCATGATGGAAGCGTTATGCGGCCTAATGCCGCCATGACCTTTAAGTCACAGAAGCTTGTATTGAGTGGTGCTGCTGGATCCAGTGGTGGTTCATCATTTGCAGTTAATACCCTAGGTTCCGGTAACAACTATATTATTAACACAACCGGGGATTGGCGACTTAAATCACTCAACTGGGGCAGCAATACCGGACACTATCTTCAGATTGATGCTAGCACTGCCGGCAAATATGTATTCCAGGCTAAGGATGATGGTGGGGCTGGCTCAGGTATTACACAGACTTTTTATGCTGGGACACCAGGTTCTTCTGGTTTTCCATCACAAATTAAGTTTGCATCAGGGTCCAGCCAGGCATTTTTCTTAATTGACGCATCAGGGTCAACAACAGATGGTGGCTCCTCCGATCGCGGTATTTATGTAAGAAATGCTAATTTTGGTTTAAGGTACGGTGCTGGTTCCTCACAGGGACAAGATGCTGCCGGTACATTCTTCAATATTTCAGGTTCAATGGTTGGAGACAGTGGCCAAAAGGTTGCTGAAACAGTCGTATCTGTAACTCCACCGCTTAATGATTCGTCAGGCACAAAGGCTGCCAGACTTATATTTGCAGCAGTCAGTGGATCTATTGTAGGTGCCGGCCGTGGAGACGGTCGTGGTACGGAATACGAAAATAGACTATTCATCGTCGATGGTGGTGGTCTAGATGGAGCAGGTCCAAAACTTCATGTTTCAGGTACTATACCCCTAGAATTTGGAAATACGGATGCATACATTAAGAGCGATGGCTCAAGTGGCGTAACGATCAGTTCAGCTGCTGCACTATCTGCAAAGGGTGCAACAGGCGCTTCATTCGGTGATGATACCGGTACATGGGAATTTGATGGTGCAGGTGCAGTTTCAGAAACTGGAATGACAACATTCTCATTGACACCATCAAGTACTGTTACAATACAGGGTGGTGGCGTTTCTAAATACGGTGATGGTACTGCAACATGGGATTTTGATGGTGCAGGTGCAGTTTCAGAAACTGGAATGACGTCACTATCCGTAACACCTTCAGGTGCAATTACATTAACGGCTGGCGCGGCATCTACATGGAGCTCTTCAACTGGTGCACTTACGCTGACTTCAGCTGCGGCGGCAACTTGGTCAACAGCGGCTGGGGCATTAACACTTAATGGTACTGGTGGATTAACCTTACAAGAGGGTGGTGGGGATATCCTCACAATATCCGACTCTAAGGCCGTCGCACTTGCAAATGCTACGACAGTTAATATAGACGCTTCTAGCAATATATTGATTGAATCTTCAGGCGGAGCAATTAGCGTTGGTGCCGACAGTGTTACTGGGGCAATCAACGTTGGTACTGCTGGAGCACGAACAATTACAGTCGGTTCTAGTGCGGCGACTACAATCGTTGATGGTACATCGTTAACGCTAGGATCGAATGCATCAACCGTTACTTTGGGTGGTTCATCAACAACTACGACAATTGCCGGCAACCTTATCGTACAAGGTACAGGTTCTTTCGAGCACTCATCAGACATATCAATAACTGATAAAGTCTTCTTAATGGCCTCAGGCTCAACTACCAAGAATACATCTGGTGGTATAGCGATTGCATCTGGCTCTAATAGCACTGCGCAGGCTATGGTATTTGGTGCTTACGGCTCCACATTTGTGGATACGTTTATCGCGGGTCGTTTAGATATCCAAGAAGATGTTAGCCATGTTAATACGTTGGCTAGTGCTACTCCGGTAAGTATTTACGCTCAAGCAATGAGACTAAAGCATGCAACTGGAGGTGGTTCACTAATCTTATCATCGTCTGCTACTTCGGATTCTGGTCACAGAACCCTAGAACTGGATACTGCTGATGGTGATAGAACATTAACACTTAATGAAGACTTCACAATCGGTGATGGTAATAATGTTACGATTACAGCTGAAGATAATCATTCTACAATCACATTAGACAATGCAAACTTTGAAGTTGAACAGACTGCGTCTGCTACTCAACGAACGGTTAAGTTAGCTACAGGAACTGATGCTGACGCTACATTGACAATCGAAGGAACAGCCGGTAAGATTAATCAGGATCTTACCTCTGATGCTCAGGCAACGTTCGCTGGAATTAAATCAACTAGTAACCTAATCGTTTCAAGCTCTAACGGACTTATCTTAGGCGACTCTGATAACTCTGCAGCTGTTAAGATTGTTGCTCCAGCTACTGTCAGTACGGGATACACCCTTACTTTGCCGGCCGTTGGTACTACAAACGATGGTTATGTACTTAAGGCTGCATCAGGTGCAAGTAACTCTGCGGTTACCTTGGAATGGGCCGCTGACTCAGCTGGCGGCGTTACAGTTGGTAGCGACGTTACTAGTGGTACTGCAACCAGGGTATTTTACCAGGACTCAAGTAATGACATTGCACAAAGTGCAAACTTCACGTTTGATGAAACTAGTGTCCTACGCGTAGGTAGCACAACAGAGGGTGAGTTACAGCTAGGTAACGATACCAATAACGCAATTGGAAGTATGAAGTCTAAGCTTCTGACCAGTCAGAATCTCGATGGTGCAACTATTACATTTGATAGTTTCGCAGCAGCAGACTTTACGGGAGGCACTTACCTGGTGACAATATCACAGACATCGGGTGGCACAGGGACCTCATCACCCTATAAGACGCTGGTTACACAGCTTACAATCGCGTGTAACTCAGACGCATCTACATCGGTTATAGCGGAAACACGCGCGACAACGGATGATACTGTGTTTGATGAGATTTCGTTTGGATTAGCAGACGGTGGGTCAACCTTGAGTGTTCAGGTAACTGGCACGAGCTCAGCGAATACGCTGGATTCATGTAGTATATCATTTACCAGAACGCTTATAGGACTATAAGCAAATAACCTTTAGGGGTTAGTAAAAGGGGAGGCAAATGCCTCCCCTTTTTATTTCTGTTTATCATATCTTTTACTAAACATATTTTCCGAATACTTAATAACAGAATATATTTAATCCTACTAGTATTTTAGAAAGTGTCTCTTAATGGGTTCAACCACAAAATTAATTATAGGTGAAGTAACAGGCTCACAATCCGCGGGACTAGTGATACAAAAGGATGGTGGAAATGTCGGCGTTAGCACAAGCACACCCATCGCCAAATTAGACGTTGCAGGCAAGATAGCCATCACATCGGAATCTTCCACGCCATCCCAACCGTCGGATGGGCAGGGGTACCTTTATACTAAGACTGATGGAAAGCTATACTGGCGTTCATATGACCTCTCCGAAACAGATCTAACTAACTCCGGAGGATCTGTTGCGGCCGATGATATCAGCGCAGGAGATTCAGCTGTAAGTATCTCAACTACATCAGGAGATATAACGTTAGATACTGTTGGTGACATTGTGCTTTCGGCAGACGGTGGTAATGTAACGATGGATGATGGTACTACAACTGTTTTTGATTTTGACACTGATAATGTCATCTTTAAGATGATGGATGATGCCGATACAGGGGATTATCTTACTATCACAATGGGAAGTAATGGTGCCACCGTTGCGGCAACAAATGATGATGACGGGACCGCGGCAGATCTAACTTTTGATGTTGATGGCACGATCTATCTAGATTCGTATGACTATGGATATGTAATCTTACGAGAAGGAGCAAATGAATATCTTAGGTTCGAGAGAAGAGGCGCGGTTGGTCAAAATGATGCTATAATTAAAAATATGGAAGATGGAATGGATATCGTCTTTCAACAGTATGATGGTACAGAAACCTTACGTCTTAATGATGAGGCTGAGGTTGTCGTTAATTCTGATATTATTGTTTCTGGTAGCATTATTTTAGACGATGGTGGTTCAATAAAAGAAAAAAGTGGGACAGCTGCTCTTACTATAGATGCTTCCGGAAACATAACAAAGATAGGACAAGACTCACCTTCATCTGATGAGGTGTTGACATGGGATGGTTCTAAGGCTGTCTGGAGTGCTGCGAGTGGTGGTGGGGGTTCGAATACATTCATAATGTCACAGGCCATTGAACAAACTAATAGCCTGTCAACTAGCTATTACTATTATAAAAACGTAGTTGGAGGTTATGGATTTACTAATAATTTTAGCCCAACGAATTTCGCTACATCATTTCCATATTGGCGAGTAGGAAGATATGCATCATCAGGTGTCATACCGGTTGCAGCAGATCTTACATCATACCACCTGGTAGGACATAAGGATGGTAGTGACAATGATACGATGACGCTGAAGGTCTGGAAGGTTCCGGCGCCTACAAATGGAGATGCTGAAACTGATATTCCTACATTAGTAGAAATGATATCTGTAGAAATTGATGTGGATGGATATGAAATGTTCAATAAGAGTGGTACATTAACTTCATCTAATTCATTTGCAGCTGGTGATCAGTGGATGATAACGCTAGCTCCAACTAGTGCATATATGTCATCCGATCATTATGCACATTTATCATTAGTCTTTGAGCCTAGCTAGGAGAAATTTATATGATTACTGGAACATTTTGGAGCAAATCAAACAGATCGTGTAAGGCAGTCTTACTCGAGTCAATTAATTCAAGCTCAGCATATGTTATGCTTCTAGAATATCCTGAAGACGGTCAATTATTTTCAATTGTCTCAGGAAAAGTATGTAAAGCAAAAGTCGTAAAGTCTATTAATAAAGTAAAATGGGAATCTTGCAAGCCTCCTTTTGCAGGTTACTATGTTCATAATACCTGATGATCTAGTATCTAGATAATCTAGTATCTTAATTATTAGTAATCTAATTATTAGTAATTCTAATTAATAATATTCTATTGTTAGCTGAACTTAATTAACTGACTAATCTAATTCTGATCCCTAATAGATCTAATATCTAAGGCTGAATCAATTGATGTATAATGTTGTACAGATTTTTTTTTCTAGTTAGTATTCTACTGTTAGCTGAATTCCTAGAAAAGAGGGTTGTGAATGTTTAGTCCGTTTGAGAGTGTAAAATTAACAAAAATACCAGATGAGTGTGATATAGTTTTTGTTGCTGATATGTTCAGTGAAGACTACAAGGGTGGTGCCGAAATGACAACTGAGGCACTTATAGAGTCTAGCCCTCTTAAGGTTTTCAAGCTCAAATCAAAAGATGTCAGTATGGAATTATTGGGTTCCGGACATTCCAAGCATTGGATTTTTACCAATTTTTCTCAGATGGACTTAAATCTCATCCCTTCTATTGCAGCAAACATGTCATATTCTATCGTTGAGTATGATTATAAGTTCTGTAGATATCGTTCTATAGAAAAGCATAAATTAGCAGAGCAAACAGAATGTGCATGTCATAATGAGGCTTATGGAAAGATGATATCGGCATTTTTCTATGGTGCAAAATCACTTTGGTGGATGTCAGAACAACAGCTAGATAGATACACTGACCGTTTCCCATTCTTGTTAGACAAAGACAATACCGTATTAAGCTCAGTATTCGATGATAATTTCTTTATATCAATTAAGCAACTAAGGAAAGCTGCTGAGGGCGTAGATAGAAAGGGATATATTGTATTGGGTTCACAAAGCTGGATAAAAGGCGCTTCAGCTGCTGAATCCTATTGCAAAGACAATGGTTTAGATTATGAAGTTGTATGGGGAATAACATACAGTGAATTATTAACGAAGTTATCTCAGGCAGAAGGGTTTGTTTATCTTCCTGAGGGTGGCGATACATGTCCACGTATGGTCATCGAAGCAAAGCTATTGGGTTGTAAGCTAATATTAAATGAACATGTGCAACATGCAGATGAAGAGTGGTTTGCAACCGAACATATATTAGACATAGAATCATACCTATACGCAGCTAGGGAAAGATTTTGGAGTGGAGTAAAGTACGCAATGGATTATAGGTGCACAGTTTCAGGATACACAACAACATTGAATTGTATTCGTCATAACTATCCATGGAAGGCAGCCATCAATAGTATGTTAGGATTTTCAGATGAAGTTGTTGTGGTTGATGGGGGTTCTGATGATGGAACATGGGAACAATTAGAGGAATGGACCTCCACAGAGCCCAGACTTAAGATTAAGAAAGAAGAAAGAGACTGGACCGACTCTAGATTCGCAGTCTTTGATGGTGCTCAGAAAGCAGAGGCTAGAAAATTATGTACGTCAGAGTTTTGCTGGCAACAAGACGCCGACGAGGTTGTTCATGAGAACGATTATATTAAAGTTCATGATCTAATTCGAAACTTTCCTAGAAATGCAGAACTAGTATCACTTCCAGTAGTTGAGTATTGGGGCTCAGGAGGAAAAGCTCGTATTGATGTAAATCCATGGAAATGGCGATTAAGTGTTAATAAAGATCATATTACACATGGAATACCTCTAGAACTCAGGTTAGAGGATAAAGAAGGTAAGCTATATGCAAAACCAGGTACCGATGGTTGCGACTATGTCCATTCAAAAACCTTCTTTCGAATTCCTCACGCTAGCTTTTATACACAAGAAATTCATGATGCCAGGCTAGGCGCGCTTAAGGGAAGTGAGAAAGCTTTAAGTGCATATGAAGGGTGGATTAACAATGTTGCTGATAGTTTACCTACGGTTCATCATTATTCATGGTTTGATCTCCCTAGAAAAATAAGAACCTATCGTGATTACTGGTCGAAACATTGGCAGAGCCTATACGATGTAACACAGGAAGATACTGCAGAAAACAATATGTTCTTTCAACGGCCGTGGTCACAAATATCCGATGATGACATTATTGAATTGGGAAATAAGCTACAGGATAGTATGGGTGGATGGGTATTCCATACTCCGGTTGACTTTTCTAAACCGACACCTAGTTTTAAGCTTGAAACAGGTCATCCTTCACATATTCTAGAATGGATAAAAGAGAATGAAAAATAAGAAAGTCGTAGTCTGGGGGCATCCCCTACACAGTCATACACATTCATATATTCACTATGCATTTTATAGGGCATTTAAACATGCCGGACATGAGACACACTGGATTGATTCAATTGCCGATATAGGGAATCTAGATTTGTCTGACTCTATTTTTATAGTTGAAGGGCAGGTTGATGGAAACGTCCCTCTTCGTAACGACTGTAAATACCTTCTGCATAATTGTGATACCAGCAAGTATGAGGAAGCAAACGTAGATTTTAAAGTATTGCAGGTCTACTCACATGATGTTTTGGATAGAGATGTAGAGAAAATAGCAGAATGTGAATACTATCAGGAATCCAATAAGACATTATACCAACCCTGGGCTACAGATTTATTACCTCACGAATTTGATAAATATCAAGCTATAGACGGTCCTAGTGATAGGCAACCGGTTATTAACTGGGTGGGCTCTGTTATGGATGGGCTCCATGGAAATCATAGCGTTTTAAAAGAGTTTGCTAGTATCGCAGCTATCAATGGAATAATATTCAGGGCATGTAGGAATGCAGATCCGGACGAGGCAATTAAACTGGTTCGTGATTCAGTAATGGCACCAGCACTACAGGGACCATGGCAAGTTGAGAATGGATATATTCCATGTAGGATCTTTAAGAATATAAGCTATGGTCATATTGGTGCCACAAATTCTGAGGCTGTATTTAAGCTATATGACGGTCTTATTACATATAATTCAAATCCAACACAGCTTTTTATTGAGCTCAAAGGTGCGATCGATTCTTTGGATAAGAAAAAAAGAGAACAGATTCTTTTGCTAACAAAGGAAAGACACACATACATTAATCGCATCAGTAATATATTGAAAGTGATGGATTAGATGATAGATTTTATGGTATTTTCTAAGAATAGAGCGATTCAGCTACACGCGCTATTAGAATCAACCCAACTTTATCTAGATAAGAATGACGTTAATATTAGTGTTTTATATCGTTATGATGATGAGCACTTAAGCGGACTAAATGAATTATGCAAGCTTTTCCCATCTGTCACGTTTATAAAAGAGACAAACTTTAAGGGACATGTAACTGACTTTTTATCTACATGTAGTGATTTATGTGCATTTCTTACTGATGATATTATTTTTAAAGATCATGTTGATGTGAAACAAATTTCAGAGATTATGAAAAGTAACACTAATGTTCTAACATTTTCGCTAAGACTAGGGTTACAT
>Ga0080013_1005849_pt1 | contig 11233 bp, 20 predicted proteins | sample ETNvirenome_6_85_FD_69236 | JGI IMG/M metagenome (GOLD analysis project Ga0080013, IMG submission 69236) | Marine viral communities from the Pacific Ocean - ETNP_6_85 (SPADES assembly) (version 2) | ecosystem: Environmental > Aquatic > Marine > Oceanic | place: Pacific Ocean | collected 2013-06-19
AGGTGCTGATCAGCTTGGTTATCATTTCCCGTTCGCTGATCGGTTCCACCGCTGGAGGGCTGAGCCCGATTTCACGGAGTGCTGTCTGTTCTTCGGTCAAAACAACCACCTGACGGCCTTAACCGCGCCCCAGGCTATACCAGCCCAGAACAGCAGGCACCAGAGGGCTAACCCGGCCCAAACATAAATAAATGACGAGTCGCATTTTTTCTTCATTGCTCGTTTACCCGGCCGCCTTAATCCTATCCATTATCAAAGCCGCACAGTGCGGCACTATAGCGTTTCCTAATCCTCTAAGTCTGTCCACCCGGTGGGGAACCCCATCAGCCACTCGACCCAGGTCGGGTTCAGTTGACCAGATGTCTCCGATACACTCATCGATAAAGTTAACTGTTTCCCCTTTGCCTGACGGCGTTTGATGGCCGGGGTATTGAGATTGCCCCGATCTCGATGGTCTGACGCTTGTGGCGTGGGCCATAGTGCGACTGCTGCCCCTAGCCCGATCTGGTTCCCCCGGCCCTTTTCCTTCAAGGCTGTCACTCGGCTCACTCCTGTGTGGGTTCCCCCCGTTGATGCTGATGGGGTAGGCCACAATCCAGATACGTTTCCTGAGATGGGGCGCACCCACATCGGCTGCGGATACAACCTGCCATTCCGCATCATACCCGATGCTGGCAAGGTCGCAGATAACTCGTCCAAGCCCTCGATGAAGGAGCATTGGTACGTTCTCAATGAGTGCGTAGCGGGGTCGTATTCCGCTAATGAGCCGGAGCATTTCAAACCAAAGACCCGACCTTTCACCCTCTATACCCTCCCCTTTACCGGCCACACTGATGTCCTGACAGGGAAAGCCGCCAGTAAGCAAATCAATATCATCGAACCATTCAGGCTGCAATTCAGTAATGTCTTCATAAATTGGCACATCTGGAAAATTCTTTTTTAACACCTTCTGGCAATAGTTGTCTATCTCACAAAACCCCTGTAACTCCAGATCATCAGCCCACACCCAGGAAGCGGCCAAAGCGAAGCCGCCGATCCCGCTGAACAGGTCCAGCATCCTCACTGCTCTAGTATCTGCCAAACTTCACGGGCTGAGTGCACGATAAAGTAACTGTGTCCGAGCTGCTCCACCCGGCGCTGGAAGTCTTTCTGTCGATCCGTTTGCCGCCCCTTGGGTGTTTTGACCTCCAGGAATACGGTTTGCCCGCCTTGTAGGAACAGCAGGAAATCGGAGGAACCGACTTTACCGAAACGGATGAAAGCGCCGTGGTCGGTTTTATGAGCGCCGGTGTTGTTTTTGATAAACACACAGGCCCCGTTTTTCTCGTAGATGCGGAGCACCTTTTCGATGGCGGTTTGGATCTGTGATTCTTTCATTTTGAAATCTGGCCAAAAATGCAGCGATCTTTCATCTCTTTAAAGATCACCTCTGACTGTCGCAAGTCATCAAAGGCAAACGACACAAATGTCTGGCCACTCCGTTCGTTCTCAAACCTTTTGTATTTCAACTGGCCGATAGAAACGGCATAAATCAACCGCATAGTGTCAGCCGCCACCCAATTGACAAAGTCCCCCCGTTTTGGATCAAAATATCCATAAACGAAGATGCCAGCATTAATTTTGTGCAGTTCACTTGGCAAGTTTGTCTGGTGATTCCATTCGGTTACAGTTAAGTCGTTCCAAGTTGCGTATTCAGGGCGCCTGAAGCGTTCCTGGATAGTAAACTCTAGCGGTGCCGAGAAATCGTTGCAGGCTATACGGACCAGCCTGTCGATCCCCATGTCACCATCAAGGACCCTCTCTTTTTTGCTATTGCCGAAAGCCGGCGAGATATAAGTAATGGCGCCCTCTTTCGATTGAAGTGGCACAAAAAGGTTAGGGTATATATGCTGGCGAGCGGCAAGGTGCGCCGCATCAGAAAACGCCTGATTGGATTTCGAGTACGGGGTCATTCCCTAATGGCCATCCTTACCCGTTTAACCATAGCCTGATAGGTGGCCTGGTCCTTTTCAATACCAATACATTTGCGCCCCATCCTATGGGAGACGATTACACTTGTACCGGCTCCGGCAAAAGGGTCGAGTATGGTGTCGCCCTCTTGGCTTAACAAGCCAAACAGCCAAGCCAGATATTCTGGCGGCTTCTGCCGTTTGGCGCCTAAATCGTGGCTGTCAGATGTTTTAATCGTCGCCTTTTCAAAATCCTGGCGGTTTCGGTGAATGCTTTTCAGGCTCGAAAAAATAGCTGTATACATCCAATTACCGAACCCCAGCGCCCCCCTTGTCATGCCATTACTTATCCAGGTTGCGGTGCTCCACCGATAGGGCATTTCTGTTTTTCTCATAAAATCACGAATAGCACTAATCCCGGGTGTAACGGCTACAATATCAGCCATGTCGGCCAGATAATCCTGCTGCCAAACGTGCGCCCCGTCCCATTCCTGATCCGTGCTGTTATAAGGGGGATCGGCAAAAGCCAAAGACACCCGATCAGGGAGTAGATCACGCACGGCAGGGTCGATGTTGTCACCAAATAGCAACAGGTGGCCGTCGATCTCCACCAAGGGCGGCTCACCATTTAGCACCACCTCGCCAGTGCTTGCCTTTTCCACTGCCTCTACTGCCTCGGCCTCGTTTTTTTGGCGGGCTATTGCAAGATACCCGGCCCGGGCCAACCATCGGTTTACTACCTGCCGAGAACTGCCGATCTCTTGGCAGTAATCCGTCCAAGTGCGTGGAACTTTTGTTCCGTGCATGATTTTTGCGGCTTCTGAATGGTCTACCGACAACTTCTCCCGTGCAATCCATAGCTCGTCTAATATCTCCGGCACCTCGGCTTTTAGCGTTTTCCACTTGAAAACAAATGACCCGACCTTGCCCACAGATTTCGTATAGTCCCACTGCGCATCTTTGGGGACTTCAGGCAGAACCAAGCCGCTGTTTTTTGTGATCAGTTCGCTAGCCATTAAAAAGGTATATCTCCCATCTCGTCAGAGCTGGCCCCGTTGCTGTCGTTCTTGGAGCCCACAAACGAGAACCGGTCCAGGGTAACGCTATGTTTTGATCGCTTGCTGCCATCGTCGGCTTCCCACTGGCGAAACTTGAGTTTGCCCTCCACCAGGATGGGCTTCCCTTTGCTAAAATACTCCAGTACCACCTCGCCTTGTCGGCCCCAGGCATCGACATCGACGAAGCAGACCTCCTCTCGTTTCTCACCGCTGGCCTTATCGGTCCAAGTTTCGCTGACTGCCAGGCCGAAGTTGGTCACGGTGGCCCCGGAAGGTAGTGATCTGATCTCAGGATCGCGGGTTAAGTTACCCATCAATATCGTTTTGTTATAGCTCATATCGTCGCCTCAACCCAGCATCTGGGTCAGCCGTTGTTGGGCCTTGACCGCGCGGGTTGATTTTCCATCGTCTCCCTGTTTCAATTTCCATTTAGTTAAAGCCCGGTTATATAAGTCTGCCATCTCCAGCTGAGCGGTTCGGACATCGGCCTGGAACTGCGGCCGCTCGACCAGCCGGTCCACCTGCTCCGAGTCGGGCCCGAAGGCCTGGAACTGTTTGATCAGCCGCGCCAGCAGATAGTCGATCAGCTCCTGGCGTCGGGCTTGGAATTTATTCACGATGTCCCCCTAGCAGTTCAGCCATCAAGCCGCCGATCCGCTGGGTCCCTTGTTCTGCCTGGTCGATGGTAATGTTGCCGTGGCTTTCGGTCGCCTGCAGGGTGGGAAAGTCGGACTCGGTTAAACCCTGGCGCAGGATTTTGTTCAGCCGGGCCCGATCCTGGCCACTGGCCCGCAGCCCTGTTTCTAAGAATAGGGCTGAAGGTAAACGCCTAAAGAACCGGTCCATCCGCTGGGCTGGTGTCAGGTCGCCGAACTCGGTCCAGCGAAGGGCGAACTGCCGCCCCTTCTCCAGCAGGTCCTGGCTGTCGTCGTCATCGGTTGGGCTGGGGCCGGGTTTCGTCATCTGGTCCAGCATCTGCTGCGTTTTGTCGCGCTGGCGCTGTTGGGCCGCTTGGCCGGTCTTTTTAGCCAGCAGCTCGTCGATCAGACCCAGGCCTCGGTTTTTGACAAACCAGAGCGGTGTTTTCCCTTCCAGATGGTCAGGGTGTTTGAAGGCGGTCGCCAGCATCTCCAGCAGCTCCTGATCCTCCATTTTGGGGTTGGCCGCCTGGCAGTATTGGACCAGTTGTTCCACCTGCTCCGGCTTGGCTGCACTCCCCCGAATTTCACCCCATTGACTAACTATTTTTCCCACCAACAACTCGCCCCCCTGGGCGTAGTTAGTAGTGTAGTTAGTAATATAGTTAGAAGAATAGTTAGACGCCTGTCGGGATTCCCTTGTGGGGCCTGGGTTTGCGCCAGATTGATTCCCCGGTTTTTCGGGATTTCCTCCCGAAAAGTTCGGGATTTCCTCCCCGGTTTCTGGGAGGTTTGCCCCCGGTTTTTCGGGATTTTCTCCCAGATTCTGGGAGTTTTGTCCCGATTTTTCGGCTATAAAATCAGGCTCCAGGATCTCCGTTTTCAGCTCCTCAGCCTCTAGTAGACGATAAACAAAAGTGCCAACGATGCGCTTGTTGTATTTGGTAGTGGCTGGACGAACCCGCACAAATTCCGGGCCGTCGTCGGAGACGTTAAAGGCCTGACGGGCGTCCTCCACCTTACGCGGACTGAGGCCGGTAACTTCGGCCAACTTGTCGTCGGTGAGGAAAACAGTAGTGTTGGAGTTCTTGATCAGGTACTCGCCCAGGGCCATGTAAACCAGTAGCTGGTTCTTGCTCAGTTTGGCCTGTACCATGCGTTTGACAATGTTGAGCGGGTGTCGGCCGAAGCGTCGGGGCTTGGGCTGTTCTGCCTTGACTGTCTGATCGGTGTTTGCTATCATAAACTTATTGAAGTCTCCCAACCCCGATCACCGTCGGGGTTTTTTATTGCCCGATTTTAGGCCGGGCAGGTATTATAAAAAGACAGCGGGGCCGCCAAAGCGGCCTGGTTGAAAAAATCCCCTAAAAATTATCCTCGTGGTTGAGAAAATTTTGGGGCTTTGTTGTATGCCGGGTGCTAGTAACACCCGGCATTTTTAATGCCAGCATTAAGCGCTAGCCTAATTCTATACTATATCGTCTTGCTTTGCAAGTTCGGCCCGTTCCCGTCTTTCCCTGGCCCGTCTCCTCAGCTGGGCGGCCGACCTGGAGTTGCCCTGGAGCTGTTTTCTCTTGGCCTGCAGCACCGGGTTAGGGCGTGAAGACTCACGTTTCTCACGGTTGGCCTGGCTGAGCTCCTCCACATCCTTTCGCCTCAAAATATAGGGAGGGCCAGGGGCCACTGGCTTCAGCGAGCCGGCAGAGATCAGACGCCTAATATTGGAGGCGGAACACCCGTACAACAGGGCCGCCTGATTAGCGTTGAGGTATCGCCCAGCTTTTCCCATCGCCCTATTATACCACACCCCTTGCGCCTGCACAAGGGGCCTTGAGCCAAGGCGGAAACAAACAAAACACAAAAAAGATTGATATATCTGCCTTTTACCTTGTTTTACCCTTGCGTGCACGCAAGGGTATGGTATAATAAGCAGCATCACGGGGAAAACCCCCACAACCAGGGAGACAGAGACATGACACACAAAACAGGTTACAAACTTTTTAGAGTAAGGAAAGACGGCACGCTCGGCAGTCTTTTTATTAACAGGCGAGCTAAGCTGGCACCGGGCGAATGGATGGCCGCAGAAGATCACCCGACAAAAGGCTACGCCTACCGCCCAGGCTGGCACGTTCTCGCCAAGCCAGAAGCGCCACACTTAAGCACCAAGGGCCGCAAGTGGTTCAAGGTAGAGATGCAGGGCACTGACGAAATGAAAAGGCCAGCCAGCCAAGGCGGCCTCTGGTATATCGCATCCCAGATTAGGATCGTGGGAGAGGTGAAATAATGACAGTACAGCAGTTAATTGAACAACTAGAAGAACTCGACCCACAGGCAGAGGTGTTACTGGCCACTCAACCGAGCTGGCCCTTTGAGAATACGATTTGCGATGAGCTGGTTACACTCGACTACCCCAATACGGTTTATATCGCTGAGGCTGGCCAAGTTGGCTACCTCAGCGCCGAAGTTAAAGACGAACTCGAAAACAACGGGAGCTGGGGATAAACCCCAATTATTCAACACTCAACCACGAGTATATAATTAACACCTATCTGACGAGCTGGCTGACTACCAGCGAAACGCCGCAAGGCGTCATAGGGAGTCAATCCCAAACTCAAACCACGAGGAAATAAGAATGATTATTTTAGCAGAACAGACAGGCGCGGAACGGTACAACAGGCTTTTCAAGGAACGCATGGACGGGGCCACCCCTCCGAGTTGCCAACGGCTGGCACCGCTAGCCCCTCCAGAAATGTGTATCGACATCGGCGCCGACTTGTACGGATGGGAGCGGCCAGTGGTCAACATTGAGGCCATCGCCAAACTGAACCAAATACTCCAGGAGGCCCACGATGGCAGTTAAATACGGATCAGGGGCCAACACCACCACTTATCTAACCGTGGCCGAGCGGAACCTGGCCGCTCATGCTAAGCACGGGGACGCCCTGACTGTTGATACAGATTACTTAGGCCTCATAGAAGAGGGTGGTAAAAAGGAATACGGTTTCAAGTGCACCTTGACAGTACAAGACAGCGACCGCGGAATCACCCTCCGCACCGTCACCGGCTGGGGCCGCAAGTTGATCACCATCGACAACGCCTTTGCCAAAGCTGAGACCCAGGCTTTCGGCCGAGCGCTGCAGCACCTGGGTTTTGTGGGCGATGCCGACATCGCTAACGCCTTTGATGAGGAGGATTTAGAGGGCGCGATCACCGAGGAGGAGGACAAGAAAGCTGCCACCGAGGAGGAGGACAAAACTGGCAGCAGTAACGGTTCAACCCCTACCCCTAAAGGTAAGCTGCTCCCGAAGGGTAAGCTGTTAGAGCTGATCGGGACAACCCTAAAGACCCTGGGCAGCGACGGTAATTTAGCCGTCCTGGCCGCCCAATACCTCTACCCAGCAGCCAATATCGAAACCAAGGAGCAGGTCAAGGCCTTGCAGCCGAAGCATCTGACTGCCATTCTCGACAACCTACAAAAGAAAGTAGAGGAACAGGAGGTGGACGGTGAATAATCGTTGCCGGCTGGCTACATTGGTGCGCCGCACCTTGGCCCAGGTGATGGCCTGGTGCGTGAAGGAACTGGAAAGGCGGTCCGACTGTGAGGATCTGGGTCAGAGGGCTCGCCACAATTACGGCGTGGCCAGGAACCTGGTGGCTCAAGCGATCACTGAAACCAAATACGCGGCCAAATACGCCGCGGCTGAAGCCAAAATTATCGGACACGATTCACCACTTAAACGCTAAGTCAACAAAAACGCAACCGCCGACCGGCCTGGGGCGCCTGCCTGGGTCGGCTGGTGGGAGCTAGCAGAACGTCCGATAATCGCTATTATCGGACATAATCAAGGAGACAATTTTATGCCTCAGTTCAAATTAGCCAAGGCCATGGAAGCCGAGTTTGAAGACCTGCCTTATAAAAAAGTCGTTGAGCTGCGTCAAAAAATGGCCCACCAGATCGCTGACATCGACCTCTCGGAACCGGTTGAAGATGTCAAGAAATGGTACCGCGACCACCTGTTGCAGGGAATGGAATCAGACGGCTACCTGAACGACAGCTTATCGACCCTGATCTACCTCTATATCAGTGCACTAACGGAATATCATCAAATTGACCTGGACTGCGCTGATGATTTTTGGAGATACTTAGATAATCAGGAGACAGAATAATGAAATCCTAGCGCCGCCCATACGCAGCCGAAACGCCGCCGCCCTTCTCCTCGTTATTCGAGGCGGAGGGCTTTTTTAATGACTGATAAATGGGTTACTTTACAGCAGGCGGCCGCCGCCCTGGGCGTAGGTGAGACGTCTATCCGCCGCCGCATCGCCAGCGGTAAGCTGGAGGCCAAAAAGGACGCCGGGCGCGTCTATATTAGGTTAGATACTGAGGATCAGCCGCAGCCGGAGGAGGAGTCGGATCTGCGTCAACTGGTGCAGGTGCTCCAGGAGCAGAACGCCGCCCTCAACCAGCGGCTGGAGGAGGCCAGTCGTCAAAACGATCAGGCCCAGCAGTTGGCGGCCATGCAGCAGCAAACTATCCAGGACCTCAACCAGCGGCTGTTGGAGGCGCCTGTGCCCTGGTGGAAATTTTGGGCATGAAAAACGGCGGGCTATCATACCCGCCGCTGGAGTTTTGGTTACCAACACTTTTAGCTTGTTAGTATTGGTGCCGCCTGGCGGCGACGCCCCTATTATAACATAGCCGCCCCTTCCGCCTCCGCCACCGCTTGCCAGTAAAGGTCTTCTATCTCGGAATGGAGGGAGGTATCAAAAACCGCCTTCACCCGACCCAAAGTCTTACCCTCGGCCACCCAATCCTGAATCCATTTCTTACGATCTGCAAACACCTTGGCGCTGCAGTCCTTGCCGTCATGGCGGCCGCCCTGGCTAGCCGAATGGCGCTCACGGGGTGCCAGGCTGTCGACCGCTTTAAGGGAGGCTTCACCGACCAGCCAGATCTCAGCCCCGCGCCCGTGGCCTTGATAGGGCACCTGGATGCAGTCCAGCCGCCTATCAGTCCGGCCTCGCTTGGATTCATAGATCCAGCTATAGATAGTGTGGGTCGAACGCCGGGTCTTTTTCGACGCCTCCTCCACCGTCAGCCAATCACTCATAATAAATACAAAAGGCCGGGGCGACTATCACCCCCGCCTGGATCAAAGGCAACGAGGCCTCCGTCCCTATTTTAACATAATATCACAGCAGCAGCTTGGCCAGGATAGCGCCGGCCAGCGTCAGCCCCAGGCCGCCCACAGCTGACACGATTTTCATATTAGCTTCGATCTTAGCCACTGATACCTGTAGCGTTCCCAGCTGTTCCTCGATGGCTCGCAGCCGGATCAATAAGTCTTTAATGATTTGCTCCTCGCTCACTTTTTATTCCTCCCAGGTGTCGGTCTGGGCCGACCGCAAAAAGGCTTCGTCATCGTCCGAAGGTTCCATCCAGTGCTTAATTGACGAATTCAAACTAACTGTCAGGGCGCCCACGATCAGCAGCAGGATTTCCTTGGCATCGCTGTCCAGGGCCACCCCCAGGGCCATGCAGACCAGCATAGCACCGACGATGCTGGCCTGGACCAGGATCAGGGCGATGCTGATATACCAGCGCCGGGACTGACGAAATTTGATGATCTCGACCAGCCGCTGGTTGATAGCGAAGGCTCGCACCTTGTCGCCGTTCTTTTTGGCCGCTTCGGCCTGGGCTATGTCGAGCCCCTCAGACATTCCGTTTTTTGAGCATCAGGGCTAAATACCGCCGCCACTCCTTGAAGGTGGGGCGCAGATCCAGATGCCGCTCGGCCCGTCGTCGCGCTTTCAAGTATTCCGACTTTGATAGCAGAATATCGCCGCCCTCTGATTTAGCGAAGAAATAGCTTTCTGACTGGCCGGCCCCGATGTCGCCGTTGATAATTTCGACCATCTTTTATCCTCCGTTACCGTTCGCGCTTCGCTGGTCGTAGAGGGCCACCACGGCCGAGCTCAAAATCCCCAACATCACCAGCAGCAGCCGTTCAAAAAATGCCAGCTCCTTCTCGATACCGACGGTCCCTTTTGGGCTCCACCAGGAAACCACGCTCATGGCCACCATGCAGCCGACCAAAATCAGCACCCCTAAAAACACCAACCGCACTACGCTGATCTGGCCCTGCGTTTTGGCCAATTTTTCGTTTTCCTTTTCTGTCCTGTCCAGGTTGACCATCAGGCCCTGGACCTGCGTTTCCAGTTTCAGGATCACCTCATGATCGGATAATCCTTCGTATCCCTGGCTGGCATGGTCCACTTCTAACTGTCCCCGCCGCGGAGTGCGACAAAGGCGGAGCCTGACATATAATCAGCCGTTAGCGTCGAGGTATTGGTGAAAATCACTGTGCCGCCGTAGCCGGTGCCGTCGTCACTGGGCTTGAAATTGTCGTTGGCATCTTTCAGGAACTCGATGCCGATCTTGTCGTCGGCCGGGTTCTCCGGTGCGGCCGGATCATCGCTGGGGAAAATGTCGATAATCACATGCTCAGAGACTGTGCCATCGGTCACGAAAGGCACCTGGGCCGGCGTCAAAGTCACCGCCACCGTGCCACCATTGCCAGGGATAGAGGCCACATCCACCCGCAGGATTTTATTCTCCAGCGGCAGCGCTTTCGGAGCGAAGGGGCTGAAGGCCGAACAGTGGGCGCGGGTGATCGGCTTCAACTCGGCTGTGGTCCTGCCGTCGCGGTTGCTAGCAGCTGAGCCGCAGAAAACGTTGGGATAATTGGAACGCTGACAGGCCTTTTTTGTTTCGTCCCAATAATAGCATTTCGGGTACTTGGTGCTATTGACCGCCTGCTCAGCTTCCACCAGCGTCTGCTTGGTGCGCTGCTCGAACTGCACCCGATCCGAAGCAAAGCGGGTGTAATTGTTCTGGGTCGAAACACGCACATCCAGCTGGGAGGGGTCAAACGGGTTCCAACTTTTTTGCACCACCCGAAACCCGCTGTCGGCCGTCAGAATGGCCAGGTTGGAGTTGCTGGGGACGTAGCTCAGTTTGTCGATCAGGATAAAGCTCTGGGTATTGGTGCGGATAACTTTGATCTCGTTAGGATAGGTATTATTAGCATCTACCGCCCGCAATAGGCGGCCCCGCAGCTCGTTTTCATGGAAGTTATAAAGAATGGCCGAATCCATATCCAGGCGGGCGTAAGCGGTGGCCGCGTCGGTCACGTAGGTGTAAAAGGCCGGCAGTAGCACAAAGTGCGTCTGCTGGTCCCATAGCGAGACCGTTCGATCCCGCAGCTGGAACACGTCGCCGACGTTGACCTGGTTGTAGGGGAACAGCGAGGAGTCGAAGTCATACATATTGCCGAAGTCGATCTGGTAGTTTCGGGTCGGCTCCTTGTGCTGGGTTAGATCCACCCGGGCCAGCTCGTACAGGCGACGGGGCGAATGGCAATTTTGATACACTTGCAGCTTTTTGATTTCGCCGTATTTGGCTACCGCCTCCGAGTTGCCCAGGCTGAGCACCTCGATGTCGGCATAATTGGTCGGCAGATAGTCCTCCGGGTACCGGCTCAGCGGCTCAGAATCCAGGATGATCACGTCCGAGGCTGGATCGGGC
>Ga0080013_1005851_pt1 | contig 11231 bp, 12 predicted proteins | sample ETNvirenome_6_85_FD_69236 | JGI IMG/M metagenome (GOLD analysis project Ga0080013, IMG submission 69236) | Marine viral communities from the Pacific Ocean - ETNP_6_85 (SPADES assembly) (version 2) | ecosystem: Environmental > Aquatic > Marine > Oceanic | place: Pacific Ocean | collected 2013-06-19
AGAAGATAAGGGTATGTTTGGTTCACATCAATTTTACAAAGCTTATAACCAAGGTGGCATGGCAGAAAAATTTTCTGTCGATGATGCAGTGGCAATGATCCGTGCTAACCCACAAAGTTTTGTTGGTGGTGGACTAGTCAAGAAAATGGCACCAAAGGTCCTAGGTAAGTTAACAAATTTTAAACCTAAATTAACAACTAAAGTAAAACCATCAGACTTAAAAGCTGTTAAATCCGGAGATACATATTGGACTGTTTTTGATGAAGATGGTTTACCAATAAAAGATTTTAATGAGGAAAAAGCAGCTAGAGATTTTATAAGAAATGATGAATACGCTGATATGTATACTATTGGAAAAGGAAAACCACAACAATTAGAACCAGAACAACCAGGTGCAATGTTTTGGGGTTCAAGAGAAAAGATTATTGGCGCACCGTCAGAATCTATGACTGGTGATCAATGGTTACAATACATGCAATTAGGAAAACACGGCATACTAAATCCAAAAGGATACCCAATTATAAAACACATGGAATTAAACGATACAGGATTAGCGACACATTTATCGCGTAATGGTAAAAAGACTATTTCCAAAGAACAACTAGTAAAAGATTTTGATGATAAATTAGCACCAGATATAGACGTAGCTGTTCTTGGTAGTGATCAAAGAAACTTAACTGTGCTAAGGAAAATAGATAAAATAAATCTTCAAGAATACCGTGATGGTCCTCTTAAAAATGTACTCACAACACTAAAGAATAGAAGAGCACTTCTTGAGGAGTCAATATCAAATAATAACAAAGATAATATATTAAAGAATATTGATGCAATTGAAAATTCAGTATTTGAGAATTTTGGTGTAGCGAATTCTATTAAAGAAGGATTCCCACAAAAATTTCCATTTGAGTTAAAAAAACCACTTCAAGATATAGCACAAGTTTCAGGTGCAAGATTAGCTGGCTTTAAAAAATATATACAGGATGTGTCTTATAGAAATCAACAAACATTAGGTGGTGGTGAAAATTACCGTGAATTTTTATTTAGATCTAGTAATAAACCAGGATCAACGCGTGCAGTAGAGCCTGTAAGAGCATATGATGATTTAGGTGGTGGGCATTTTGCATCATTAAGTGGAAAAGATAAATCAGGTGGATTTGTTCACATGCGTACATCCGATAGAACTGATGAGTTTGGTAGAAGAATATTACACATAGAAGAAATACAATCTGATATGCACCAGCCAATAAATGCGGCTGCAAGAAGAGTTAAAAAAGCAATAGCAGACGGTAAAAAACCTGATAGCAATGATTTAATAAAATCTAAATATGCGCCACGTGGTGATGTTATGAAAGAGGTTGATAATGTTAATGAAGATCAATTAAAATTAATTTTATCTAAAATAGAAGAATTATCTGCTAAACCTCAGACAAAACAAACACAAGTTAGAATTGCACGTTTGAATAGAGAACGCGCAAAAGTAAGAAAGATTATTACTGATAAACGTGCTAAAATGGCGGAAGGTGAACATAGTAATGTTCCTCAAGGACCTCTTAGTAAAACAGAAGATTATAATGAATTTGTAATGAAATATGCAACTAGGGTTGCGCAGGAAGGTGGATATGACGGTGTAACTATTTCAAGTGCTGCAATTAAAAATAGAAGTTTAAACCCATCAAATAAAGACTATATGGGTAATGTTATAGCTTACGGACCAATGGCAGAAGGTGCCATGAAAAAAGCAGCAAAGAAAAGTGGTGCAAAATTTATTAAAACTGCTATAATAGACGATAACGGAAAAGGATGGGAAGTTCCAATGATCTGGCTTGATGAGGCGTCAAAGTTTAATGTTCAAAAAGGATTACCTATCTACAAAAGAGGGGGAATAGCTGTCAATGGCTGATAAAAACAATAATAACAACATAGATAAAGCTCTAGAGGCACTTACAGGTGCATTAGAAATAGAACCAACTGGTGAAGAAGTAATATTAGATCAAAAAAATGTTGCCTTTGAACCGGATGTAGAATTACTAGATGATGGTGGTGCAGAGATCAATACAGATCCAAATGCTCCAATAGATACATCACAAATACCACACGACGCTAATTTAGCAGAATATATAGATGAAAATGATTTAAGTAGTTTCTCTTCAGATCTACTAGCAGAATTCGAATCGGATCGTGATTCAAGGAAAGATTGGGAAGATACCTATATCAAAGGCCTTGATATGCTAGGCTTCAAATATGAAGACCGCACACAGCCGTTCGAAGGTGCATCCGGGGTCGTACATCCCTTACTCGCTGAATCTGTTACACAGTTTCAAGCCCAAGCGTATAAGGAACTTCTCCCCCCAAGCGGCCCCGTTCGTACCCAAGTTGTAGGCATGTCAACACCTGAAGTAGAAGATCAGGCAAAACGTGTCCAAGAATTTATGAATTACCAGATAACAGAGGTAATGCAGGAATACGATCCAGATATGGATCAATTATTATTCTATTTACCCCTTGCTGGTTCAGCATTTAAAAAAGTTTATTATGATGGACTAATGAAACGTGCATGCGCAAAGTTTGTTGCAGGTGAAGATTTAGTTATCAATTATATGGCAACAGATATAGAAAGTGCTGATCGTATAACGCATATCATTAAGACTAATGGTAACGATATTAGAAAACAACAATTACAAGGATTTTACCGTGATATTGAACTTGCAACTGGACAAGTTGATACAGATGATGTTGCGGATAAAGTAGACGAATTAGAAGGATCAGAAAAGAATTATGCTTCAGGTGATGAGGAACATATAATATTAGAGATGCATGTTAATGCAGATGTTCCAGGATTTGAAGACGATACTGGAGTTAAACTTCCTTACATTATTTCTGTTGATCAATACTCAAGAGAAGTTTTATCAATAAAAAGAAACTGGAAAGAAGGAGATCCAAACTTTGCAAAGAACAATTATTTTGTACACTACAAGTTCCTCCCAGGCTTAGGCTTTTATGGCTTTGGCCTAATACATATGCTAGGTGGGTTGTCAAGAACTGCGACAAGTGTTTTGCGGCAGTTAATTGATGCAGGTACTCTTGCCAATCTGCCAGCAGGATTTAAGGCACGAGGAATGCGTATACGTGATCATGATGAACCATTACAACCAGGTGAATTTAGAGATGTGGATGTAACAGGTACATCTATTAAAGAATCACTATTACCACTTCCTTATAAGGAACCAAGTGCAACATTATTTCAATTATTAGGATTTGCAGTTGATGCAGGTAAATCATTTGCAGCAATAGCAGATATGAAGATGGGTGAAGGTAATGAACAAAACCCTGTTGGAACAACACTTGCTTTAATTGAGCGTGGTACAAAAGTTATGAGTGCAATTCATAAAAGATTACACTACGCACAAAAAATAGAATTTAAATTGCTTTCAAAAGTATTTCAAATTTATCTTCCACCACAATATCCGTATATGGTTGTTGGTGGAAACCAAATGATTAAACAGACAGATTTTGATGAACGTGTAGATGTTATTCCAGTATCAGATCCAAATATATTTTCAATGGCACAACGTGTGACATTGGCACAACAACAATTGCAATTAGCATCAGCTGCACCACAATTACATAATTTACGTGAAGCATATAGAAGAATGTATGATGCAATGGGTGTTGATAATGTAGAAGCAATACTAAAACCAGATCCAGAAATGCCAGAACCTATAAGTCCAGCAATGGAAAATGCAGGTGCCATGAGTGGAAAACAACCAAAAGCATTTCCAATGCAAAATCATATGTCTCATATAGAAGCACATGCTGAATTTATGTTTACAAGAATGGTACAAATTAATCCGCAGTTATATGCAATGTTACAATCACATGTATCAGAACATATTTCTATTCATGCAAGTGAACAGATGCAGCAAAAATATAAACAACAGTTTGATCAATTAGGACAACAGTTACAACAAGCACAACAGAATCCACAGATGCAACAGCAATTGCAACAGCAAATGGATCAATTAGTTAATCAACAAGCGTCTGAACAAGCACAGGTTGAAGCACAAATGACTAAACAATTAGCACAAGATGAAGAAGCTAGAATAAGCCGTGAGCAACAAGATCCACTTGTTAAATTAAAACAACAAGAAATTGATTTAAAAGCTATGCAGACTCAAATGGAGATGCAAAAAGACATGATGGTAGATTCAGCTAAGATGGATCTTGAAAGAGATAAGCTAGAAGCTGATACAAGTATTGACTTGATGAAAGTTGCGGCTGATGCTAATAGAGATACGAATAAGGAAGATTCAGCAGAAGCAATGGCTATTCTAAAAGAAAACATGGCAGCTACAAGGGAGGCTATGAAAAATCAAACAGCTGAACGAGTTGCAAAATCGAGGGGCAATGGAACAGGATCCAAAACGACTACTACAAAAGCTAAGTGACGCTATGGTTAAAATAGAAGAAGCAGCGGAAGGCGAAATAAAGAGTAGCGATGATTATTTGCAAGTATGTGGTGCTTTAATGGCAGTCACAAGGAATATGTATGAAAAAGCTCTAGGATCAGAGCAGACACAACAAATGTTTTTAGCTGTAGCAGAAAGTTTTTCTGCACATGATGAAATTTTACGGGCCTTCAAAAATGCAAGACCCACAATTCACTAGGAGGAATAATGCCAAACGTAGGTCAAAAAAAGTTTCCATACACTTCGAGTGGTGTGCAAAAAGCACAAAAGCATGCTCGTTCAACAGGACAGAAAATGCAAATGAAGAAAGGTGGAAAGGTGAAAAAGTCATACCGTAAGGGTGGGCTGAAACGAAGTAAATAGGAGGTAAACATGAATTTATTAAAAGATTTATGGGGACATTTAAAAGAATGGAATGATTGGAAGATGAAGGACTGGATTAAGGCCGGAATCGTAGTTGTTATCGTTCTTGTTGTTCTCAAAGTTATAATCGTACCAGGTGCATAATGGTAGATGCTAGATCAAGATATTTGAAAAAAATGCATACTCCGACCCCTTTTAGTCAGGGGCCGGAAATGCAGAATTATACGCAAATGATGAATTTGCAAAACCAAGCGTCTAATTTTGCGCCAAATGATCCACGTATACAAGAACTAAAAGACAGAAGAAGAACATATAATCGTTTTGATAAATACAAAATAGGTGACAAATTTAATGTAGCACCTTTGGATGTACAAAAAGATTTTTCTAATAGAAGTAATAATTTTAGAAACGCTGCACCAAACGTTTACGGAAAAATGTATCCTCTTCAAGATATGGCCATGAGGTATGGTCAGTCAGGAGGATTACTCGGGCTAATGGCAAAAGAAATGTTTGGTAAAGTTTCTGACTTTGGAAAAAGCATGGTTAATAGAGAAGGTATAGCAGGAGCTGCTGATACAGACGAAGGCGAAATGGAAGACTATGCAGCAAAAACTTTTGGTATGGGTGCACCTATAGATAGACATCCTGGTTCAACACCAATTATTGAAGATCCAATGGAACAATCAGAAGTTATTTATAAGCCACACGGACCTATTTACTATGGTAGAGCAGAAGGATTAGATCTCGATGAAGATCCAAATCAACCATATGTTGCGCCAGATGATTATGTAGATAGATTTATGCCAATTGAACGTGATTCAGATAGAGAAGATTTTATAAGAAGACAAAATGAAATTACCCCTGCAGAACCATTACCTATAGGTTCTCCCGACCCACATGGAGATTTTCCAGTAACTTACCCACAAGATAGACCGATTAACACGGACATGAGTAAAAACAAAGCTTACCAAGATTTAAACCAAGCAGAGATAGATTATTTAATGAGTAGAACAGATGAAATAGCTGATGAAGATATGAATATTCCACCACCAATTGTACCATTTGATGATACAAACAGAGAACAAGCTATTGCAAATCAATATGCAACTAATTTTATAGGACCAAGAGATGACCCTCACAGAAGACCAGACATGTATGATGTTGCTGGGCCAGGAATAAATCGTGGATTAATTCCATATCCAGGTTATTCAAATGATGAAGTAATGGAATTATATGGAAGGGGCGAAATGCCTCAACCTTATGAATATGATTTTAGTGATTTTTTTCGTAATATGAGAGAAGGATACGGTGAAGCTGCTGAATATAACCTTAAAGAGAAGAAGTTACAAGACGCACTTGCAGCAGATCAAGGTAGATCACTTATGACAATTCCTTCTGATTTCGATTCTAATAGAAAAGAATTTACAGATACCGAAGATTACTATGACTGGATAAGACAGATGCAAAAATACGGATATAGATAATGGCTATTGTTTGGGGTAGCGGACAAGATTGGAATAAACCCGGAGGTAGTTCATCTTCTAGTAATTCTCCAGGACATCCTAGTAATCAAGGAAATAATAACCAAACAGGACAAAGTGGAAATAATCAAGGAGGTCAACATAACTTAAAAACTGCTTTAGAAAAATTACAATCACAAGGACAAGGAAACACAGCTCAAGCACAAGTTTACAAAGATTATTTATCAGGTGTTGTTAGCCCTCAAGATCAAAGTAGTGATAAAACACCGTTTAGTAAAAAAAGAACAGTATTGGATGATTATTATGCTGGAATACAGCCAACCTATAATCAATCTGGATTACCTAGTGCAGTGTTAGATAAAATGAAAGGACATCCTCTTTATAAAGCTGGTATGCCAATGACACCCACATCTAATATGCTGTTTGGATACGGAAGTGTATTTGGTGCTTCTACTGGAACTACAGCTTCTAGCCCAGTAGTTCAAGATGCTCTTCTCAATATGATGGGGCAGTATTATAATAAATATGATTACAATAAGGGTTATTATAATGAAGAAGGTCAGTTTGTACCAAAAGATGCAATTGATGCTGCATTAGCTAATTTTTATCCAACTGTAATGATGCAGGATGGTCCTCCTGGATCAGAACCATACGCAGCTTTTGGAGGAGCAAATTACATGGGTGAGCAAGCAGCTGCTGATTTAGTGGCTTCTGGTAAGCAATACGTAGAAGATATATTTAAACAAAACCCAGAAAAATATGGTGGATATGGAGGAAGTTGGAGTTCTGGCGGCGGTGGCTGGGGTGGAGGCTACGGCGGCGGCTACGGCGGCGGTGACGAAGGACCAGGAGGTTTTCAATATAATAGACACGCACAACAAGGAATAGCACAAGGACCACCAGTTAATCCTGGAAGTTTACAAGAACAAGTTAACCAAGGTTTTCTTAGTGGAATGGGTGCACCAACAGGGTTTAGAGGACCAGGACAATCAGGGTTTCAAAAGAAGCGTGGTGGAATAGTAAGTTTACTTAGATTAGGAGAATAATATGTTTGGATTACCAGTTGAAATGATAACAATGCTTGGATCAAGTGTACTAGGTGGATTTATGACCATCTGGGGACAAAGTATCAAAGCAAAACAGGAAGAACAGAAAATGCTTCTTGCACGTGGTAAATTCCAAATGGAATCTATTGACAAAGCAAGGCGCTACGAGAATAAAGGATTTCAATTTACAAGAAGAATTATTGCACTAACAGCAGTATTTTTTATTATTGTATGGCCTAAAATAGTACCAGTATTCTTTGATACATCAGTATTCCTGACATGGACAGAGTTCAGTAGAGGTTTCTTGTTCTTAATTGAACAAAAAGAAATGCTCGTTGATAGACAATATGCAGGTGTTGTAATAACACCAATGGATACACATCTAATGGCATCAATTATTGGATTGTATTTTGGAGGCAGTTTAGTTAAAAAATAATTGCGTTTTATACAAATTAGTGTATAATCCGCGTGAATGAAAGATGAAACCGCGGTTTATCTAATCTTGAAAAGGATTAGAACGCGCAAACAGGAATTAAAAGATGTAATAGCGATGGGTTTACCTAGCTTTGATGAATATATGAAAGCTGTTGGAGAACACAAAGCTTACACAATAATGGAACAGGAAATACAGGACCTGCAGAAAGAAGAGGAAGATAATGGTTGAACTAGCTAAAAGAAAATTTGCACTAGAAGAAAAAGACCTCGCAGTTGAGGCTGATGAAAATAATAAGATTGCTGAAGAAAAAGAAAATCGTTTTTTAAATAAGATTCAAAAAGAAGCAACAGAAAAAATAGAACATTTACCCACTGAAAAAGTATTAGAGCGTTTGCCAGATCCTACAGGATGGAGACTATTAATTCTTCCATACAAAGGACAAGGAAAGACAAAGGGTGGCATAATACTGTCTGATGAGACAATTGAGGAGAGAGGGTATTCAACCGTTACCGGTTTAGTCCTGAAAGTTGGACCTGATGCCTATAAAGATGAAAAGAGATTTCCAGACGGACCTTGGTGTAAAAAGAATGACTGGATCATATTCGGTCGTTACGCCGGATCCCGTTTTGGAATAGAAGGTGGTGAAGTGAGAATACTTAATGATGACGAGATAATCGCTGTGGTAAAAGACCCAGAGGATATCTTGCAATATAAATAACAGGAGTAAAATATGCCTGCAGAAACTAAGATACAGACACAATCTGAAGTAGAAGAAAAAATGGTTGATTTGCCAGATACTGGTTCAGATGTGGAAGTAGAAATCTCAGACACTAAGAAGACTATCAATCCTGAAGAAGACACACCAGCCGTTGAGACTGAAGTTAAAACTGAAGAAACTGCTTCTTCAGATGAAATGGATGACTACGGTCAAAAGGTTCAATCGAGGATAGATAAATTAACAAAAAGATTAAGGGAAACTGAAAGACGTGAGCAAGCTGCTATACAGTATGCACAAGGAGTTCAATCAGAATCTCAACAAATAAAACAACGTGCTAATGCACTTGATTCTGGCTATGTGACTGAATTTGGTGAACGTGTAGATGCACAGATGACTGAAGCTAAAAATGAGCTTAAACAAGCTATGGATTTAGGTGATGTAGATAAACAAGTAGAAGTACAGGCAAAATTAAGCCGTTTAGCTATTGAACAAGAACGTGCAGCAACACATAAAGCACAAAGAGAAAGATTAGCTGAGGAAATGAGAGCAAGAGGAGTTGATCCAAATCAGCCCCAAATGCCTCGACAAATGCCAAGACAACCGGCACCTCCTCCACCACCAGACCCAAAAGCTCAAAACTGGGCTGAAAAGAACACCTGGTTTGGAGAAGATGAACCAATGACCTTGACATCTTTCTCAATTCATCGTAAACTAATGGAAGAAGGATTTGACCCGAGCTCCGATATGTACTATAATGAAGTAGACAAAAGGATGAAGGACACTTTCCCTCATAAGTTTGATAAACAAGTTTCGCCAACTCAATCGGTTGCCTCTGCTAATAGAGGTGGTACGGTAGCAAGGCGCAAAGGTTCTGTGAGACTCACACCATCACAAGTAGCCATTTCAAAAAAACTAGGTGTGCCACTAAGCGAATATGCGAAGTACGTGAAGGAGTAGGCATATGAATGATAAAATAAAACAAAATCAAAAACTACCGTCACGCGAGACTGAAACCCGAGCTAAAACCGAGCGAAGGAAACCCTGGTCTCCACCGTCTCAGTTAGACGCACCACCTGCACCAGATGGATTTGTCCATCGATGGATAAGGGCCGAATCTGTAGGACAGATGGATCAAAAAAATGTATCCGCTAGACTACGCGAAGGTTGGGAATTTGTCAGAGCTGACGAATATTCCGACATTGAATGGCCTGCAATTGATTCAGGTAGATATAGCGGTGTTATAGCTGTTGGAGGGTTAATGCTAGCAAGGATTCCAAAGGAAACCGTTAAAGAGCGTGAAAAATATTTTGCACAAGTTGCGCAAGATAAAGATGATGCTGTTGCAAACGATCCTATGAAGGACCAACATCCTAGCATGCCTATCTCGCAAGAGAGAAGCTCTCGCGTAACATTTGGTGGCGGTAAGAAGAACTAGTTTTTTCTCCCCATAAGTTACACAAAATTGACACACTCATGAGGAGTGTGTTTTAAAAGATTACTATGAGGATAAAATCATGGCTAATATTGACGCGGCCTTTGGGTTCAGACCTATTGGAAAAGTTGGTAGTGGTGTTAACAATGGTGGTACAACTTTGTACACTCTTGAAGACAATGCTAACCTAACTGCTTATAAAGGCGATCACGTTATGGCATCTGGTGGTTACATCGTGGCTGGAACAGCTTCTGGTGCAACTAACGTTGGTGTATTTAACGGTTGTTTTTATATCGATCCAACTAGCAAAAAACCTACATGGTCTAATTACTACAACCAGACAAATGTAACCGCTACAGGTTCCATTTCTGGTTCAACTAATATTGACGCGTATATCTATGATGATCCGTATTATCTTTTCGAAATCCAAACCGATGCTACAGTTGCTAAAACTAACATCGGTAAAAATGCTGATTCTATAATTGGAACTGGTAGCACCTTAAACGGTCAGTCTAAGCACGAAATGGACAGTGGTACTACTACTACTATTGCAACTACTGCAGGACTACAGATGAAAATTATTGGAATCACTAAGGATCCGGAAAATGATGATGCTTCAAGTGCTAACTCTAACTGGTACGTTATGTTTAACGAACACGTTAAGTTAGGAACTGGAATCACAGGTACGTAAGAGATAGGAGAAAATTAAATGGCAATTTCAAGAATGCAATTGGTCAAAGAATTGGAACCTGGCTTGAACGCCCTGTTTGGATTAGAGTACGACCGATACGAAAACCAGCACACAGAAATTTTCGACTCTGAAAGTTCTGATCGTGCTTTCGAAGAAGAAGTAATGTTAGGTGGGTTTGGTAATGCAGAAGTAAAACCGGAAGGATCTGGTGTTGTTTATGAAGCAGCGCAAGAAACTTTCACTGCACGCTATACTCACGAAACTATTGCTTTAGCTTTCGCATTAACTGAAGAAGCTGTAGAGGACAACCTTTACGACAAAATCAGCACTCGATACACAAAAGCATTGGCACGTTCAATGGCTAACACTAAACAGATTAAAGCTGCTAACGTTCTTAACAGAGCGTTTAACAGTTCTTATCTTGGTGGTGATGATAAGGAGCTTTGTGCTACTGATCACACTACTCTTGGTGCAAACCAAAAGAACGAATTGTCAACTGCTGCTGACTTGAACGAAACTTCGCTCGAGCAAGCAATGATCGATATTGCTGGTATGAAGGACGAAAGAGGAATGAAAATTGCTCTTCGTGGAATGAAAA
>Ga0080013_1005852_pt1 | contig 11230 bp, 19 predicted proteins | sample ETNvirenome_6_85_FD_69236 | JGI IMG/M metagenome (GOLD analysis project Ga0080013, IMG submission 69236) | Marine viral communities from the Pacific Ocean - ETNP_6_85 (SPADES assembly) (version 2) | ecosystem: Environmental > Aquatic > Marine > Oceanic | place: Pacific Ocean | collected 2013-06-19
AGGTATCGGCGTTGGCGCTACCATTAGCTATAATAGCTATGGCTATTATCCCGATGGCAACGGCGATCAGGTATATGAAGCACGTAACTATCCCTATATGGTTGTTTCTATTAACTGGGACAATATCACTGATCAGCATCGAAACCCGCAGCCGCTTATGGTGCGCCGGTTGGATCAAGTGTGTAAGGTGGGCGCACGCAACACAACCAGTTTTCCGCTGCCACACCTTTACGAAGAAGACGACAAGACAGGTATTAAGATTTCTGGTGGGCGACAGGTGGGATCCTGGGATCCGCACGGAGATCCAGACGGGTATGACGCTCGCTCACTCGTGACAAAAGCGCCAGCGAACGGGTGGGATAAAATCCCTGCCGACTATTATGCAGGTTCTTCCAAGGTTACCGACAGTCACTTTAATAATAAGAAGGCTTGACATTTACTTGACAAAAAACCCTTGATCTTTCTTCTCGCATATGAGATAATGGTTATACCAAGTAAGGAGAAAACTACATGGCCTCAAACATTCCGACCGTCATCACTTTCGCGCAAGCATGCGAAATCTTCACCCTTGACCTTCTGCCCTATATCCAGCAGGATTATGAGCAGGACGGAGAGCCTGACTATCCCGCTCGTCGGGAGTGCTGGAACAACTGGACCGATTCACTTTGTCAAAACGAGCAGATCAGCGATTGGCAGTGCAACAACTGGTCGCACCCCCCTTGTAACGATTGACACTTTCTTGACAAGAAAAAACTTGACTTTTAGTCCCATCGCGTATATATTTATAGAGTAAGCAAACTTTTCATCCTCCCCCGGAGACAATCACATGGCAGTAGACTTTAACACTTTCCTCGGTTCCGTTCCTTTCATTCTGAAAGCGAAGTTGCCCGTACTCATTCGCGGCAAGCACGGACTTGGTAAATCTGAGGTGGTCTACATGATCGCTGACACGATGACACTACCCGTTGTCGAGCGCCGAGCGTCACAGATGACAGAGGGTGATCTTTTGGGTCTGCCCGATACCGCTGAGACTGCGATCAATGGTCGCAAGTGTACGACGTGGAACGCTCCAGACTGGCTTGTAACGGCTTGTGAGCAACCGGTGGTACTCTTCCTCGATGAAGTGGACAGGGCCACCATGGAAGTGCGTCAGGGCCTCTTTGAGTTGACGGATAGCCGCAAGATCAACGGCTGGCATCTGCACCCTGAGACGCTGATTATTGCCGCCGTCAACGGTGGCGACCATGGCGCACAGTACCAAGTGGGCGAGATGGATCCTGCTGAGTTGGATCGCTGGGCAGTGTTCGATGTTGAGCCGACTGTAGAAGACTGGCTGAAATGGGCAAAGAGTAACGTAAATGTGGTTGTGTGGGACTTTATTAACCACAATCACGCTCACTTGGAGCACCAAGGCGAGTTTGAGCCTAACAAGGTATACCCGTCTCGTCGCTCGTGGAAGCGGTTTAATGATACTGTAGCCGATACGGGCGTTTTCGATAAGGAGGGCGATTCCGATCTGTTGTACAACCTCGCTTGTGCGTTCCTGGGTTTCGAGGCTGCGGTTGCATTGCGTGACTTCGTTGACAAGTACGAATGGCAGGTAACTATTGAGGATATCCTTGATGATGGTGCCATCGAGAAGACGGAGCAATGGGGTATCAATGACCACAGCGCGATGATCGAGAAGTTCGAGGCATCCGAGGTATTCAAGGCTGAGTTGTCAGACGAGCGTATCACAAACCTCGCTAACTACTTTGTAAAACTTCCGTCTGAGGTTGCTATGAAGTTGTGGACTGTGCTGGGTGACGCTGATGTCATCGACAATGTAGTACGGTTGCACCAGGCTGAGACGGCATCGGGCACCAAAGTAAGTGAACACCTTGTGGAAATCCTGGGTGGATGATGAGTAACGTATCCGCAAAGCCGGGTAACCTTGTGACGGTTACCCGGATGGATACCCCCGACTTGGAAGTTATAAGTTGATCGAGCGCAAAGGCATAGTGATTGGCGATCTTTTATTTCGCGCTGTCATTGTAGGCAACGCAGAGACGGGTATCGTTTTAGAAACGCGCCCCACACGTAAACCACGATACGGAACAGACGAAAAACGAATAGAATATAAAGTGTGGGCACAAGACACAAAAAGGCCCGAATGGGTGGATGAAATGAAGATCGGGATCGACTGGGTGACAGTTGACGAGTTCTTGACATTTGGCTATTGACTTCTGTCCCGTTTGCGTGTATATTTATAGAGTAAGGAGAAAACTTTTATGTCCGATGACAACATCCTCGATTTTGACCTCAACAAGCACACTGCCCGTTTGCTCATGCGCGAGCCGTTTTTCGCTGCGCTTTCGCGGCGCATCGACAAGACGCGCACGGAAGCGATCCCGACTGCTGCCGTGCGAGTGAACCAGGAACGTGCGCAGTTTGAGCTAATGTATAACCCTAAGTTCATGGCGCAACTGAAAGACGAACATCGTCTTGGCGTTATCATGCACGAGTTCTATCATATCATCTTCCAGCATGTTACGGGACGTATGCCAGAAGGCGGCATCACGCAGATCGACAACGTGGCTATGGATCTGTCTATCAACGGATTGCCCGAAATGAAGGGCAAGTTGCCAGGTGAGAGCGATCCTGGTCCTATGATGCCTTCAGGTAAGCCTATGCTGGGTTGTATTCCCGGCGAAGGCCCATTTGCACATCTCCCGTGTGGCAAGACATACGAGTGGTACAAGGCGAAGCTGGAGGACGAGAGCGAAGGTAAGGGCGACGGTGACGGCGAAGGCGGCGAAGGCGGCGAGCCTGGTGAGGGCGGAGGCAACGGCATCGGTGACGCTGATAGCTTCGATGATCACCAGCACTTTGGTGAGACGAACGGCACCACTAACGAGATCGCCAAAGAGCGTTTGAAGGAAACGCTACGCAAGGCAGCAGAAGAAGCGGACAAGGCGCGAAGTTGGGGATCCGTGTCCAGTCAGATGCGTAAGCAGATCATGGACTCGATCACGACTAAGGTCGATTGGCGCAAGGTACTGCGTTACTTTGTTAAAACGTCACAACGTGCCGACAAGCGAAGCACGCCCCGACGCCTTAACAAGCGTTACCCTCGTGTGCATCCTGGCAAGCGTGTACGCCGTCAAGCGAAGATCGCTATTAGTATCGATCAGAGCGGATCGGTGGATGACGGTATGTTGGCGCTGTTCTTCGCTGAGTTGAATAAGTTGTCCGGTATTGCCGAGTTTACTGTTATCCCATTCGACTCTGTAGTGGGTGAGGATAAGGTTTATGTCTGGAAGAAGGGACAAACGCGCCCATGGGAACGTGTGATGTGTGGTGGCACGGACTTCGATCCACCCACCAAGTACGTTAATGCGCGTGACTTTGATGGTCACATCGTCTTGACCGACTTGTGTGCTCCCAAGCCTATCGGTAGTCGGTGTCAGCGTATGTGGATGACGACGCCGGCGTATGCCGCTCGTCCATACTTTCAAACTAACGAACGTATCATTGCCGTGGAGGGCTAAATGAAATACTATATTAGTAAAACCTTTGTTTCCATAAGCGAGAAGGGTAAGGTTACAGGATATGAAAATGTCCTTACCCGTCCTGATTCATATTCTAATGCTTTCGCACAGCTTAGGCGATTCAAGCGAATGGGGATCGAGAACATACACTTGTGCGAACACCCTGTGAACAGTCGCCGGTATGGCAAGCTGGAACGAGCCTATAACAAGCGCCGGAAGGCAGATCGACAGTTGACGCTGGGTGAGGTGGCTGAGATCATGGCAGATGACACGAGCACCGACACAGAGGCGTCTGAGAGCGCCCGTGCTGGCTCGTAGCTGGTGCGGTAGTGTGCTGGCATCCCTGAGCCTTCAGACGCCAGCACAGAGCCGCCCAGAGCCATTTAAAACTTTTTCACCTTTGACATTCCCTTGACACAACCGGCTTGACATCCTCTCTCGCGTATGAGATAATAGAGTATAAGTTAAAGAAAGGAGCTTATCAATGTCCATCAAGACTCTCGGAACTCTCAAGACTACCTCTGACACTTCCTGCGTGACGTGGAAGGACGCGAAAACGCAGATTCGTTCTGCTGTTCGCGCTAACAACCTCAAAGCGGTTGGTTTCTTCCGTCCGCGCAAGACGAACCGGGGCGTTCTGCTCTTGGGCGTCGAAGGTGGCACCGTCACCGCAACCCGCAAGCCGGGATCGGAGATCGTGTTTAGTCCAACCGTCGAGAAGACTGCGGAAAAGTTGTCCGCAAGCGAGTTGGCTGCAATCTTGGCGCAAGGCTAAAAGGAGCTATAATGTTTGATTTCGTCCTCGATTCCCCTCAGAGTGCAAGCGTGATGACTCCAATGGAGCAACGCGCAGCAACCCGTAACGTTATGGCTATTCAGCTTGCGTTGTATGCGCAGATGGCGCAGCCGCAACCCGATGCGCCACTTTCCCCAGAGCAGATAGAGGCTATGTTTCTCTTCGCTGCACAGATCACCGAAACGGTGGAGGCATAATAATGAAAGACAACCTGATCAAGATCGGGCCTGCGCTGCTAACCGTGGCTGAGTTGCTGATTGCGTTTGTGTTGTTGACTGTAAAGTCAATGACGGTTGCGGAAGCTGCGACTGAAGCACACCGGCGCGGCCCATCTTCCGATTCCGATGCGGACCCACAAACGTATGCAAGCGGTAACACAGCATGCGAAATGCTGATCCTTGCGGGTACGGCGTGGGACGAAAAGATCGCAACAGCAACCCTAACGGAGAGCACATCAGACCCTTTCGCGGTGGGTGCGCTTGTGACGTACAAACCCAAACCAGAGCGAGCAAAGCGAACCGAGGCGATCAGCAAGCGTATGGGTATTATTATCGCAATAGATGACAATGTTGCCGGCCACGTGGCAAGCAGACGCCTCGCGCAAGTTAACTGGGGCAGTTACGGTACGTTCTGGGATCCTGCTAAAAACCTGGAGGTTGTAAATGCAAGTCGGTGATTTAGTGAAAGAGATTGTAACAGATGAGGCATGGAGGCTTTATAGTGATACTGTTGGTGTTGTCATTCGCCCAGCAGATGATGATATGGGCCTTGTTAGTTTGGATGAAATACACCATTGGCTCGTTGTATGGGGCAGTGGCGACGTACATATCATGCACATTGATGATGTGGAGGTTGTAAATGCAAGTCGGTGATCTGGTAAGAGTTGTTTATGATGGCACCGTGGGACTCATCGTGCGTATTGACGATGAATGTTTGTTCGGCGCCGCCGTTTGGATTTATCTCCACACTGGCGAGTCTTTCAGGAGCGATAAGCTGGAGGTAATCAATGCAAGCCGGTGAGCTATTTAAACTTGGTTACATTAATGGCCATTGCGGCGACATTAACCGACGCACAGGTATCTATCTGGGCGAAAACATTATCCATCGCGACGATGGAGTTACTATAACGAATCATAAGGTATTGTTAGTGGGTGATAGTCAGCCACGCCTTTTTGATCGTGGACTGCTTAGGCATATGGAGAGAATAAGTAAATGAGAATGAAAGTTAAAAATAAAGAAGACGTAGTGAAGGCTTGGAAGGCTGGCGAACTTGCGAGAACAAAGAACCGGTCACTATCAACAGACGGAACACATTTAATGTCATACGGTAAGTTGATTGGCTTGCGCCTTAAGTCTGGTTACACTATTGTGGGTGACTATACAGCAGCAACTAAGAACTTTGCGTCACAAACTACGAGTTGTCACGTTGGCTTGGCTGCTCGTTTTGCTGACTCCGTTTGGCATCCGTTAGTGTTTGAAAACTCACCCGGTGTTACGGAACACGTTGGCGACCTACCGTTTTAATCGCGAGACATATAAAAATATATACATATCAGTATAGTGGATAGAGGTAGAAAGATAGTGAACAGTATTAAAGATAATACATATAAGAACCAATACAGTGTGAGAGAATGCGTCTGTGATGTGCTTGGTGTTAAGTATATATACGCATACGCAACCTGTCAACCTATCAAAAAGGATACGGTAAGATGAACAATGATACTATATTTGACGGTACTGCATGCGTTATGCTATTCGCAACGATGCTTTTTTGGTATATGATTTCATACGCTATCGAACCGGTAACGTATACAAACATACACGCGACAGCAGCGCGAGAGTAGTAATGAATAAATATACATACAATGTCAATAGCTATTCATACCACAGAATCGCTGCGTAACATACCGTGAGTTACGGTTGCCCTTGGAGGGAGAGGAAATCATGTCAAGAGTAAAGAGAATAATACGTAAGGCTATTTACACAGCAGAAGAGTTTGTGTTCTGGACTGCGATAGCTATAGCCTTACAGGTTGCCGGCCTACGTTACCAATGCAAGCGGAAAGATGTCGAGAGTAATACAAAAAAAGAATAGTATAACACAGTAACACTTGACACTCACTTGACAAGTAACACACACTCACTTGACATACGTAACCTTCAGTATGTAACAGCATTCGATAGTGCGCTTGTAACGTCAACTCTCACGTAGCACCACCCCCCACCCCCCTACCTACCGGGATCTATGTCGTAGTGCGTGTATAGGGCCATATGCGCCAGCTTAGCTCGTTCTCGATACGGCTGCAATTTTTGAGATTTTTATTAATGGCTATATAGCGCGCAGCTTAGTAGTTACATTATGCCCTTCGATAAACTGTATGTCAGAATCAAATGCTTAGCATGTAGAGGAGAACGGTATAAGCACAACGCAGCCTTTCACAGTCCATTAGACCCGTACAAGTGGAAGAGGTGCCCGTATTGCGACCGTGAAGGCCTTATATTAATTGAGGCAGGTGAACATGCCATTGTGGAATATTTCGAACAATTAACACAGGAAAAGCGAAAAGAGATATTAGAAAAAATCGCCCAAAAAAATAATGGAGAGTAGCGAACCCGGTGAATTCAAGATCGGAGAGCTAGTGAGATTCACAGCTGGATATCCGGCCGGATTGGTATGGCCACCATCATATATATTAGGACAAACGTATGTTAGTCAACACAAATCTGATTTGGGAATTATAGTGTCCGACGTTGAAGGAGTGTTTAAAGGTAAGTCATTTAAGGTATATTGGTTTAGAACAAGACTAATTACAGAAACTTTTGCAACCCATTTGAACCGGGTGAACTAATTATAAACAGGAACAAATGAATTTATTATCAGACAAACAATTAAGGCGCCTTATCAGAGAAGCGCTATCCCGTATAGAGGCTGAGTGTATAGCCGAGTTTTCACCAATGGCCGGCCTAGGCATGGACGTTGAACAGGTACGCGATATTCTTATTGCGCGCGCGGAGGAAACCGGCCAAACGTGGGACGACTACCTAGAGGTACATGATGCTGTGGACGCTGCATACTCTATGGATGGAAAACATTCAGATAGATTACGGGTATGTAAAGATGAACGTGAGGCATCGGCCGGCCGCTTAGCTAATCCACCACCTGCTCCTCGTCGGGCCCGTCTTAAGCCGCTTAGCGGAATGGCAGGCTTTGCTTCTGCCGACCGTGCTGATAGAACAATGCCTCTCGGAGAACGTTCTATTCAACAAATGATTCGCGAAGAGCTAACTAAAACTGATGAAGCTGATATTAAAAAGATGATAGCCAAAGAGCTAACCACTTCTTATAGCGATATCACAAAGAACGTTAAAAAAGTTGTAGAAGATGAGCTTTCTAAAGCTCTTAAAACAAAAGATGTTCAAGACGATATCACTGACATCACCAAGAAAGTGATGAAGCGCCTTTACAAAGACTTATCATATCACCATCCATATATTATCGACCGTATCAAGGTGTAAAAAATACTTTTTTTTATACGCCTTATCGATAATGTGGTACTATTTATAAGCGTTCACGTTGGAGGTGAAAAATGCGATATGTAGTAGCCGCCGTTATAGGCGGATTTTTAATAACTTGTGCCCCTTATGTCTTTAGGGATTCTGAAACGGAAACTTTTATTCCGGCCCCGGTCAACGTTGAGCATATTGGTCCTCGTAATAGCCAAAATAGCCATTGTGATATTGAATTTCCCAAAAGCGATATCAATGATGTGAAGAAAATCGAAGAGTATATTGTAGTTTGTACCGACCGTTCGTCTGCTTGGCTCCCTATTTAGGAGTAGATGTTTGATGTCGGAGACCTTTTAGTAGACCCGCACACGAGAGAAGTTGGTGTCTTGGTACGTCGGTATGACATACTGCATGAAGATTTAAATTATAGTGGTAGCTTCGAACATTGGGCGTGGGAAATACGATGGTGTGGTGGTGACCCCAAAACATATCATACTAATATTGAAGACTATACCGAAAGCGGTCTTAAACAATTGGTAGAAAGTGGTTTGTTTGTTTTACACAAGCAATAATAAGTGTTTGTTTATGCTTGAGACACTTGGTGTACTTTCCGTTTGATGTGACATAAAAATATTTACTATATGTCATATAAGATCTTGCGCGCTGAGACTAGTCGTGTTATACTATCTGTAGGTGATATTATTATTGATACCACCACTAGTCAAATTGGTATATTGACTGAAAGAAAACGATATATCGATATGGTAGAAGACGACATTTATATATGGGAAGTTAAGTGGATTAACAAGATATCAAAAGATAACTATGTTGACGCGCCGATTCCTCCTATTGTGGAGGAAGAAGGACTTAAGCTTTCTATTGTAATAGGAGTGTATTATTGGCAATCAATCGATGGAGGAACTTATGAGCCATAAATGGAATGTGTATAAAGTGTTTAAGAGTGGTAAACGTGCAAAGGCACCGTTTTGTGTGATGGAGGGCGAGAGCGAGGAGAAAGCGAAGGAAAAATTTTTAGGTAAGTATATTTCTAATGCGGACTCTAAACTTAACAAACATACGTGGTCGTTCATACGCGAAGACATGTCGCAAGAACGTGTATACGAAAAAAATTTAGAAAAAGAAAATGAGACAACAAGGAAAAAAAATAATTTTCTTGGAAGATTAGCGGTGCGCGCTGGTGGGCTTCCAAACAACCTTTCGGCCGGCCTCGTCCTTTGTAAAGAATCGGAATGGAAGTGGCAATGGGCTGCGCTTGAGCCGGCCACCTTAAGATATCTTAAGGGGCTGTCCCCTCAATTTAAATCTGCGCCGAGGGCTGACGAATGGCTAGAAGAACAGATGAGCCAATATTGAAAAAGGGCGCCCTAGTAAAAATTAAAAGATATTACAAAACAGAAGTTCAAAATTCAAGAAACGGTATCATTCTCGATATCCATGAAGGGAAGCAAGCCAACTTGTTTCCTTTTTATGATGTATATGTATTTGATTTAAAATCCATAGAAACAATTTGGGGAGGAGATATGGATTTAATTTCTGAATAGTATATACTAATAGAGGATATAATATTTGAAGAAGCGCATTAGCCAATTATTTGTTTGCTCAGCGTGGATAGCGATTGGAATCAATATAGCTCTTTTGTTTTTTGCTCGATGGACAGGCAGCTTTGAATTGACGATGCTATCAATCGTTAATATTTTACTTCTTGGGGTCATTGGAATAAAAATTCCCGAGTAAGCTCCTTTAAAGCTCTCTAAAACATAGTTACTAATATGGGGCGATATATAAATTTACTCTGCACGTTTGTGTTGTGTTTGGGAGCTTGCAGTGATTATAATCTAAAATCATATAAAGAATCATCAGCAGCGCCAATTGAGAATCCCGATATTGAAGTTTCCCCTGTCTCTATTGATTTTGGCACCTTGAATGCAGACGGAGAAGTTTCACTTAAAACCATCACTATTAAAAACAAAGGCTCAGACACTTTAAATATTTCCAGTACAGACTTAAGCAGTGTTTCTACAACCTATACACTGTCTAACTTGAGTAACAATGAACTTGAGCCAGATGAAGAAACATACATTATTGTAATGTACAATCCAGAAACACACAGCGCTGATAAGAACTCAGTAGTTATTGTCTCTGATGATCCAGATGATGGATTTGTTTCTGTTACTCTAACAGGGGATAGTGAGGCTCCCGTTATTAATATAGAGCCTGATTCATATGATTTTGAAAACGTATTAGTAGGATGTGATGATGATTTAGACATTACTATATCTAATATAGGAAATGTAGATTTAACAATTAATCAAATTGATTATTATATTTCATATCCGGCCGATTTTTCTATTGAAGATTACGAAGATGTATATGGGCCATTACCGTGGGTTCTGGCGCCAGGAGATAGCATAATATTAGAAGTAGCTTATTATCCAAGTGATGTAGATTTAGATTCTGGAATATTAGAAGTTAAGTCTGATGATCCTTATACTCCTATTGCCGAAGCAACCCATGAAGCTCAAGGCGTCTACTCCTCCACTTATGAAGAATCTCACAAACAAGAAGAAATCGATGCGGTTGATATTTTATTTGTTATAGATAACTCTTGTTCAATGAATGACAAGCAAACACAACTAGCTAATAACTTCGACACATTTATGAACGTCTTTGATATATCGGCAATCGATTATCATATAGGGTTTATTACGACTGATGATTCTGATATGCAAGGCTCTCTCATTACAACTTCAACTGCTGATCCTGTTGCTGAAGTCGCTCAAATCATAGATGATATTGGTACCCACGGAAGTGCCATGGAACGAGGATTACAATATTCTTATTATGCACTGCAGGCGGGTTATGATTTTGGGCCTGGCAGTGACTTTTGGCGTACTGATGCCAAACTAGTAATTATCTATGTATCGGACGAGGATGATTCTTCTTCAGGCATTACTCCTACTAGTATCAAATCATATACGGTAGCTGCGAAGGGCGGCGCCGATTATGTTATAGCTCATGCCGTAGCAGGAGACTATCCAGGTGGTTGTACTACTAACGGAGGAGCAACAGAAGGATTAGAATATTATACTGTTGTAAGTTATCTTAATGGTACATATTTATCAATTTGTCAAGACGACTGGGGTACTCCTCTAGAAATTTTAGCAAACGAATCAATACTTCATTCTTCTTTTATGCTGGATAAAGAACCAGTAGAAGAAACAATCACTGTTGTCGTTGATGGCGTGGAAGAATCCAATTGGACATATGATTCTTCTACCAACGCAATTAGCTTTGCCGAGGGGTACGTGCCGGCGGCAGGAGTATCAATACTTATAAGTTACTCACCAATATCAGATTGTCCAGAAGACACAGAAGAT
>Ga0080013_1005854_pt1 | contig 11228 bp, 15 predicted proteins | sample ETNvirenome_6_85_FD_69236 | JGI IMG/M metagenome (GOLD analysis project Ga0080013, IMG submission 69236) | Marine viral communities from the Pacific Ocean - ETNP_6_85 (SPADES assembly) (version 2) | ecosystem: Environmental > Aquatic > Marine > Oceanic | place: Pacific Ocean | collected 2013-06-19
GTGCTGCGAGAGAAGAAACCGGAGGAGAGTATTGGCTCTCTATCCGTGATAAGAGCGCTGTGGATTCTGGAGGCGAAGTTCGCTATAGTATAACTTTTAAAGTAGACGCAGACACCCCTGACGACCTTGTAGCACAATTCTACGAACTAGTTACTGGTGATATGGATGACGAAGACGAAATTGCCAAGGCATTTATGGGTGCTCTTGCAGAAGAAGCACAAAAAAATGGCGTTAATCTTGGGCAGCCTGCTCCTGAAAAACAACGCGACTTTGATGATCTTAAAGATCTCGGAGAAGTGTGGAGAAGGTTCATATAAAAAATGGAACTTATCTCAACGCATTTTTGTAAAGCTGCGAATGTCGGCTATCATGGTAATCTTTTTGGCGGCACAATGTTGGCGTGGTTAGACGAAGCTGGAGCTATTTTTGCATGTCAGACATGTGATACTCCAAGAATGGTCACAAAAAAGATATCCGAAGTTGTGTTTAATAAACCAGTACGCCCTGGTCAGATTATTAAAGTATATGGTGAAGTAAAATCTGTTGGAAACCGCTCAATTGTAGTTAGACTTGAAGCTCGTCGTCATAGTGTTTATAACGGTTCTCAGAGGATTGTTCTCACAACTGATATGACTTTTGTTCGTATTGATGGCGATGGGGAGGCAATTCCTATTAGTGATAAAATAAAACAGAAATACTGTAAAGAGCCAAATGTTCTAATTAATACGGATGATGAGATAAAAAACGTTTACGAAGGTGATTAGTATGAGTGATAAGATATTATTTGAAAATTGGCGGAAGTATTTATTGACGGAAGTTACAGATTTACTTACATCTCAAAATGGAAATGTGATTATTTTTTCTGATTGGGCAAAGGGCCATATAGAGCGAGGTCACAAGGAGCCAGGAAAGGGCTCGATTTTTGCCGACTTTGATCTTGCGCAAGTGGGAGATGCAGTTGCCGCGATTGATGTAAATCCGGATCAGGCGGTATATACTATTGGGGTTCCCGGTGTTGGGTATGACTTGGTTCTTCCTATGGATGAGGCTCTTGCTTTACCAGATGCAGAGATGACCGAAGTGGCAAAAGAGGACCGCGGTGGGGAGATTGTGGTGCCGGCGGTTGTCACATCAAAACCACTTGAGTCTTTTTTACAAGACAATCTATCTGTTGTGATCCGCCCTACTGACAGTCTAGAATATGTGCCCGATGATGTAAAAGAACAGGTCGCCCAGGCAGTAGAGGATGGGCGTGCCTATTCTATTTTAAGCGCATGGCCAGGAAGAGGCGATGTTCCGCCGGCGCCTCAATGGGAAGGGAAGTGGGCTGTGGTGATTCCAAAATGAAACTCTTAATGGAAAATTGGCGGAAGTATGTAAATGAAGAAACAGACGCAACTGGCGATATGCCATCGCACCTTCAACGCCAGCAAAATCGACAAAAAGATGCTCAAGCACTTTTAAAGTCAATGGGCTTCTCTGTTCGCAGAGAGCTTGGTAGAGGTGCTTTTGGTGTGGTGTATGAAGTTGAGAACAGCAGAACAGGCGAAAGATCAGCAGCTAAAGTTGTGACAGCCGATAATAAGCGCGAGATAGAAAACTATAAGTTTGCTATGGAGGAAAAAGCCTTTATGCCGCCGGAATACGCGAAGTATTTACCAGATGTTAAAAAACTTATAACTGGCGGTGATAGCACTATAATTTTAATGGAATTGCTTGAGCCTATCGACCCACAAACAGCGCAAGAACTTTTCGCAGCACAAGATGCCCCCACTGTATCGAAAAAACCAGAAAGAATTTTAAAAGATCCTGAAGCGGTGGCAGAAATAGCAGAGTATGCTGTGGATAATAATAGAATTTTAAATCAAATGCGTGAATTTTTAGTTGATCGTGATGAGCTTTTAAGGATTGCTATAAATGCCGCTACTAAAATACCTCATCCCGATACTGATAGTTTTATTGATACTTTACATAAGACTCTCGGTGATGAACTTAAATTTCAAAGCCCGGCAATTTATGAAGCATTTCGTAAAGCCCTAGAAAACGACATACTATATTATTTTGATAAGCAAATTGTCCCCGTTCACCAGCCAGAACCCGGAGAAGAAGAATTTTCTCGCGGACATTGGACCGGCCCATCACTTGAAAAAGTAGAAGACCTATTTCCAGAGGCTGAGGGGTTGATGGCTGCAATGAAATACTTTATGCAAGATAAAGGATGGCGCCCAAAAGATGTACACATAAATAACGTTATGAGGCGCCCAGACACTAAAGATTTTGTTATTGTCGATCTTGGATTATTTAAACGCGGAATATATGAAAGTATGAATCTGAATGTTAAAAAAAAAGATTATACTATAAATGATGCCTATCTGGCATTTATATTAAACGCCAATATGCAAGGCAATATTCCGCCACGAGTTCTTCTTGATACTGATAATGAGGAACTGATACAGCATATTAAAAAATTCAATCATCGAAAAGACGATATTTCTGATAAAGAGTTGTATAATTATATAAAGGATATAACCTAAATGAAACTGTTAATGGAAAATTGGCGGAAGTTTATATCTGAAGAAACAGCAGCTTTTCACGGGTTTAAAATGAATCCAACTCAAATGCGCGTGCCACAATGTGATGAAGTGCCTGATGATAATCAGTGGGAAACCGGAGAAGAAGGTTGTCCGCAATTTACCAACGATCGTGAAATAAGTCACAATCATGAGGATGTTGTTGAAGCTATCAATTTTTTAGATAATGTGCAGCCCGACCATTTAATTGCATATAGCCGCGGAGGAGCCGTAGCTCTTGCAGCATTAATGTACGCTCGACATCAGCCAAAAGTAACATTTGTTGCGCCGGCTTGGAAACGTGGATGGGTCAACGGCATTGAAAATCCAACATTTACAAATGGAGTTATTATTCATGGAACTGAAGATGAATTTGTACCTCTTTGGCACAGCGCAGAACTATCTCTAAGGACAGGCATGCCTTTATACGTTTTTCCTGGTAGAAAGCACGTTAACATTCTTAAAGATAAAGGTAACCCCGAAGCTGGCCGAGAACTGACACAGGAAGAAAAGGAGACATTAGTAAATGAAGCTAATCCTTGAAAATTGGCGAAAGTACGTAAACGAAGTTGCTATGGGTTTCGACATGGCAAAATCAATTGAGTATACAGGATTTATTTTAGACGAGGCCTCGCATCAAAAGCTATCACAGCTAGCACCTGAAGGTTGGAAGGTTTTTGCACATCACATGACGATGATTCCTCCAACAGAACAGAAGCAACGTTTGCCCTCCGATCAGTTTTATGAAGGATGCTTAACTGTGATTGGAATCGCTCAAAACGAGCGTGTTATTGCCGTAAGGGTTGACAGCGAGAGCCAAAACCTGTATAATAAGATAGAGGGTCTTCCACACGTCACCATTGCTACCAATCCAGAAGCCGGCGGAAAGCCCGCAATGTCTAATGAATTTTCAGAGCAAGATTTTGAGCCTATTGAGCCTATTGAGATTTGCGGAAAAGTGGAAGAAGTTTTAAGGTGAAACTCCTACTTGAAAATTGGCGAAAGTTTCTTAAAGAACAAGAAGAACAATACCAAATCTATTGTGATATGGATGGGGTGCTCGTTGATTTTGTTGCAGGAACTGTGGAATACATTACCAAACAGTTACAAGCAGGCGAGGCCGAAGAGCTAAAAGAAAAGATCGGCAGAGATTATGTTACCGAGGAAGACATTCATATGTCGAGCCCCAATAGAAATAGAGATGTTCGAGATTATATGTTTAAAGAACTTGAAGATCATGCCGAGTTTTGGGAGAATCTCCCATGGATGCCGGGTGGCGAAGAACTGTGGAATTTTATTTCTCAGTTTAATCCTTATATACTGACTGCTCCTATGGGATATGGGTCTGAAATTGGAAAACAGGCCTGGATCGATACACATCTACAGCCTCCCCCTTCAAAAGTTTTTATGTCACATGATAAATTTGAATGGGCCGATCAAAATAATATATTAATAGATGACTTTACAAAAAATACAATTCCATGGGAAAAGGCTGGAGGAATAGCGATTCTGCACACGGATTTACGCAGAACATTGGAAAAACTTAAAGAGTTGGGTCTTTAAACTACTTACTAATGTGGAGGGCTTGTTGATGTCTAATGACGCCGGCTGGGAAACCTACTCTAAATTAGTTCTGCAGCAATTAGAAACCTTGAATCAGGGTATTGAAAGTCTACGAATAGAACTTCAAGTTGTAAAACAACAACTGACAAAAGTTCAGGCAAAAGAAGAACGCTTAAATGAATTGAAGGTGTGGAAAGAAAAGATTGACGAAGTTGCATCGCCATCTCAAATCAAATATGCTCTTCGCGAACTTGAGCGCCTAAAAACTTTTAAAACTAAATCTGTGACTGTTTTCATGGTAGTTCAATTTTTCATGGCGACCGCATTAGCTCTATTAAAAGTGCTATGAATGAAAAAATCTGTTTCAGAAAGAGTCAAATTACTTGTCAAACAAATATCTGGCAAAATTACTGAAAAGGATGGAGAACTTCTTCCAGAATATTCAATTAATAGTAACAAAAATGAAATATGGTGTTATAGTATTTCCGATAGAACAATGATCAAAGTATATACGCGCGCTTCCGTATACATTCTTCAAGAAAACTATGATGAAAAGGGGAGAACTCTGATTTATACCTATCATAATCAAATTGTGTTAATTGAAAAAGAAAAATTACAAATGATAGGCTATGACTAATGTTATTTAAGTTCGATCAATTTTGGAAAACGACGTCTTTAGTGATCGGTTCATGGATAGTTTATGGATTGTGCGACTATGAATTTACTGTGGTTACTTTGTTGGCGATTCTTCTCTCATTTATTTTAAAAGATAAATTATAGAATCTAAAAATAAATAGAAATACTTATTGTGATGGAAGAGAAATTAAAATTTGGAGAAATTTCTGCAAAAGAGCTAAAAGTTGGTGATATTGTTGAATGGTCCAAGTGGAATAGCGCGTTAGAAGAGTGGGAATTGTATTACGGCATAATTACTGAGATGAAAAACGAAATTAGATCAAATAGGCTCGTCTCTATCTCAAAAGTGTTGCCTCTTTCGGGCGAACAGGTTGAAATAGAATTCTTTTCAATGAGTTTGCGGATGATTTCGCGATCGCTTGACCTGGAGAACAAGCAATGACTGTCCCTCAGTTCATTATTTTTACGGGACCCATGTTTGGTTCTAAAACAACAAGATTAATAGCTGCACTGGACAGATATAAATATCAAAAACGAAATATCATTGCTTTTAAACCAAAAATTGATGATAGATATGTCGAAGATAAGATTTCAACACACTCTGGCGCCTCTATACCGGCAAAAATTGTTCAAAGGGGCCTGGAAATTCATCAATATGTCAATCATCATGATGAATATGACGTAATTGCTGTCGATGAAGCTTTTATGATTAAAGGATCTTCATGGGCACTTATCGAATTATTCAAAAGAGGAAAAACAATCGTTGTATCCTCTCTAGATCTGTCAGCTACCGGAAAAGCTTTTGATGAGATTGAAGCGATGATGCCGTGGGCGACTCACATTGAAAAATGCCCTTCGGTTTGTACAATATGTGGTGAAGATGCATTTTATACACACAAAAAAGTAGAAAATATAGAAGAAATTACGGTTGGAGGTTCTGAATTATATGAACCAAGGTGTTGGAATCATCATAATGTGTTCTTAAAGCAACAAAATAGCTTTGTAGACCATATTGCCCTTCGAGTTAGTGATTTGAAAGTAGCAGAAGAGTGGTATACCAAGCAATTGGACGGAAAAGTAACTTTTAGAGGCGAAAAATACATTAGAATGCGACTTTCTAACACAAACATCGCCTTAGTCGATGAAAAGCACTATCCTTACCCGCATTTTGGCATTTTAGTCGAAAAAAAGGAAAATTTATCCCAATTTGAAGGAATTAGAGTCGAACATCGCGATGGAACGATTGGTGTATATGTAAATGACCCATTTGGCAACTATTTAGAGTATATCTGGTACTCCGATGATCATAAAGAGGTATTTTTAAGTGATTGACGTCTTAAAGTCGCTAATTAAGCAATTTATGCCCTATGCGCAGCAAAAAATGGGCTTTTCAAGGCCTCCAAAGCTGTTTTTACGCCAAGATTGGCAAAATTCAGCCGATCCATTAGGAAAAACAGGCTTTTATGACCCTCAAAATGAGTCTATTACGCTATATATCTCTGATAGGCATCCAAAGGATATAATGCGCTCTTTGGCCCATGAACTACAACATCACGCTCAAAAATGTAATGGTGACTTCGATAACGTGTCTGGAATGGGTGAACAAGGGTACGCGCAAGCTGATCCACACATGAGATCAATGGAAATTGAAGCATATCAAGCATCTATTGTGTTTAGAGATTGGGAGGACAGCTGTAAGGGTACTATTTACTACGAACATTTACAAAAAGGAGATAAAAGTTCAATGTCTACAAAAGATTGGAAAAACGGGGAATTAAAGAGTCTCCTTTCAGAAGCCTGGGGTTTTAAAATGGATCTCAGCAAATTAAACGAGAAAAAAGAACTTGAAGAGCTGGCCACTGGCCGGGGCTACGACACCGAAGCACCTCGAAAAGCTCGACGTGTATCAGGTGAGCAGGAGGAGGAAGATTGTGATGCAAGAACCGATCCTACGTGTGTGCCTGAGCCCGGTGAAAAGGCAGTAGCTTCATCGATTGCTTCGCGAATGCAGAAGGAAAACCTAGATGAAGGTCACGATGAAGATTGGGGCATGGGTAAAGATGAAGAATCTCGTACTCACCATGGTGAAGAAGATTATACAGGCCATAAAGGCGACGAGTCTCATACACATCCTGGCGAAGAAGATTACGAGGGAGAAGAAGAACGTCCTGAAGATTTAGCCAGCGAATTATTAGCATTGGCTCATCGTATGGGCAATGCGCTAGGAGTAGATTCAGATGTTTCTACTGTGGATGATGAAGAGGAAGAAGTAGAAGAGCTTGATGAAGGTGAAGGTGATAGAAAAGACGAACGTGAGCAAGGTCGAGATGCTGCCCGTGAGCACAGACCCAGTTCCAGTGGTAAGTTGTCAGAAGCTCAAATGAGGAAACTTGTTCGTAGAGTACTAAAGCACGAACTTAAAAACAAAAAGGTTTAACCCATGGGTGGTGCAGCGGGACACATGGCCCATCCTTTTGATTTAGGATGGGTAAATTCCGGTTCTGACCTCTTAGATTTTTTTGAGAGGGCTAGGGCCTTCGTAGAAAAAAAGGGAGCAGCAGCGGTTAAAATAGACGGCGTAAACGTATCTTTTAAGGTAGTGCAAGGACCTGCAGGATATCAGTTTGCTGTCGATCGTGGTTCTATGAAGAATATTGACATTGAAGGCATTACTACGGCCCGAGTTGATGACCGGTTTCCGGAAGGTCACGGAATGCGGCCCGCTATTCGCACACTGCTGACAATTTTAAATAAAGCTTTGCCAAATATTCAAGCTGAGTTATCCCAATTGGGGATGCTAGATGATCCTTCTCGATTTTTAAATACTGAGTATGTTGAAGGCACTACAAATGTTACTGAATACGATGAGAATTTTTTAGCAATTCATAATTTAAGTCAGTTTTATCAGAGAGTTGCAAAATCTGGCGCCAGTAAAGGAAATTTAAGACCCGGCATGGAACGGCCGGCGGATGTAAAGGCGCCAAGCGTAGAAGTTGCGTATGATCCAGCGGTGATGGATAAGCTAGTTAAGAAACTTAACCCTATTGCAGAAGATTATGGATTTAAAGTATATGGCTCCGTGCCAACAGAAAAGTTCGAAGACATTGACTACTCTACTGTACTTTCAGAACCATTCACTGTTAGGGTGTCTGACGATAGAGAAATTACAAAAACATTACAAGAATGGCTTTCTGAATCAACCAATCCAAGATACAAAACTGTTAAATTAAAGGATGGAAGAAAAGTTCATGCTCTGCACAAAGAATTGTATCGTTCAATTTTAAACGGAGACGTACCTATTGTGGATTTAATTGAAGATGCAGATGCTGAAGCTGCTATTTATGGAGCAGTTTTTATGCATGCGGTAAGGCTCTTAGGAACTCAAATTTTAAAAGGTCTTACAAGCCCAATGGGCGATGTAATGAATCATGAGGGGGTTGTCCTTCGTGATGAAAAATTATTTGGACCAAACCCTGTAAAGATTACTGGTGAATTTATTCTTGGCGGCACAACTTCAAGTTTTCAAAAGCCGCCCATCGTGATGAAAGAAGAGGAGGTCACTGCAGACGAACCAATGGAATTTGACATTGCCGACGAAGATACCGCACCGGTTATTGATGCAGATGCCGAGGCTGAAACAATTATAGCATTGGTGCCAGGAGCTTTTAAACCTCCTCATTTGGGGCACCTTGCAATGGTGGAAGAATATGCCAGCCAAGCCCATAAAGTTATAGTATTGATCTCTCAACCACTCAAATCAGTTAGAGCATTGGATAATGGACGCGTTATTAACGCAGAAGATTCCAAAAGAATTTGGGAAACTTTAACTGCTGACATGTCAAATGTAGAGATCAGGTTATCCCCGCATGCCACACCAATTAGTGCCGCATATGCTCTGACCGATCGAGATCCGAAGAAGAGAGAAGCCGCGGCCAGAGAGACAGGGGTGGCACCATTGCAAGACGGCAACACTGTCATCTTTGGCGCCAGCGCCAAAGATGATGATTGGAAACGATGGTCTGGCGCAGAAAAGTATGTTGGAAAAGATCTTCAGCTTGTTCCTCCAAATCAAAGTGCAGTAGCTCCTGCCATACACAGTCCGGATTATATGGGATTATTAAATGTCTCACCTCTTAAAGCAGAAATGCCGAGTGTTAAAAAAGGAAAGAACCCAGCAGAATATCATGCATCTGATATGCGTTATTTATTGAGTAATGCCGATCGTGATGAAGAGGCTGTTGAGTTACTAGAAGATTTTGTTGGGCCAGATAATATCTTTGATTTACTATCAATTTTTGGAATTGACACTGGACTAAACGAAGCCTCTACCACCAGTGCACCAGGAATAGAAGGAGCCCCCAGCGCGCGTGGAGGACCATGGAGACACTCAAATCTTAAAAAAGATAACAAGGATGAAAAAGAGAGAAGTAGCTTAGATACATCCAAAGCTTTAGAAGAAAATATTGATTTAAGTTTGGTTGATGATGTTATTAAACTATTTATGGAAAGAGGCATTTTAAAATGAACCAAAAAGACGAAAAAATCCTTAGAGAGAATATAAGACAGATGATTAGATTTGTCAAACAAAAAAGATTAATAAAAGAAGATAAAACTCGTAACTTACTGAAAATGTTAATGAGATTAGAATTAAAAAAAATGATCGCAGAAGGTTCTACGCCCGACGTTGATCCAACTCCTAATAAATCAACCGGCATCAATGTTTTAGAAGAATTATTGAAAAAAGTTATTCCAGTTCTTGAAACAGATTTTAAATCTCTCACAACTTCTATAGAACAGCGCAAATCATTTAGAGCACATATCCTTAATGCGGTTGTTAACACATTAACGCCAGCTAAAATCAACACTCAAGCTGGTGGCGAAGAAGATGTAGCAGACATGGATCTGCAAGAAGAAGTAGATATCGATATCGTTGATGACGATGATAAATTCATTGATATTCGAACCGATGCAGAAAAGAAGTCTGAAGATGAGACAGAAGAAGCAGATCCCCGCGACGAATTCGGCGCCGGCATTGAGGCCGACGAAACCGGACGTAATGTTGCTTATCAGTCCTTTAAGAAGATTGAAGGCAGTATTATTGACTCATATGAGCTGCTTTCAGATACAGAAGATCAGGAGCTGTTCTATGATTATCTAATTGCTAATCTTAAGCTTTATTTTGATAAGTTTGAAAGTGAATTGGCCGGCTCTGTTGAAGAGCCTACAAATCAGGCGTATGATACAGCCAAAGAAGAAGAGCCCGCGCCAGATGAAGGTGGCGAGGAAGAGTTGGACCTTGATTTAGAACTTTGAAAACACCTGTGAAAACACTTTTTTCATAATTGTCACTTGACAAGGTTCTGATTATCAGTTACATTATATGTGTTGGTTCTGTGATGGTATGTGATGGCTACAAACAAACAAAAACTATCAACTACTATTAATAAAAGTATTATAACTAAATTAAAAGATCAAAACAAGTTAAATGATAGTTTGTTAGTATTGATATCTAATCTAACATTAGAAGATGTGATAGCTATCAAATTAGAACTTTCATGTGATCTTCTTAATAATAGATTATATGGATTTGATATTTGGAGAAATTCTAATAAGATTGTTCAGGAAGCAATTTTAAAATTTGCTATCTCAACAACCAATTCTAAAAAAGATGCTGCTAGGTTTTTAGATCTAAGCTATTTAGAATTCAAGAAACTTATCAGAAAATACGAAGTAGAAGAATACTTCAAAGATGTTTGAAAATTTTAAACCGACCGTTTTAAACTAAGTAAAATAACATCCGGATATCTCATTAAGGATGTAAAATAATTGGGAGATTAGCGGGTGGGAAGCAAGAGAACCACACTCGGTCGGGCTTTTTAACAGGAGGGAAAATGTGGAAAGTATATGAATACAATGGCCGCTTTATTCAAGGCGATCTAATTAGTAAACATTCCTCAGAAGCAGCTGCAATCAAAGCAGCGAAGAAGAATATTGATTTCAAAAAACAACATAGAGAGAAATCAAAAGAAGAAATTGTCATTTGGCTTGATGGTGATGATGGAACCCCAGCAGGGATTATAGTCAAGACAGTAAGAAAAGGGAGCGAAATGGCTTCGACAGGGTAAGGATGAAGTCGAGTGCAAGTAGGTAAGATACCACCTTAAAAGTTCAAAATAATAGTTGCAAATAACAACACACACTTCGAAGCAGCACGCTTAGCGGCTTAATCGAGGAGGCTGATTAGAGCCTTCTATCCAATCTAATCAAAAACAACAGATAAGTTGTAAAAATCAAACCATCTAATGCAACAGGACGGTCAGCATTAGATTATAACCGTCTAATTTTGTTGGTAGTTGATAAAAACCAACTAAGCTTGTGAATGACTTGCCTTTTGAGGTATCGTGGACGCGGGTTCGACTCCCGCCGCTTCCACCATTTAATTAAGGAGAAATAAATGAT
>Ga0080013_1005855_pt1 | contig 11227 bp, 18 predicted proteins | sample ETNvirenome_6_85_FD_69236 | JGI IMG/M metagenome (GOLD analysis project Ga0080013, IMG submission 69236) | Marine viral communities from the Pacific Ocean - ETNP_6_85 (SPADES assembly) (version 2) | ecosystem: Environmental > Aquatic > Marine > Oceanic | place: Pacific Ocean | collected 2013-06-19
AGAGGAGTAGTGAATGTTAAATGGGTAGATCCCGAAATAAGACTAGAAGATACTGGCAACTCTGAATATACAAGGGTAACAAAATCAGATACTACAAACAAGGCGATCAGATACAACAGATTGGTAAGGACAGACACAGGGCTTAGCGTATCCACAACAGGTAGCCCAGTAGAAACTACTGACGGAATATATACAGTTTTAACTTATAGCTCTAATGGTACTTTCGTTGTTGATTCGGGTTCTGCTGATGTTGAAGTGTTAGTTGTTGGTGGAGGCGGTGGCGGTGGTTCTTACGGAGGTGGTGGAGGAGCTGGAGGCTATCAATCCAATGCTGCATTTGCTGTAACGGCACAGAGTTATACGGTTACTGTTGGTTCTGGTGGTGCGGCTAATACCGGAGGTGGTAATTCAGTATTTGGTTCAATAACAGCGAATGGTGGAGGTGAAGGGGGAAGCAATGAAGAGGGTGGAGCTGCCGGAGGTTGTGGAGGTGGAGGTGGCTTATCAGGAAATTTAAAAACTGGAGGAGCTGGATCACAAGGGGGAAATGGTGGAAATAACTCCACAGCACCGGGAGACGACGGAGCTGGAGGTGGCGGAGGAGCAACTGGTAATGGGCAGAATGGTTCTTCATCAAAAGGTGGAAACGGAGGAGCAGGAACATCAAATAGTATTACTGGTTCTGCCGTAACATATGCTGGAGGTGGTGGTGGTGGTGCAATGGGTGGTAGTGATGAGGGAGGAACTGGAGGTGCTGGTGGAGGAGGAAATGGTGGAAGTCAAGGAGGTTCTCAATCAGCCACAGTTGGAACGGATGGTCTCGGCGGTGGTGGCGGCGGAACATGGGGGACTGGACAGGCTGGTGGAGATGGTATTGTTATAGTCAGATATATTAAAGCAGCAACAGCAACCGTAGAAGCAGAAGTGTGGCAATCACAAGACGGCACTAACTCTAGAGAAGAAGGAATCATAACTTTCGGTTATGACGGATCACTTGCAACTCGTGGATCTCGTACAGTATTGGATGGACAAACTCTACGATTTAATATAAACGGGACAGAGTATGCACAGATGGATAATAGTGGAGATTTTAATATTAACACAGATGGCGGAAAGATAACACTCGGGGCGGCTAATGATGCTGGGATTTGGTATGATGGAACGAATATACATATTGATGCTGCACTAGTAGGCTCGGGGACAATTATTCTAGATAACATTCCAACATCCGATCCCAGTGTAGCTGGAGGGGTGTGGAGTAATAGTGGGGTTTTAACATTAAGTTCGGGCTAATTAAATTTGGAGAAATAAAATGGATGTAATAATAAAAGATGTCCCAGATAGTTGCGATGAGGATTGTGTTAAACAAATGGCTGCCGTCGCTGTTGAGAGGTTTTTACTTAAGCCTTTACAACCCGGTAAAGCAGACTTAGATAAATTTCAGTCAGATATGGACACATTTTTAGACGTTAATGGATTAGACAAGAAATTTGATAAAGTAGTAAAAGAAGAAAAAGAAGAAGGAAAGGTTTAAATACTATGTATTCATAGTTTTAGTATGGTTAAACATATACACTTAGTTTATAATGAAGAGTTCTTTTACAAGATGAAGAAGGACAAAGCAAAACGTGAAGCAGAGAAAGGGACGTTGATTTCATGGGAAGATTATATTAAATTATTATTTGGGTTTAAATAATGATAAAAGTTTGTAAGGCTGATGATTGTTTTAAAGTATTAAGAGGCTATAATAAATCAGGGTTCTGCACTCGATGTTATGGTAATTATTGGAGAAGGATGAAAGTGTTTAAAAAAAAAATAGCAAATATGAGAATAAAATGAAAATTCAGAAACTAAATAATAAAGGAGGAAAACATGATAACCAACCTAACAATAAGCAGAGTAGAAGCTAAGACATCTAAAGCTGGTAAGCAATATCACAGCGTCTATGATTCAAGTGGTAAGATGCACAGTGTATTCGAAGCCGACGTGATCGCAAAGATACAAGAGCATTTGAATGAGCCATTAAATCTAGAAGTTGTAGAGAATAATGGATTTTCAAATATTAGAAAGTTCCATGAAGTAGCAGCAAAAGCACCTAGTACGAATCAAGTTATGAACGTGCCAGTGGAGAGAGTAGCAACATCGGAAGCGAAGGGGTCAGGATATGCACCTAAAGCAGCAACTATGCTATGTGCGTATGCAAAAGACCTGGTGGTAGCTGGATTAGCTAAAGCCGACGGTGTAGATGAAGCAGGTATAATTGAGAGAATGAATGTAGCTAATAGAATAATTCTAGAATCTTATAAGTTCTTTAATACTGCACTTTAATCACAACTCATACTCAAGGGGGGGCAACTCTTTCATCATACATAAAATCCTTAGCCCTCTCTTGTTCTTTTATTTATAGTCCTGGCTCGTTCCGGTGCTGTCGCAAACGCTAAAAGCTTTTACCTTCGGACGCCGGGTATACAGCCCGGCTAAAAGCATTTAAGCTAATTGCTCCAAGTTCGCACCTGCACTAAGGGTAGAACGGGTTACCCCTAAAGAACGAGGGTTAACCCTCATAATTAAATAAAATAAGGAGGTATAAAATAATGGAATACTATAAAATAAGAAATTATAGAATGATAAGTGTAAAGTTCTTAGGTCCTACGAATAACATGGGAGCTAGAATTAAGATATGGGAAGAGGGACGCGATGGTAACAAAGTAAGTCGTATTTTCAGTTATGACTATGAGTGTAGTGATATTGGAGATCAGGCTTATAGATTATTAATAGCAGCTGGTTTCAAAGTTGTGTGTAAGAGCTGTTTACATGATCGTGATATAATCCTATGTGATAATTGGGGAGATGATTTTAAAGAGTTAAAAGACCTGTAAGCCAAAAGCCCTTCGGGGCTTTTTTTTTGCTATTGGGAGCAGCCTATGCGGACAGCCTTTTGCTTTCCGTGCCTGGCATAGCTTTATTCGATTAACCGATTAACTTAAATAGCTCCTTAGCCTAGAACGACGGAGATCGTTCTAGATTTAGGACTAAGCGGGACGCTTAGCCTAATTATTTACTAAGGCAGGGGAAACGCAAAAAGCATAAAAGCCACCTCGCAAGGCTCGGCTAAGCATTTAAGCTTTTAGCTTTGGCTGGGGACTGCGGTTAAGCCTTATTCTTTTATTAGGGCTTAACTCAGCTGGGGACTTCAATTAGGGCTGCCTTCTATTCGCCTTCTGCCTACGGCAAGGCGAATAAGGCTGCCGGGCAGCCCATCTGCCTTACGGCAAGGGCTGCCCTAATGCTTTACTAAGCCGCTCCCTTCGGTCGCGGCTAAGAGAAAAGAATAAAAAACAGCTGAAAGAGAAGAGATGGGGCCCCCCAAAGTTTTGAAAGTAAAGAATGGGGCCCCACAAGAATTGAGAAACATAGAATGGGGCCCCCAAGGTTTGAAAGAGAAAAGAGATAATAAACAAGAGAGAGGAGAGAGAGAAAAGAATTATCAAAACATAATACCCCTATTTTCTCTTAATATAATACCCCTATTTTCTCTTAATATACGAACACATTCTGAAAAGTTTTTTAAAAATAAATATATAAATATATAAAAAGAAACAAAAAGAAACATTATATAAGAAGTATACAACGATTTCGAAACAACTACATAACAAACAACATATAGGATCTCACAAACATTTTTTGTAATTGTTACCCCTATGCAGATATAACAAGTAACACTTACTACTCTTGTGTAGGGAGACAATTATATAAAGAAGAAGCACATTACTAAAGAGCAACTGTAAAGCATGATGTAGTGTAGTTGTTTATGTGTGTGTATGATACCTAATTGATCATACACGGCAATTATTTGCTCAAGCTAAAAAAAGGCGGAGTAAGCCAAGCATATAACGGTCCCCGTATTCGCGGAACTCTTAGCATAGGCGTTAAAACCCCGATTTTTTTGTGTCTTAAAAATTTTTTATTTTAATAGAAAGGTTTAAATATATGTACACACACATAATAACATGAGTAATCAAAACGACAGACAAAAAAGAATCACTAAAATTTTTAATAGTGTTATAGAGTGTGGAGAAAGTGGATGTGATAAAGAGAAGATAGTCGCTTTGATGGGAATTGAAATGGGAATAGCAAGAAGAACCACATTGGAATATATTAAAATGTTAATATACGCGGAGAGAATTATTTTAAAAGAGGGGATGCTATATGCAAATAGTGATCCCGTTTAAAACTCCATCGATTAACAAGATATACTTTAATTGGAATAATCGAAGAATTTTGTCGGCAGAGGCGAAGGAGATGATTGAAGAAATAAAAGAGATTATTGATGAGTTGAAATTAGAGAAATTACCGGAAAAACCTCTAATTGTAGATGTAGACGTTTATGAGGACTGGTTTTGTAAGGATGGGAGCATAAAACGTAAGGATGTTCTAAATAGGGAGAAGTTTTTAATTGATTCAGTTTTCAAGGCACTGGGAGTTGATGATAAACTAATTTGGGAATCTCGCTTTAGAAAGGTGCAGTCAGAGGGGGAAAAAGCTATTCTGACTATAAAAGTTTTAGATGAATGATGATTTAGACCCCTGGCAACAAGAGGTTATGAAAACTCCTGGAAATTTAGTTCTGCGTTCAGGGAGACAGGTTGGCAAATCCTTCGTAATTGGGCGAAAAGCGGCACAGTATGCACTAGAAAACCCAAAAAAGCTAATTATGGTCATATCAAAGACAGAACGTCAAGCAGGATTACTATTTGCGAAGATTCTTGAGAATATTCATAAAATCAAGAAATATGATATTAAGAAGGGCAAAGATCGACCAACTAAACATATTATCAATTTAAAGAACGGATCAGTGATCCATTGTCTCCCAGCAGGAGATACGGGTTTCGGACTGATGGGGTTCACTATTGATCTGCTAATCGCAGATGAGGCAGCCTTTATCCCGGAAGAAGTTTGGAATAGTTTGATCCCCGCATTAGCCATCACAAGAGGAAATATTTGGTTATTGTCTACTCCATTTATAAAAAAAGGATATTATTATAATTGTTTCCAAGATCCATCATTTACAGCATTTCATACAAGTTCAGAAGATTGTCCAAGACGTGATGATGAGTTTTTGGCGAGACAAAAAGAGAAGCTGACAAAGGCACAATACACTCAAATGTATTTAGGGCAATTTGTAGACGAAATACAACAATTCTTTTCAGATGAATTGATTAGAGAAATTTGTACGGGAAAGCGTAGGGAGAGAATAAAACCTGGAAAATATTATTTAGGTTGTGATGTTGCGCGTATGGATAGGGATGAGTTCACTTATGAGATTGGAGAGAAGATAAAAGATAAGATGATACACGTAGAGAGCATAGTTACTAAAAACGTGCCGCTGCCAGTTTCGACACGAAGAATAATCGCACTAAACGAAGAGTATAATTTCAAAAAAGAGTTCATAGATTCTGGTGGGATGGGGATTGCTGTTTGTGATATGTTAAGAGAAGATGTTGTAAATAAGAGAAAAGTCGTAGAAATAAATAATGCGTCGAGGGCGTACACTATTGATGATAAAATGAAGAAGATTTTGAAATTGGATCTATACAATAACTTAAAACGTCTTATGGAGAATTATAAAGTTATATTACTCGACGACGATGAGGTAAAGGCAAGTCTTAAAGAGATCAGAGCAGAGCATGATAAAGATACTGGGAGGTTAAAAATATGGGGAGAGAACTCTCACATTGTCGAGGGGTTGATCAGAATGGTTTGGGGCATGAAAGACAAAAGTTTAAATATTTACATTTACTAGAATAAACATGGCATTCACAATAGTAACAGTTGCAGAGATGAAATTCATGGCAGGAGAGAACGTAGACGCAACTGGAGACGTTACAGCAAATCACCAGTTCCTACATGATTACGCAAACGCTTATATTTCAAATTTATTGAAGTTTGATCTATTAACTGAATGGACAAACTTAACAGCGAACTATAAAATCCTATTTTCAGAATACGCAGCAAGATTCGCGGGAATAGAACTAATAAGATACAATCCAGCGGGGTACACCGACGGAATAGAAGCGGAGAACATGATTAAGATTCATTGGCAAAGGTTGTTAGACATTCAAGCAATATTAGAAGATTCATCAGTACAAGACTTCCAGGGGACTAACACATAATGGTAATGGAAGTACCTACAAAGCCCTGGAAAGTTCCGGATCTAAGACAAAGAGACGTAAGAGAGACTAAGATCACAGCGAACAAAACGACTTATTATTCTATCGATGGAGGAGCATTCCACCAAACAGCAACTCAAGACGTAACAAGAACCGACGATTGCGTTGTAAATGAAAACGGAGTTTTGTTATTTCATCACGTCCCACTTCCACATGAAGCAGTAATAACGGGAGCAATCGTATACTCAAGTGAGGCTGACGAATCATGGTCATTATACCGGATAACTATTGCGGATGGGACGGCAGCACTCGTAGGGACAGCAGACATGAATGTTGAAGATATAACACTTTCAAACACGATAGTAGATAACACAGTTTACGCTTATTATTTGGTAACATCTACTTTAGATACGACAGATATTGTTTGGGGGGCAAGAGTTAAATACGTATCACCTAGTTAAAAGAAATGGCAATGAATGCAAAAAAAATAAGCACGAGTACAGGCTTAGACCAGTCTCTAAAAATCCAAACAACAAATGCGGAAGATGTCGACGGAGCAAACTCTCTTAAAAATGGTAGATGGCAAAGTACAGAATGGACAACTTATAACGGTTATTACAAGAATCACATATCAGTAAAGTCAGTTATCAATAAGTTGGGAATGTGGGCAGTTGGTAAGGGAGTTAAGGGATCAGAAGAAATTTTAGGAAAAATTATTGGATGGGGGAAAGATACATTTAACGAAGTGATCGACAACCAAGTTAGAATCAAACACATCAACGGAGATTCTTATGCTGAGATAATCACAAAGAACGGAGAGCCGATCAAAGACAATGGCAGCAATTTAATAAATCTAAAACCTCTAAATCCTGGAAAGGTAATTCACAAAGTTAATTCTCAAGGTATGCTAACAGGTTATGGATATCTACAAAGTAGCGGGAAAGAGAAAGCATTGAGACTAGATCAAGTTTTTCATTTGAGTTTAAACCGAACTGCCGACGAGATTCACGGGACAGGAGACATAGCATCTCTTATCACATTCTTAGACAAGATAAAACAACTAGATGAAGATATGTCAGTAATGTTTCACAGGTTTGTAGTTCCATTAGTTATTTGGAGTTTAAACACTGACGATCCAACAGCAATAAATACCTTCAAGGTACAAGAGAAGTCAGCATGGAATACAGGAGAGAACTTAATAATCCCCGATAAAGCGGTTAGTTATGAATTGATGGAAGCCGGAAAGGGAGTTGGAAAGATCATAAACCCTATGGAGTGGAGAAACAAATGGACAGAGGAAGTTATCAAAGGTGGAGGAGTTCCAGCGTTAATCATGGCGATAGAAGCAGGTACAACAGAGGCAAGTTCTAAGATGGTTTATCTTGCATGGCAACAAGTTATAGAAAAAGAACAGAGAGACTTAGAAGCACAGATCAAAGCACAGTTAGGATTGGAAGTTAAATTCGCATTCCCAGCGAGAATAGAAGAGAACTTAGGAGAAGACGAAGGAAAGGACGGAGACATAAACACTACAAAAAAATCAGAAGTTCAAATCACAACAAATAAAATCAATCAATCTTCTGTGAAGAAACCTAAATAATGAGGGAGCAAAAAAAAGACCATAAACCAGTAATAGAGACTATGATCAATACAACTGCTCTAGTTCTCACATCACTGGGTGTTCAGCAAATTACACTAGGAAACCATACAGGGTACATATCTTTGATGGTTGGAATGAGTCTAGAGTTCTTTAAGTATTGGGGAAGGAAGGCAGAGTATTGGTAAAAATAATAGATAAGTTTATAAACTATGTATTCGTAGTATTGGCATGGTTGAAGAAAAAGAAACTAAGGAGAAGGTTGAAGAAGAGAAGAAAGTTGAGACTTCGGAGAGTGATCAAGAAAGCAAGGAGAAGACTTCAAAGACAAATGTTCTTGAGGAAGCTAAAAGACTTAATTCTGAGAAAGAAAAATTATTAGATCGTGAAGAAGCCTTACAAGATAGACGAGAGCAACTTCATGCTGAGAAAATGATCGGGGGAACTACTGATGCCGGACAGGAGACAGAGAAAAAAGAAGAAACTCCTAAAGAGTATGCAGAGAGAGTTATAGCGGGGGGATTCAATGGGGAAAATTAAAGAACCTAAAGATCTAGGAATTAAGATAGGAACTAAAGTTGAAGTATTTTGGACAAAAGTCAAAGACAATGTAGAAGCACAAATACTGGAGAACGAACAATCACTTTTCATTTTAAGGAATAATTTACAACTTGCTAACGAGAAAATAGCAGAAGAAGAGAAGAAACCGTGAAGTCTTAGTTCTTTCTTAGAATAGCCCATCAGAAAGCTCAGACTTCCGCACCTTTATGAAAACGCAACATTTAAATAGTAATTGTTCTAAGTTAATTTATGGCACTAGAATCAGAAATCGTTTACGAAACAGAAGTAGCAGTCCCTATGACTGTTGCAGACGGTGCAGGTATTGAAAAAGGTGCTATTCTAAAATTAACAGATCCTAATACAGCAGCAACTACAACCGGCGATACAGATGCTTGTGCAGGTATCGCTAAGACTGAGAAAATTGCTTCTGATGGTAAAACAAAGTTGGCAGTTTACAAGAGAGGAATCTTTAGAGGATTCGCTGGAGCTGCTGGAACTACAGCTGGAGCTGCTATTATTACAGATACAGCTACTGGAGCAGCAAATGAATTAGTTAATGCTGATGTTAATTCTGAAAATATTGTTGGTAGAGCTTTAGAAACAGCTACTGACGGACAATCATTTTTATTTGAACTAAATCCTTTCACAGCTAACTTAGCATAATGGCAGACGCAGTAGGACAGGCAGAGATCAGAGGAATTGATATAGACAAATTAGCTAAAGGTTTTGCTGATGAAGATTCTATTTTTAAGAGTTTAACAACTGTAAGTTCAACAAGTGCTAGAGAGATAAGGTGGTATCAAAAGACTGCCGGATTCTTAGATTCTACTGATACAAGTGGAATAACTGCTTCACAGATTGAAACTTCTGAGGGTTCAAGACCGGTTGTAGTAGGGCAGACATGGACTAGAAAAACAAGTTATGTTAAGAAATATTTTGTGGAAAGTGAGTGGATCACAGAAGAAGATATAAAAGACAGCGATCCGGATGTTCTAGGTACAAATATCAGAGATTTAGTTAGAGCTGTTGCAAACCAAGTAGATAAGAGAATATACAATATTATTACAGAAAACCAATCACCTTCAACAATAAACACAACAGCAGCTACTGGAAACGGATGGGATGACACTACTAACGGAAATCCAATACTAGACATTCTTAACGGACAACAGAAGATAAGATCATATAGTTATGATCCTGGAGAGGCGGTAGTCGTTATGAATAGCGTAGAACATAAGAACTTAGTAAATTATGTTATCACAGTTAAAGGTTCAAGTATTCCACAGTTTTCATCAGAGAAAGTTAGATCTGGACAAGTTATGGAAATCTTAGGAAACGCTGTAATTGTTTCAGAGAACGCTGTAACTGACAGTGTAGCACAATGGATTCCAAGTAGATCTGCAACATGGAAAGGGTTTATGGGGATGTCTACTGCTGTAAAGGTTGAAGAAGGAATTGGAAGAAAAATAAGAGTATGGGAAGAAGGCGAATGTTTACTTACTGATCCTAAATCTGTACACTTAATAACTGATACAGTCACTTAAAAATGACATTAGAAAATAGAAAAGCTCGTTACAAATTTTATATAGCTAATGGTGATACTAATAGAGCAGCAGATCTTGCGTCAAGGTATTCGGATGTTGTTGAAAAAGTGAAGAAAGTTGAAAAGAAATCTAAAAAAGAATAATCTTAAATAGTTCTTTAATCTAAATTATATATGGTAACGGTAGGAACTGGCGGCATTGGTACAAGATTTATAAGAACTGAGTATCCTGTCGAAGAAGGACTAGAAGCTGGAACTCAAAAGCAAGAAGGAAGAACATCTAATTTAGTTATTCAAGAAGGATCGACTGTATTGGAGAGTGATGAGGTAGAGTTCTAATGGGCGGCAAAGGAAGTGGGAGACTTAATATCACTAACAAACTCCTAAAAGATGCCACAGTGAAGAAGACTACACCTGTATCAAACGATGTAGTAGGGGGAGACTTTGTTATACCAAATCATTCAGGAGATAATAGTGCAGGAACAGTTCTAACAACACCTGTTAATAATACCGATATACCTAATAAAAAATATGTTGATGATGCTGTTGGCGTTGCTGGTTTGTGGGAGGTTGATGGTACTGAAACACAGCTTATAACAGCGGATGAAATAGATATGCAGACTAGGAAAATTATTAACTTAGTCGATCCAACACAAGACCAAGACGCAGCATCTAAGAAGTATGTTGATGACAATGCAACTTCCGTCGGAGGATCTAACACTCAATTACAATATAATAATTCAGGAAGCTTCGGAGGAATAGCAGAATTAACCTATGTGAGTGGACAAATAGTATTAACCACGACTGGAGATGATAATTCATCTATGATAATAACAGATCCCTTATCTAATAAACTATATCTCGGTGATGGTAATGCAGAGAATCCAACTGGTGAGGTATTAGGTATGTTTGTGGATGGTTCAATTAGTACAAACAGCACAGCAATAGGATGTAAGGACGAAACTTACAGCGTATTCTTAGCAAACAAGGAGGGAATAGATGCAAATACCACAGTATGTGGAGGTATAGTAGAAAGTAGTGTGGGAGAATACGTATCTTTCTTAGATAGTGATGCAACAGTAAATCTCCATGTTAAGACTACAAACACAGCAGTTAAGTTTGATGATGGAACGCACACAATATACTTTGCAGATGTGGGTGCTAGTTCAGGAGAATCAGTAGGGGCATATATGTCAAGAGGGGGAGACACAGTACAAATGTTGGATGGTACTAACGGACTGAAAACTAACGCACATATTAGAATACAGGCAGATTCTGAAAAATTATTTTTAGGTACAGGTGATGATGCAAGTGTTTATTATGATAATACAAACATGATAATTAATCCAAAAGAAG
>Ga0080013_1005857_pt1 | contig 11225 bp, 6 predicted proteins | sample ETNvirenome_6_85_FD_69236 | JGI IMG/M metagenome (GOLD analysis project Ga0080013, IMG submission 69236) | Marine viral communities from the Pacific Ocean - ETNP_6_85 (SPADES assembly) (version 2) | ecosystem: Environmental > Aquatic > Marine > Oceanic | place: Pacific Ocean | collected 2013-06-19
CTTAATGAACAAGATCTAGCAGATATCTGGCAAAACTTACCGCCAACCTCTAACGTAGGCAAGAAGCAGCTCAACTCAAGGTTTGAGAAAGAGGAAAGTTCATTTGAAGTCTCTTATGGGACATCCGAATCGTGGTTCCCATCCGGCCTTCCTACAGGCACACGATGGATGGTTTTCAAGGTTAAACAGCGCGCCACCTATGACTATTATGAGCAACTTAGAAAATCCTCGCTAGCACAAGGAAAAGCAAATGAATTAGAGCCTCTCGGCGCGTTCACCAACCCCACCTATAGTTACAATTGGCCCTATGACTTCTTCTCGTTTGTTGAATTGGCAAAAACAACTGCTGAGATTAAGTTAGATAATAATCTAGATGCCGCAGGAGAAGAAGTGGAGACTCCATCTTTGCGAGATAGAGCTGCTGAGGAAGCAGCAAGAAGCGCCGAGAGGGGTAGGGAAAGAGCTACAAGAACCGATGCCGAAGAGGATGCGACATCAGGCGCCCCACCAACTGGAGTAGCAGCATCGAGTGGAAGAGGAGGCGGTTTCTTTACCGGTGAATAAAAATGAGTATATTTGATTCAAAACAAGAAATTTTTGACATACAACTTACTTCGCATGGTAAAAAGATGTTATCCCGGGGGAATTTTAAACCGGCATTTTATGCCTTTTTTGATGATGAAGTATTATATGACGCCGCATATGCTTCTGGTTCAACTGGCGCCAACGGAGTGGCGGATGAAAGAATCAGAATTAAAACTCCCTATTTGAAAACTCAATACTCATTACTAGGAAGTGAAATAAAGCTTAGTAAACAAAATGTAAATCAAAAGATTGCTTCCAAGATAACTTCTTATGAAACAGAAACTCTTCTCAAATACCCTCTTGGGAATGCGAAACTAGGAGAAATAACTAGCTCTTATATTGACACCCAGTTTTTAGGCCCGGCCCAAATCAGCGACGTCACCGTTACGGGTTCTCTTTATAAGTTTGATAGCAAGAATGCCTTTGACATAAAGAGACCAAAGATTATCTTAAAACCATTGGAATATAAGGCTTTCATTAAAAACGGACCCGATGGAGATTTAACTATTCCGCCTGAATTGATCGATCCCGACAGTGTGAATCCCCCTATTGTATCTCCTGTTTTAAGTGATAGTAAATATATCAGAGTAGATGTTGAGGATCTGTTAGTATACTTTAGTGAAGAGAATGCAGCCTATAATTATAATAATTTTGAAGTAACAGTTCATAAGATTAATAAAAATGATGCCGGGGAACAAGAATACGAGAAACTATCTTTTGCCAATGTGAAGCAAGATCTGGTGAGTGAAGATGGTTTTCTGATCGATCCTGAAGAATTGCCTCCGGTAGAGATAACTGCCGAAAATGTAGAGTTCTATTTTGATATTCTCACAGATGAAGAAATAAACGCAGAACTACTTAGTAGTAGGGTGCCTAGAGACATTCTAGGCGTACCAATTATCAAAGATCCATTGGTTAAAACTATAGTTACAGACCGCACAAGAGTTTCGTTTGTCAAGAGCGATAAGAATACAAATGACGGAGAGCCCTGCTAATGTATATTGTTGCTGAAGGTTTATATCCTGAATTATATATTGAAAAGATTATCAAAGAAGATAATAATATTTCACTTTCTCTGTCATTGAAAATTGCTCATGATTCACTTTCGAAAAAAAAGTTAGATTTTGTTTCAAATAATATTCGTTTATTTTCGATTTCTACCAATCGAGAATCATCATATGTAGCTCTGAAAGAAAATAAGTCTAATATATTGAAAACCAGTGTTGACCAAAAGAAGGGAGAACGGTGGGTACATCTGGATACAAGTTTTGATCCGACCTTGATCAAAGAACCCCAATATACTCGCACAGAAGCCGATGGTTCCAAGTTCGATTACTATGTGATCGGCACTTATGCCCTTCCGCGAGTGGGCGATAACTATAATACAAAATATATGCTCGTAGGGGCATCACTTATACGCCCCAGCGAAGACATCCAGGATATTTTCTCTTCCGCGTTGACCGTTAGCATTTTTAGTCTTAAGGAAAATAATAGATTTTTTCCTTTTGGAAAATCAGAAAATACTTTGGGTTCTGAAATGTTTAATAAAGTAATTTACGCAGATACTTTCAAAGGACAAAATTCCTTTTTAGCTAGTATCAATGATGTGACAACTGCTTTTACTAAAAAATCTATTATTGACAGAAAACCTACTCCATTTTCTGACTTGATGCCATCAGTCCATAATAAGACGTTTAGTTTTGGTTGTTTTTATGATTTAGAAACCATCCTTTCTAATAATTCCGATGCTTTCGCCACTCTTTCAGATAACTTCAAGCAACAAGCATTGGAAAGTACAACAATCATTAGAAAAAGAATCTTCAAAGAAAGGGTTATAACATTTACCGAAGGTAATAAAGAAGTCAATTTTATAAAAGAAGAGATTAAAAACTTTCGTGACTTAACCGGAGAAGTTTCGAATTTACAATCTAATTTATACTTTTTTAGTGGCCAACACGACATCGATGATTATGAGCCGAACTTATCTTATCAATATGAACTCGATCTTACTTTAAAGAATGGAATTACAATTGCAGTTGGGAAATTTCAACAAAATATAGTACAAATTGATGAGCTGCGATCATTTATGAACGATACCTATAAACGTCCCCTATTCTATAATAGCGTCAATGAGTTTTTTATACGAGATTCATTACCTTTATTAAGAAAAAGATTAGTAAACGAGAATATAAACATCGGAGCTAACTTAACCCCCGGCGCCGACGCGACTATACGAGAAGAGGCCGACTTTCAAGAATCACAAGCTTTCGCAGATCTGAACATAGGTCTTTATTATGTTAATTTACTAGAGGATATGGTTTTTTCAATAAAAGAATTTGTAGATCCGGAAAACTTATCCTTAACAATGTTCGCATTAGAACAGCTGAATCGATCAGTTAGTTTCAAGCCAGAACAAGCTACTAATAGGGAGACTTTTGATTTCTTCTTCAGTGTATATGATTCAGTAAAAGAAATTTTAAACAATGTCCTCTCATCCAATGGGTACTCTCTAATTCTAACCACAAAAAATAAGACCGCCATGGCCGGAAGTTTAGAAAAACAAATAATAAGAGTTAAACATAATTTTAGTTATATTTTCAGACCTGGAGATTATATAACTCGCTATAGTCACTTCGGAGCCCCTCTCACTTTTAGAGGACCCCTCCCGGACGCCCGCCGAAGAGCAGAGGATCCCGACGCACAATTGGGTATTGCTCCCTCTTCACTTTTAGAACGCTCTGGCCTCCCCTTAAAGACTTTGAATGAGTATGGAGGAATGTTGCGAAACAACATGCGAAAGTACTTCACTACCGATACTCCTGTCACCAATGAGACTCTTGCTTCATATGAATTGTCCAATGGAACCGCAATTACTTTAGATCGGTCGAACTTTTTAAGTGCCCAAGCAATTAAAATTGCCAATCAAAACGTTGTTGATTTATCTCTTAACTTTGGCTGGGATCCTGATAAATTTTTAGAGTTTGCATTGGAGATTGTTTTATTCAAAGTTTTTCGAAAGTTTCCAAGCCCCTCTGAACTGGAACTGCGAAATCAGATCCGACAGAATCTAAAAGAAGTTATTAATTCTCTATCTATTCGCGGCGAATCGGCTATGGGGCTTGGTCATTTTGACTCGCTCTTCACTTACCCCCTAGACGATTCTACCACTTCCAGCCCCAGCGCTGAAGAGCGAAGCGAGTTAGAAGGAGCCCTTGATACCACTCGTCCAGAAGAAACTCCTAGTTTTGTGAACGTCTTTTTAGATTTGCTTGATGATTATATTGAAAACTATCCTCATAATTTACATAACTATAAAATTAATAAACGTACAACTAAGGTATTGAGAGATCTGTTTTTAGATCGAGGAGAGGAAAGAGCCAACCCTCTAATGCGCTCAGATCCGGTCACAGGCGAAAGGTTGATGTTGAGCCGCACGAGCACTCTCCCTTACCCCCTTTATGCTTTGTATGAAAACACAGTGCCCTTGGGGACCACAACAACCACGGCTTTTATTCGTCAAACAAACTTCAACTGGAATGAGCGAAGAGTGTTTGAGAATCCTCTTAATATCCCAACAATTCGATTAAATTTTGCTAATATTGTTAAAATGGAGAGATTTATTGGCTTTGATACGTATCGCGATGGTAGTCTAAATCTTGCTCGTCCTATTTATCAAGAATTCGATTTCGAAGGAATTTTGAACAACCCGGCTTTCGAGCAAGCCAAGTTTTTATGTAGACTAAAAAATTACAATTTCAATAATTACAAAGATGCATGGTACCTCAATAATAGCAACTTACTTTCCTCTACTTTTGAAAATGAAACTTTTATAATGGACACCACGGATACCGCTAGCCAAAATAGGATCTTTTTGACTGGCGAAACCTTAGATTTCCGCCCTTTTGATACACCTGGACCGTCCCTGAGAGAGCAAGCTGCTCGAAATGCTGCAGCAGGAGCAGATGGTGCGGCAGAAAGGGCGACCGAGACCGCAGCTGAGCGAGAGGCCACAAGCGGAGATGGTGCCCCTGGTGTCCGTCTCTCGCGAGGCAGTCGATCTGGCGGTATATATACGGGACAATAGAAAATGATTATATCAAAAAGAAAACTAAAAATAGAATCAGTATCTCAAGTGGCCTCTTTGGAAGAGAGGAAAAAGGGCCGGATACTTGGAGTAGGACAGTTAGAAGCACTCCGGTCACGGTTTTCCGAAGAGAGGATTATAACAGTCGGTGAAGAAGAAGGAGGGGAATTCATCGCAGAGAGGAATGCAGAACCTATAGACCTTTTGAGGTATTTGATGGGCGCATTCATGCATAAAGTTGAGAAAATAATAAGTTCTCCACGCGGCCCTGAGCAATCTACTAAACTTCAAAATGCTTTTGAGATAGACCCTGCAGATTTCCTCATTGGAGAAAATTTTATATTCTCTCCCTTATCTAGTTGCCAAAAATATCGCATTCCCTTTAATAGAATCTTTATTCAAAATGAAGAAGTTACATCCAATACTGATGACATTATACGCAGAGTATCTGCTCGAATTCGGGTAGAATTTCAGAATATAGATTGGCTTCATGTATTTTTTAGCCAAGATACAGTAAAAGAGTTTTTTAGACGAGGCACACTAGAAGGGCCTTTTATTTCTGCTGCCATCGAGGAAACTAGAGATTGGGTGGGAAGAGATCGCCGCGTCTCTATGCACGCGGAAAACACAATGAAGGAAATGGGAATGCCATGGATGCAAACTAAATACCCCATTCCTGGGCGTACGGTTGATCGCACCTTCTCTGTCGGTGTACGACAGTTTTCTGTAGATACCGAAGCCCCCGTATCGGAAACCCTGATTCGGAGAAAGGGGGATGAAGTAAGCACAATGAAGTTTTTGATTGGGGAAGATTATAACTTCTTCATAGAGAACTATGAACAGAGCGTACGCTCACCCGCAAACAAAGAATTTGATTTGTTGCCAGACGTTTTACTACCTTCCTCCTATGGGCTTTCGTGTTTGATGAGGCTAGGCGATATGTGGGAAAACGCAACGGATCCCGAAGAGCGAAGGACCATTGGCGCCCGCGCCCTATCTTTCATGCGGAATTTCGATTTAAACAATAATATAGATGACGATATCTCCATCCGGCAACTCACCTTAACACACCGCTATTTTGATGACTATTCTTTATTCGTCAAGACCGGATTCACAGATGCTGTATTGGAAGAATTGCACCCATTGATTGATAAAATGCGAAATGTAATTGTTGACACCACAGTGGTCAACAACAACCCCAATAGAAGCCAATTTCCATTTTTTAATGAAATTACGTTAGTAGATGCCGGAAGAACGAATGTGGGATTCATTACAAGAGATCTAACAGAACCGGGCAAGTCTTTTCTGTTTCCTAGGACCTCTTTGAGATTGGCGTCTATTCATGACAGAGGGAGCTTGGGGGAAATGAATAGGGAGATTATAAACTCCACTAATTTAACTGAAACTGATCCTCCCCCTATACACTTTAAGCATTTTGCGATAGAAGATTCATATGGCGATGAGCCTGTAGGCGTGTCAGAACATGAATTGAAACTAATTCCTTATGATGTTTTTCTTTCTTCTCTGTTGACAAATACAAGCATTGTTTTCAATGCGCCTCCCATGGATCGGTTGGTTCCAAAAAATCGCACCCAACAAGAAGCAATCGAAGAGCAATTCAGGCAGTATACGGCTCGCACCGAAAACCCATTTACTTTCGAAGAAATCTCCAACAGCAACGCCGATCTTGCTGATGCAATTTCTTTTTTAACTTCTCTTTTCACTATGATTCGTACGAAGTCGGAAGCATATAATTTTAGTATTAAAGATCTTTTATTGAATCGTAAAAATTATAAAGAAATTATTGCATATAAAATTAAAAAGACAAACTTAAAAACGGGGAGATCTCAAAATTTCTTTTTGACTAATACCCCGGGCGAAATGAACCAGTTTATTGATTCTCAAATCAAATATGGTCAAGAGTACAATTATGAAGCCTATGCGTACGCACTGGTATTCGGTCATTCATATCGTTATGTCACTTCTGACTTGGGTGAATCTGAGGGAACGAACCCGCAATCTCACCTTCACTTCTGTACAGACGTTAGAATGAACGAAGAACCTCAGGTTTTAGAAATTCCTGTAGTTTTTGAAAACTCCGTTACTGTTGATGCCCCTCCCATTAAACCTTCAGTAGAATTTTTTCCATTGAAAGATTCTAAATCCGAGATTCGTATTAGACTTTCTTCTATGGGTGGAACTGAAATAGTGAAACCAATCGAGATTAACCGCGACGATCGAGAGATTTTCAACAGAATACAAAGAACTCAAAAGAGGCAAGACGGCAAAATCTTCTTTAGAACAGATGAATTACCTTTGGCGTTTGAGGTTTATCGCGTTGCCGAGATGCCTCGCGATATACGCGATTTTGCCCCCACTAAAAGAACGGTCCTTTGTGCCACTGAGAATTTACTAACCAACGGTGTTCTTGTGGCTGACACTGTCGTTCCGAATACAGACTATTATTATCTTTTTAGAACTTTAGATAATCATGGCAACATTTCAAATCCCACAGAGATTTTTAAATTTACACTCTCGAACCAAGAGGGCGCCCTGATCCCGTTGTTGGACACCATCCCATTGAGTCAAATAGGTGTGAACCGGAACGTTACAAAACCTTTCCGCAAGTTTTTGCAACTGCAGCCAAGTTTGAGGCAAAAACAACTTGGACGAAATCAGTTTAGAAATAAATCCTCAGCAGATATAACATCCTTGAGGTATGGAGTGGGCTCTGTGCTGGAACAGGATGCAGAAACGGGTATTCAGAATAAATCCGTACTTGATACTAACTTTTTGATTGAAATAAGATCGAAGAATACTGGCAAGATTCTTTATTTAGAAGTTGATTATAATCCCAATAATAGTTTATTGGATAGTTCGATCTCGGCACCGCGACAAGTTAGTAACGCCAATGTCGAAGCCGTTACAGGACATAAGTTTCTCACCGGTCACGAACCTATTGAGGTCGCCCGCCGCCGCGGCAAGATTGCATACACCCCCGGCAATCGCTTACCGGGTACCCCAGATCCTAACGCGCCCAGTTCTAGAACTTTGACAGTGGATCCTACGCGCCGCACTGCCCGGGATAGCTTTTCAGTGTCCGAACCACCCCCTGCGACACCCGCGACTCGTAAAACGGGAAAAGGGGGGAGAGGTTATTAAGTTTATGAATAAAAGGAATAAATTTGATAGCTAACTATTTATTTTAGTAAGGAGTAAAATATGGCTTTTTTAGACAATTCCGGTGACATCATTCTTGACGCAGTTTTAACTGACGCAGGTAGACGACGTTTAGCCGAAGGTGAAGGTAAATTTAGGATTTCGAAATTTGCTTTTGGCGATGATGAAATCAATTACGGTTCTTATGATAAGAACCATGCTAGCGGATCGGCTTATTATGATCTGGCGATCTTACAAACTCCTATTTTTGAAGCTTTTACTAATAATGCTTCATCAATGAAGTCCAAGGTGCTAACTATTACAAATCCAAATTTGTTATACCTTCCTGTCATTAAACTTAATGAGATGGAGAATGCCAACAAGAGTAGACAATCAAACTTTGGTGCAGGTACATTTTTGATTACAGCAAATAAGACAACTCGCGACGCCTTCTCCGGGGCACCCGATGGGGTTATGTTTGGGGATGCTGACTCGGGCGGCGCCGTGGTCGGCGCAACAATACGGTTGGATCAGGGATTGGATACAAATTCTTCTTCCATAACCCTGGCCCTCCCGGCTGATCTCAGAGAAGATACTTTTGTGGTGGAAATGGATGATCGACTAGGGAAGCTGATTGGCCGACTCGGCCAGACGGCCAAAGCACCGTCCAATATTGATGATGATAGTATAGCGACTTACATTGTTTCCCTTGGTGTCGATCCAGCTTTTGTCAGCGAAAATGAAAATACAACTGACCCTGGTGGAAGTGCCAACCAGACATTGGCCGGCCCCCGCGGAAACACGCTGGAACTTAAAATTAGATCCAAACAAGAATTAGCTGATTCTGATTACTATTTCGGATTGTTTGGCTCAACCGGTACCAATGTGAATATAGGATCCGGCTTCCCTGCAACTAACACCGTGAAGTTTGTTGATACAATGGTAACGATCTATGGCGCTAGCACCGGCTACACGGTTCAAGTTCCTGTTCGCTATTTTAAGAAGACTGCTTAACAAATAAAATTTAGAGAGAATAAACATGGCATCAATTTTTAAGACTTTTTCGCCTGATGATAAAGCAACAACTACAACTAATCTACATGAAGCTATTCCGATTACCGGTACTATAGTTTCCGGAACATATAGCGATAATAATATCAAAAATTATTCGCATGCTATGTTCCAGTCAGTGTATGATTATCCGTATCTAAGCTCATCTGCGAACCATATATTTGATATCACTATTGGATATTCACCCCGTTCTAGTTATTCATCTTCAGCGAATGTACAAAATGCAAAGAAGATAAATATTTATAATGAGTTTGCTAAAGTTCTTGTCGGCCCGGATACCACTGGCTCTATACAAGACTTTGATACAGATGGGAATATATCTGCTGGCGGCACAAAGATGACGGAATGTATATTCTTGCCGTTTTCTCGACTTCTTTCGAAAGATGAGATCAAGAAAGGTTCAGTACAGTTGACCTTTCTTACTGGCGGCGCCTGGGCCTCTCCATCCGATGCATTGACTCTATACGACGCCGGCGCCACAACTGGCTATAAAGTCAATTCCCCGGCCGGCGAGTATGGGTTGCTATATACCAGCTCTATAGGGGGCGCCCCCGCTGTAGGTCATGTGTACTATCAAGCCGGCATCGCAGTTATTAGTGCGTCAGCATTTGTAAACTTTGGAGAGCCAGCCAACCCGGCCTACTCTGTAGAAAATACATTTACCGCTTCTAATATTACCGGCGCCGCCGATGCATTGAGGCACAGAATTCAAAATCTTCAATATAACAATACGACAGAACTAAATTCAACAGTATATTTCTGCCGAGCCTCTTCTAACGAATTTAATTATTCTGCAAACCCAACCTATCTAAGCAGTTCACAGATTGTGCTGAAAAACTTCAGGACAGACATTCCAGCTTCTTATGTGACTACCGTTGGTCTCTATTCAGCCGACAATGAGCTTCTAGCTGTTGCAAAACTCTCTGAGCCGCTTAAGAAAGATCCGACCAACGAACTTACTTTAAGAGTTAGACTGGATTATTAATAATCCATGAAATACTATGAGTTCCAAAATAACGATGTAGTCAACCAGTTTCGGACGACAAACCCATCGTGTTCTTTCTTTGCGAACAACAAAAGAGTATTTGTTAATAATCTTTCGAATAGTTCTGCTAGCCTGGGGACTATTATAAATGCTGTTCCCTCTGGATTCCTTTCACTATATGAGATGAATGTGGATAGAGCTGCTGCGAATTTAATTTATCCCTTTGTAGAGAAAGGATCCTCTTTGAACAACTTGAGCACCGTCTCGGAGACTTCATTTAATGCTTTTGCCTATGGGGATATTATAACAGGTTCTTATCCAATGTCGGCCAGTATCAAACGTTTGTTTTATACTGGAAGTTCTAGACCTTTTATTACAGCGCTAAAAAACCCTCTTAACCGACAGACACTATCTCCCCATTATACCTTTTCTTCTTCTTTGGGAGACAAGGAACTTCAGACGATAACTTTAATTGATGTTCCATCAATTTTCTTTGGATCAAAAATCAATTCCAAAACAACTATTTTAGATTTTTATGTAACTGGAACTCTCCATGGGCGTCTGAAAGAGAACAGCCGCGGCGAGTTGGTTCAGCTTTTACCCGCTGATGCTAATAGTGGTTCTGTTGCGGGTATTGTGTTAAATAATTATGGCGCTATTTTATTAACAGGCTCGTGGGATGTGACAAGCGGCAATGTGGATAACTATGATATAACTGCGGGTACCGAGCCGTTTAAGTGGTATTATTTCATGGCAGGAATTCAGGGGAATGTAGATTATTCCTCTACCTCACTTCCAAATTCGACTTATCGTTTGCACTTTGAGGGTACCTCTGATGTTAATACCAAAATAATGTTTTGTACAGCCCCTCGCGGCGAGTTGAACTACTCTTTAAACCCCACCTTTTTAGATAAGACAACATTTGCGAATTATACTTTTGGAACAAAACAATTCATTGAACCAATACGAACAATAAAAAATATTACATCTGCCTCCTATCAAACACCTTCTGCGCCTTTTGAAAAGACTACCTATATTTCAAAAATAGGTATTTATGATGATGATAAGAACTTGTTGGGGATCGCTTCATTGTCACGCCCCGTTAAAAAGCTCGAATCAAGAGATCTTACCTTCAAACTCAAGCTTGACCTATAGATTATTATATGATATAATATTTAAATGATATTAGGTTTAGATATAAGTACCTCTATAACCGGGGTAACACTAATTAGTTTGGATGGTGAGATCATTTTGTGTGATCACATCGATCTGAGAAAACACAGGAACTTTTTTATAAAAAGTGAAAAGGTATTAGAATACTTTGATGCGATGGATCAACAA
>Ga0080013_1005858_pt1 | contig 11223 bp, 9 predicted proteins | sample ETNvirenome_6_85_FD_69236 | JGI IMG/M metagenome (GOLD analysis project Ga0080013, IMG submission 69236) | Marine viral communities from the Pacific Ocean - ETNP_6_85 (SPADES assembly) (version 2) | ecosystem: Environmental > Aquatic > Marine > Oceanic | place: Pacific Ocean | collected 2013-06-19
TCCTGTTCAATCTTGCCCCTGAGTTTAGATGCCTCTCTCGCGGCCTTTTCCCTTTGCTTCTTTGCCGCTGGAGCCCTGCTCACGGTGGTCGGCCTCTTTTCATGGGCCTCCACAGCCTCCTTCATCTCCTCAACCGTTTGCCTCTCTACTACCTTTGACGAGTACGCCTCAATAAACGCCTTCTCTGCCTCATCACTCCACACAAGACCCTGCACGGTCGTGCTCTCCTCTATAAACCTGCGCGCCGATTCTTCGTCCGTTGACTTAGCGTGTCTTTCAAAAGCCCCCTTTATATTTCCTAGCTGATCCAGGCTGACGTAGGTGACTGTCTTGTCACCATCGCCCAAGTCCTCGTCTGGAACCTTGCGAGGCGGCAAGCCCAGGGTCGCCCTATGATCGTTCCAAAGCTTTTGCCTATCCTCCGTCAGTAGTCTGTACTCCTCATCCAACGAATTAGCCGTTTCTTCAGCCTTACTGAGGCTGTCTGCTAGCACCTGCGTCTTCTCTCCAGGGATCGCTTCGTCAAATTCCTTCTTCGCGTCGTTGAAATCCTTTCGCGCCTTAATCTTCTGGCCGCGAAGGCGACCCGACTGCCTGTTCAGCATCTTCAGAGTTGCTAGTGGATCTCTGGATGTTGCGTTGATCCTGACCCGCCTTATCTCTGCCAGCTTCGCCGCCCTCAGGTGCTTAGGCAGGGCTAGTAGATCATCAATAGCCTTGTTTCTTTCTGTCTCGCTCAGTTCAGACAGATCCTTGGCAAGCGACTGCATCTCGTCTGAGCTAAGCCCCTCAAGCCCACCTGAAATCAGCCTCTGTAGTGTCACTCTCTCTAGAGCGGCAAAGTCGTTCGCCTCAAAGCGCTTCAGCGCCTGTGTTAGCTGGCTCTGGTATTCAGCAGACTTCTTCACAGAACCCGGCTCAAACATCTTGTCTCTATCTACGCCAAGCATGTTCGCCACAGAGGTAGGCAGCGCGCTTCCTCGTCTATGCAGGTCGTATAGGTATGCCTGAGATATGGGGTCTAGCACCGTCCTGCCGCTAAAGCCCATAGCTACGGCTGGGTTGATTAGTCCCTCACCAAGGGCGTCTGTCGGTCTATCCAAGAAGTCTGCTGCTGGACCCCTCTCATCGGCACCCATTCTAGCTCCTCGTGGAGTTGGTGCTGGCGCACCCCCTGTGAAGGGTTTAGCCAGCGGCTCGTCCTCAAGCCCATAGCGTCTGATCGCTTTATCTAGGTCGCTCTCCCTTCCCTCCGCTGCATATCGACCAAGCCTCTCTCGCTGTCCCTCGCTTATGCCAGACACCCACGGACGGCCAGATGTATCGACGCCCCCTCCAGTTGTGAAGCTGGGAACCTCATCCCCTCGCATAGACCAGACACCTTCAGCGTCCTGTTCCATGGGAAGACCCTGAACCAACTCGTCTAGCGTCCTCTCAGTCCCTTCCCCAGGCTGTCCTGTGGGGCCTACAGCCTCTGCCTCTAGCCCAGGAAGTTCGACCGGAGCCGCCTCACCGCCTCCAGCCAGTGCCTTTGCCTCCTCATACTGAGCAAGCGTGTTCATCACCTCTGCTATCTGTGCCTTGTCGGCGTCGGTCATTCCTTCACGACCTCCGCCGCCCCCGCCTCCACGCTGTTTGCCGCTACGACCTCCACGACCGCCGCCCTTGCTGTCGCCATCATCACCGCCGCCAAAGCCACCCAGAGCGTCCAGAGCGCCTAGCGCCGTGGCGGTCCTTTCCGCCTCCTTGGTCCTGAAGTTCTCTAGCTTCATCTCCATTGACATGGCGTTGTCAGCGATGCCCTGCATCTTCGACACAAGCCCTAGCCCAGCGGCAGCGCCTTCAAGGGCACCCTCAATGGCTCGGGAAGACCCGATGTATTTAAGGTCGCGCTCGTAGTCTCCGCCTCTTGGTAGGTAAATCGCCACGCTATACTCCTGTGAACTGCGTCCAGGGTGCCGCTTCTTCTGCCCTCGGGGCTAGCCCGCCATAGTTCGGGATGCCAGCGCCAGAGGTTGCCCCGCCAGTAAACTGACTTCCTAGGAATCCTCGCGTGTCTTGCGCCCTGGTTAGTGCCGACTGGAAGCCAACCTGCTTAACCTTAGACGGATCGTATTGATTGGTAATAGCCTCCGCCTTTTTCCCAGCATCCTTTCCTGCCTCGGAGGCTACGCCTAGGCCGATTAGTCCACCAACTATCGCAATGATTGCCCCGACAATAAGTCCGATGGGGCCAAACGCCGATGCCGTAGCGGCTGCGCCTGTCACTGCCGTTCCAGCAGCCGTTGCTGCTGTGGCTGCGGATGCTCCAACCGTTGCCGCAACGCCACCCGCTGCCGATAGGGTTCCTCCAATCAGGGTGCTTGCCGTTGAGATCGCCTCGCCTTGTGTGGTTTGCGTCTGAATCTCGTCTTGCAGCTTAACTAGCTCATGCTCTCTAGCAGATGTTATCGGGGCAAGCCTTGACGGGTCTTGCAACTCCTTCTGAGCCTTAGCTCCACGAAGAGCGCTCTCATAGCCAAGAGCCGCCCCAGCCTCCTGGGTGATCGTTCCGCGAAGCGTCTCCTCAAAGCCCCCAGGCGCAGAACCACCTAGCGATCTGCTTATGTCTCGCGCCCTAGCTGTAGACGCCGCCTCCTCTGCCGCGCCTGCCCGCCTCACAGCGCCTAGCTGCTCCTCTACCGCCTGGACCTGACCGGGCAATACTTCACGCTGATATATGCCCTGAGTTGTGCTAGCGCCCTGACCTGCCTCGGCCCGCTTCGCTCGCGCTTTCTCGTATTCTTCTTCTGCATCAGCCATTTCGTTCTCCTAGATGTCGCCGTCACCAGAGACTGTGTAGCTACCAAGTGGGTTGCCGTATATCGGGTCAAGGGCAAGTGATGCACCAGCATCGCCAAGAGCAGCAGAGTATCCAGGCCCAAAACCCGACAGGCCATACTTGCCGCCGCCTTTGGTTATCCCTATGCGCGCGTCTAGCTTCTGGAACGCATCTGAACGCAGCAGGTTCGGAGGGAGTTGTCCAGCATAGAACCTTCTCCTTAGCTCTTGTAGTGCCGCAGGGGCCACCGTTCCGCCGCGATGAGTACCGGAGGCATCTTTGAGCAGGTCCACCCATGATCTAGCCGTCCGACCAGCCATAGCGCCCCCCTCAGGCCGACTTGGGCCTTGATAGACACGCTCATTAGGGCTTAGAGCCCCAGCCTCAGTAAGCGCCGACTCAGCACCACCCATGATCTTGCTGCGCTCCTGCTCCTGAAGAAGCTTTGCCCTTTCAGCCTCCTCTATTCCAGGCAAGTCGCCAGCCCCCCCCAGCCCCTCAAGAGCCAGCTTCTTCCTCTCCTCTATCTCGGCTTCCCTCTGTGCATCTAGTTCTGCCTGCTCCTCTGGGGTGAGGGACTTCTTCATGGCGTCGTGTTTGTTGTATAGGGCGACTGAGGCAGCAACTCCCATCCCAACCCCCATGGTTGCGTACTCTGCTATCGCCTTCCCCGTCGCCCTCTCAAACTCGCCCTTTGCTTTAACCGTCGCCTTCTCTGCGTCGATCATGTCTTCTAGGTTTTGGCCTATGTACTGAAGCTTGTTTATCTGTTCCTCGGACTCTACTCCTCCAGCAACCCGCCCCTCTGCTCCGATCACCCTTGCCCTTCTCTCGCCAAACCGCTTTGCTTGCGCTCCATAATGAGCCAGAGCGTTTCCGCGCTGCCCCCCTGTGAAGTAAGCACTTGTCGCGCCCTCTGGCTCCGCCTCCCTCAACTGCTTGGTTAGCTCCGCCTTTGCCGCAAGCTTCTGCGACGACTTTCGCATGCCAGCCTCGGACTCAAAGGTTGAGTACGGGATCGCCTCGCCCCACTCACCCAGCAATCCCTCGTAGCCTTTGTATGCCATAACCACCTACGGAGCCGCTATGCCAGATGTCGCTGCAATTACATCTGCTGCGTGATACACCGTGGCGTTTATGTTTCTTGATAGGCTTCTCACGGCAATATATACCACTTCATCGTTTGACAGAGTGTGTGTTCCGTCTCGAACGAATGTCGCTGTCACGCTTACCCAATAGTCCACAGGAAGGCCGGTCCTCTTGTATGTCTCACCAAGCACGTTCTCATGGATTCCAGAGAGGTTTACGGTGCCTCCAGTTCTTAACGCATTAAGAGCATCAGTTGGATCTAGCGCTGCGTTCTCATAAAGCGGGAAGATCAACGACGCGGAATCAAGCTGAGCCTTAGCCGGGGTTAGCGTTGGGAAGGCATACCATAGCGTAAACGTGAGCTTTATCGCCGGGATCTCCGCCGCTGACATTATCTGACTGTCTGCCTGATTTGTTGCTGGGGACAGCGTGAACGGTGAGCCACCTGCGTTCACCCCCGACTGGTCATTGCCAGAAAACTTGTAGGAGTCTATCTGTATCTGGCTGGTTACATGAACTACTGCATCATGTGGCAAAACCACCCTCGTTCCAGCCTCCTCTACCGTGTAGTGGTTGTCTGATCCGCCTAGGTGGTCAAACTCGTTTGTTGAGCTAGCTGACCTCCAGAAGAACATCCAGATCGCTGGCTCTTGAAATATAAGCTGCCTGCCCCTATGCGACTCCGATAGGCTCCTTCTGTGAAAACTTCTTAGTCCAAGAGCCTCCTCCTTACTGAAGTTACCCCTGTCTATATTCCCGTTTATGGCCTTTTCCAGCAACAGCATGGCTTCTGTTATAGGAACAGGGCTCAGGTCTTTTTCCTGATACACCTCAGTAAAGTCTGGATGGTATGAGGTCATGCCCTTATCGCCAATATCTGAATGCTGCTCGTGGTTATGACAAGCGACGAGGCGGAGGACGGAAGACCCGAGCCCGCATAGTTCGTTCCCTTGGTTAGCAGGGCAACGTCTATTGAGGTCAGTTCGTCGGTTGGCGCTCCTCCCGGTATGTACGGGGTTGCCAGTATGACCTGCCTTCTTTCCTCTCGGTTGGTTCCGGTAGCATCACTAGGGCACAGGGTTATGGACCTTTCGGTTGTAGACATCTGCTGCGAGTTCATACCCCTCCACGATATGTCGGCCAGGGTTCCCCCAGTTGGGGTTATGGCTTGCAGCTTGAAATGATACCTAGCGTTCAGCCCTGATGTGGACGTGTCCGTGACCTCAAGCACCACCTTTATAAACAGTGGCACATTCGGAACCACCGGAGACGACAACGACCCGAAGGTGCATTGCCACTGAACGGCCCATGATGTTGATTTTGAAACCGCGAAGTCCGTGCCTGACGTGCTTTCAAACAGCACCTTCCAGTGCGCGTTCTCTCCACCCTTGGATGCCGTAGAAAGGTGCCTTGTATTTACTGACTCTGGCTCAAGGCTAGACTCGACCATGTGGTTTGTTGCGTGGGATATTCTGCCGAAGTTTTCACGGACCTGTGACGCCCTTAGATCGCCACCCGGCACGATCAGGTGCTTCAGCCCTAGATTGTGGTCTATGTAGTCTGGCATTATCTAGTGTGTCCGTAGCAATACATGTAGGTGTTCGTTAGCTTCAGAGCGATGTCCGCTGCGGCACTGCCGTCTGCTGGAGAGCTTGACTTGTCTCTAATTTGCGCCCTTATAGAAACAGCGCCCGGTGTAACAGTGGCTCTTGCCTCTACATGAAACGGCATAAATCCGCCATTGCACTTACAAGGGAACGAGCCGTAAGAGTCTAGAGGCGTATTGTTCAGGAGTATCCTTACCTCATACTCCGACAACCTCCCCAAGGCCGCTGCTGCTGTGGACTGCCCCACCTCAACCTGCCCGTTTATGAATATATGTAGGTATGTAGTCTCTGTTGCCTCAAGGCTGATCTCCATCTGGGATGGGTTCGCGGCTGTTGGAGTTACCTCTATGTGTTCCCATGTCAGGTTTTTCTTGGCCTCGTCGTCGTCTCCAGAATACTGGTCCTTCGCTGGCTCAAGCGTCATCTCCACGGCCTGTTGCACGTCTCCATAAAGCTGAGCGCCGCCAGCTTGCGTAAGCTCCGTGCCAGCCAGAGATGTCGATCTAGTTGCGGCCTCTCCGTGCGCCGCCCTAACTAGCTTGTATCCCAACGCCTCGTCTTTCAGGTTGTTCTGATCTATGTGGCCGTCAACCGCCGACATAGCCCTGTTTAGCTCGCGCATTAGCGCGTCAGCATCGGCTGTCAGGTTTTGCAGAGGAAACTCTTTTGCCCTGTAGTGCATTATGCCGACCTCTCTAGGGCACGGACCGTCCTGGCTACAGCAGCCTCGTCCTCTAGGCTATTCAGCCTTGTCCCTCCCACCCTTGCCGCAGCAAGGTTCGCAGCCCCAAGGAGGTCTGAGACGATCATAGACCTAGGCACACCAACGTCCATTGACGAGAGCAGCTTCTGTAGTTTTGCCAGCAGCTTGTCCACTTACTCTGCCTCTGAGATTATTTCGTCGGTCCTGCTCTGGGCGGTTCCACGGCTTCTTACGCCATGATCCTCTAGAAACAGATGCCAGCCTACAAGACGCCATGGTTCATACCTTGGCCTGTTAGTGTCCGTCTTTATCCAAGGGTCGTCCAGTCGATGACCAGCAACGGGAGTCCATTCAGCGCCGCCGTCTCCTGCATACGAACCCGTTACCACAGAACCACTCAGCACCCCTGCGTCAGCAGACCCTAGGCCCGTACTAGGATCGAGCGTAAGTGTTGGCATCCCCAGATACGGCTCTGTGTCCTCGCTTGAGGCTATCGGTTCACGCACTCCTGTTGAGAACCTGAAACGTATGCACTTTCCGTGTGCCTCTTCAAGGTCAATGACCTTGCTCACCGCCCTCCTCTTGTCCCACTTCCGACCCCCCTCATCGTCCCATGTGGCCTTAGAGCCATCATCTTCCTCCATCCCCCATATCGTCGCCTCGTCAGCCTTAACCGTTACATGAGTAGAACCCACCGTAATCCTGTCGTCCCAATCGACGCACCACTCTACCTTCATATCTATGTCTCCGGTCTGAACGAAGAATAGAGTTATCTTGTAGAACCTCTTGTCGCTATTTGGGTCGCCAACCTCCATCCACTCCGTCTCAAACTCTCCGTGGATTGATCCGCCTATGTCCATGGTTATGCCAGCGTTGTCGTGAACGAAGTCTATGGGCTGTGGTGGGTATGTTCCGCCCCATGTGGCACCGTGCAACGTTGGCGTTGAATACATAGCCCCTTCCTGTGTCTGAATGACCTGGGTCTGAGCGGGCACCTCAGCGATCTGCATGCCCGTTATAGGGTCGGTATGCTCTGGCACGGCTGGGGTAATAACTGCCGTCGTAGATGTAGTTGTAAGGGCTCCAGAGGTGATGCCGTGGGCGTTTGCCTTGTCTATCTGGTGCCCGCCGCCCCAAAGATATAGGTCTGGGAATCCACTTCCGTTGTTGTATAGGGCGACTATTGACTCCCCTTTATAGCTAATGCCATGAGTCACCTCTCTGCCGCCTATCCTACTGAACGCGCCTGTGTCCGACTGAATGACCCACACCTCGTTGTTTTCAGAACCTGGGTTGTTGCTCACCGCGATATATATTCGCTCTTCCTGGGCATCTGACCACATGACGGCGTTATCTCTTGAGAACTCAGGGAGCTTCCTCACCATCTCGTCAAGAACCTTGGAGATCCTGTTGAACTTGCTCCCGTCGAACGTGTGTATGCCAACGTCAGACATGAAGTAGGTCATGTTATTTATGCTGGTTATGGCCCTATCGCTAATTGCCCCGAACGTAGCCTGAAGCGGAGTAAGCACAGGCATCTCCGCCTTGTCGTGTGTGATGAGGTATGCGCTATTTCTCTTGAACACCATTGCGTAGTCCTGAGCTACGCCCCACCCAGTCAGCCTGTCCGCGTCGTTTGCCGCCACCTCTATGAACGATGTGATTCCCACAGCCTCTGGCCCATGCAGGGCTGAGTAGTAGAGCATTGATGGCTCTGAACCCCCCCCGCCGTAATAGACCCTTCCCCTGAACCAAAACCCCCAGGACGCCATTGGAGGGGGCCTGTTAGATCCAACTGACGGCGCTGGGTCTGCCGAAGACTCTGACGGTTTGCGAACATCAAAGTGGGTCTTCGACCTCGGCCCCAGCCGCCTTGGAAGCGAAGTAGGGGTCTGCCCGTTCACGCTTCTGTATAGCGCTCTCTCTACAATATCAATCTGATCTGGCGGATCTCCTAGCTCAAGAAACACCATTACCGCTCTATCGTTAAACGGAAGCTCCCCCTCTACGTCTCCAGCAGCGTTAATGATTACCGACGATCTCTGACCACTTTCTGTTCCGTACCTAGCCCTGTCCTCTAGCCTCCTGAACGCCCTCCTCTCCTCAGCCGTGTCGGCATCATCTTCATCCAGAGTCTCCAGCGTTGCTGCCGCCGCTTCTGCCACCTCTGTACTTCCTACAACCACATCTCCAGAGAACAGGCCAAAGTAATCATTCACGAAGACTTCGTTTGAAGCTGAGGAAAGAGGCGACTCCTGCCCGTACTTATTCACATAGCTCTGGTAATACCTCATTCGTATAGAACCAGCCTCGCCACGATCTAGCCTGTGGTTTCTGAAGAAAACGTCCTTAGACCCCCTTATGGCTATCGCGGAGATTGGTTCTGGCGGGTGCGGGACACCTAGCTTTGTGAGTATCTTCCCGTCCCACTTCATCGCAGCGTGACCACCGACAAGGATTACGACGTACTGCCCAACATCTATGAACCTAGGGTAGAACCTCGGCCTAACATCCAATGTGCTGATCTCTATGTTCTTCAGCAGCCTTACGTTGTTACTCTCAACGACTCCTATGTTTACGGTATCGTCGTCTCCCCACGCGACCATGATCTCCGTCGTGCTTCCCCAGGTGAACTTCCCTATTGTGAATATCTTGTTTCTCTCGTTCACCTCTGCGAACGGGTTGTCTGTGTGCGTCCACTCCGTCTCGGTCACGGTGGACGTAACCACACCAGCGTCTCCTATGACAACGCCGCCCTCCTTAAGGTGCCTCTCCGTGACATGGGACTCTGTTGTGGTCTGCCCGTCCCAATCAACCATCCTGCGAAGCCCGTCAATCTTGACGATCTCGCCTGCCATTGTGAATACAGCGCCATATATAAGGTTGGCGGAGCCACGATCCTGCCAGATGCGGGTGTCTAGACCAACAACATTGGACGGCTCAAACTGCTCTGTCCTGCCCTTTGCCCGCGCCACACTACGGCCCTGTCCCGTCCCAAGATCCATGCCACCACTGAGGCTTGCCCTTCACCCTGACCCTGCCGCCCATGACCACCCGGTTGTCACCGTCTAGCCTGTCGTTCTGGATCATTCTGGCGATGCTAACCTCAAACCGCTGTCTGGCCTGATTGGCCCTAGCCTGTTCGTCCTCCGCCTCAAGCATAAGAGACTCTGCTCCGTCTAGGATTACATGGTGAAATGTAGAGTCGAAAAGCGGTAGGTCGTCGTCCTCTATGAGCCTATGACCCTCTCTCTGGTATACGGCGTGAACCTGATACAACCCGCTTGGCGCAGGCCATAGAGTCATATACATATTTGACGCGCTGTCCGTTGCCCTGCGACCTAGCTGGTAGTCTAGGGAGCTATCTATCTGGTTTATCACTGGTGTCGTTACAGTGGCTTTAAGGGGGGATATGTTGAGCAGGTACGGCGTTTTCCCGTTCTTCTTGCTCCTGTATACGTTTGTGTAGTACGAGGCACTAGCTAACGGAATATCTATCCGCGCCGAATCTCCTGTCGTCGTAGCATCGAAGCGCAGTTCAGGGCTTAACGCAGACTCAGCACCAGACTTTACGTCCAGATTTGTTGTCCAGTATCTATACGTTGCGTCGTTCTCAAGGAACCCCGCAGTAGAGTTTGGGTGCCCCGCCGCTGTCGTAGGCGCGTCAACAGGCGGAGGTATTGGCGACTTCCTCATCACCGAATATCTGCTTGGCCTACCAGTAGAGTTCAAGTCTCTAAGAGACATGTCTGATGGAGATATACCGATGAGGTTTGTTGTGCCTAGGTTCCCGGTAGACGTGTCAGCCTCATGCCCAGGAACAACCGTAGTGTCGCCAACTATGTGCGCCTTCACGATTCTCTCTGCACCAATAGGCAGAGCCACCTCGTCATAGTAGACGGTGGCAGTCAGACCCACTGCGGTAGAGCCAACAAACGGCCTGTCTAGATACCAGACCTCGGTGGGCGGAGGAACCGCTGCTTCAAAGTCTACGTCCCTGATCCTGTATCGCTGACCGTTTATCTCTATGCGCTTGTCGCGCACTGTCCTGACTACAGTAGGAAGTGTGCTTGTTACATTAACGGTTCGACTACCTTGTGTAACATTTACCGTATACGTCTCAGTACCGAAGGTCTGGATCGTAAAGGTACGGCGCAACCAGCCCCACTTACGCCTAGAGCATATGTCTAGGTAGGCTTGGTTAATACGCCTGTTGAGCTTGGCGCTAGACTGAGAGAAGTCTTCACGCCGCTCTTGAAGGGCCGTCCTGAGATCCAGTAGGTTCAAAACGACCCCCCAAGAATTATCGCGTGGTCAGTACGCGACTATGCCTTGCGGCGAATACGGAGCTTGAGAAACATTCCTGCGGGAACCGCTGTTCCTGTTTCGGCAGACCACACCGCCGACAATATTTTATCGCTCGGAACAACTGCACCAACAATCGTTAGGTTGTTGGCAACATTGTTTGCGAGCGTAGACGTTTGAACCACAGCAACTATATCGGTTGCGCTGGTATAACTTCCGTCGTTATCAGCATACTGAAGCTCAAAGCCCAGGGTGTTAGAGCCATCTGCCGCTCCAGAGGTAATAAAAAGTTGTGCGGATTCAACATAAATGCCCGCATCTTCTACATACCCAAGTCGTTGCGACCCAGCCGCTGTGGCGTTTGTAATTGCGTAGGTAACGTCTTCCATAATCGAATAGCCGTGGGGAGCGTATTCCTTCGCCACCCGGCTAACGTGTGCTGCTACAGCCATTTCAATTCTCCTAGCTGTGTTACGGAGAGGGCATAAGCCCCCTCCGCACACACGTTAATTATTAAATGCCCTTGACCAAGCACCTTGCGGTTTCGCCTGCGGCTGCGGAAGTGACCGCCTCCAAGACAATAAACTTAGAGGTGACACGACGCTCCGAATAGGCGCTTGTGTTCTCTGCTGCCAGAGAGGCAAGCAACCGACCCGCACCAGTAGCGGCACCGGAGTCAGCGCTTCGACCAAGTTCAC
>Ga0080013_1005859_pt1 | contig 11223 bp, 17 predicted proteins | sample ETNvirenome_6_85_FD_69236 | JGI IMG/M metagenome (GOLD analysis project Ga0080013, IMG submission 69236) | Marine viral communities from the Pacific Ocean - ETNP_6_85 (SPADES assembly) (version 2) | ecosystem: Environmental > Aquatic > Marine > Oceanic | place: Pacific Ocean | collected 2013-06-19
AACTTTGTAAAAAGTATGCTAGAGATTTTTAATAACACAACACAACATAAAAAAAAGACAAAAGGTAAAGGAAAGAGGTAAAGACAATGGAAAAAACAGAATTTATAAATATTATTTTTGATGGTTTAGCTTTAATAGTATTAATAGGGTTGCTTTTATTAAGCCCTATTTTATTAGAAAATTTACAAATATAAAAGAGATACGGAATAAAAATTATTAATAGTAGTTGATAATTAATTAATTATTAATTACTATTAATTATAAAGACTAAAGACAAAAAACCTTGTTTTAAAACAAGGTAAAGGAGTAAAGACAAGATGAAAATAAGATATATAGGAATTGATTGCTACGGAAATACTCACCCAATTAAAAAATTCCCTAGAAAAGAGTTAATGGAACAGCTCGGGGCAAGTTCGGCACAAAAAATATATAGAGATACTGCAAAAGGCACTCAACATGTGGGTTATATTATTTCAGGAATCTGGATAGAAGTGTATGAAGTACATGAATGGAAAGTATGAGACAGACATGTTTTAAGCAAAGACTGACTAACTAACCAACCAACTAAAAAAGGACAATAGACAAGACGACTTGAGAAAGAGGTAAATAAAAATGAATAAAAGACAAGCTTATTTAATGGGCAAAGAAACGGGTAATGAAATTACTAGGATGGATTTTAATGGATTCATTAATGATGAATTTAAAGAAAAATTCAAAGAAGAATTAACGGCTAAAGAATTTAATGAAAGCCAAGAACCCGATGAAATTTGGGAAGAATATGAACGCGGGGTTTGGGATAGCGTAAAGAAAAAACCAAGGAGTAAATAAAAATGAAACCTTTAACAGAAAAAACATTATTGGTTTATACACCGGTAAGGGTATATAAACATATAGATTCTATTCAAAATATCTTGGGATATTATCCTTACAAGTTTGATTTTAAAAATCAAAAAGTTATTAAAGAGAATGAGGAATTTTCATTCAAACACAAACATATAGCAAAACACATATACTTAGATTTTGTTGTTAAACTAAAAGAAATTGCCAGAGATGATAGTTTAAAAGCATCTTTAGCAAAAGACTATTTAGCCAAACAAATAAATATAAAAGAGGTAAAGACAAATGAAAAATAAACCAATCACATTAGGTATAGGCGGACACCATATTGGCGGTTCTTCTATCTCGGCAATTATGGGAGTTAATCCCTGGGAAGGTCCACTTGCTTTAGCTATGCACTTAAAAGGCATAGTGCCAAAAACTTTTACTCAAGATCAACTTAATCTCATGCGAATGGGTACAGTCTTAGAAGCTGAAATTGTTAAGCGAACGGAAGAAGCTTTACAAGTTAAAGTTAGTACCGAAAACTTAACTTATCAAGACCCCGACCTACCTTATTTGGTAGGCAATCTGGACGGTACTTTTATAAAGTATGCTTTCAGTGAGAAGCAATTACAAAAAGATAAGATGAAAGATGAACCTATTATAAATAATAAAAAGTATGTGCTTGAATGTAAGTATTCTATGTTTGGGCTTGATGAAGTACCAGAGCATTATTATCACCAAGTGAATTGGTACATGGGATTAGCTACTATTCCAAGAGCAAAATTAAGTAATCTTGATTCAGGAGGATCTTTAAAAATCTTTGACCTGGAATTTGATGAAGAGCTGTTTATTAAACAGAAGGCAGCCGCCAAGAGGTTTTGGGAAAGATATATAGTAGGTAATGCTTTACCTCCTGTTGACTCACTAAAGTCCACTACAAAGACCTTAAACAGTATGTATCAAAAAGACAATGGAAAATCTTTTACTAGGTCTACGTTTATGGAAGCATGGATTAGAGATCTTTCTAAACTGCAAGGTCTTCATAAACAAAGAGAATCTAAGATCAAGCATCTTAAGAATAAAATTAGATCAAGAATGAAAAAATTTGCTTGCTATGAGTCTAAAAAATTTGGTAAGGTAACTTATAGAAAAGACAAGAATGACAGACGTACATTAAGATTTCCAAGAGGGTTTTGAGGGTTTTAACATACCCACTAAACTAACTAACTAACTAACTAACTAAACTAACTAACTAAATAAGGAAAAAACAATGACTGATTTAAATAAGTACAATAATCTAAATTATGGACAAGAAGAATCTATTCTTCCCGAAATACCGGAAGAAAAAGCAAGCATAGGTTTTATGACCTTGCTGCAATCTGGTTCAAAAGCTTTAAAGGAAGGTGAGGATAAATACTTACCTACTGCAAAAGCAGGTTTATTTATGTTACGAGAAGAAGTTTTTAAGACTTTCACTTGTCAAGTGATTGATGTCCAAAACTACCATAAGGTTTGGTATTCCCATATTAACAAACCTGAAGTTTTCATCAATAAACAAGAGGCTGAAGATGCTTTAGAAAAGGTTATTGAAGAATCTATTAAGCAAAACAAAAAAGATAAAAGAGAACCTATTATTACAGGTGAAGTTAAATCATCACTAGATTTTCTTTTAAGGATTATAAATAAAGATAATCCTTGCTTTGGAGAGGTAGCAATATTTTCTTTTGACCTTCAAGGATGGGCGAAGAAAACATCAGCAATTAAATGGAGGGCGGAACTTTCCCATTTTAAAGAAGAGTATAAGAAGCATTATAGAGCGGCTTCTTGGGTAGTATCTACAAGGCTAGATAAGTCTAAAAAATCAGGGGAAAATCATTCTTGGTATTCTGTTACGATGGAATTAGGTGATCCCGTAGGTATCGAGTTTTACGAAGAAGCAGAAGACAAGCTTAAAGAAGTGCAAGCTTTGATGGCAGGTAGAGATGAGGATGTTTTGCAATTAGCAGAAAGCCACGGCATTTAATTAACCGAGGGGTTTATCCCCTCTATCCAAAGGAAAAAAGACGATGAGTAAAAGTAAAATATATGTAATCAAAGACGAAGGCAAATTTAACTTGTCAGGAGCCTTAGAATATGGGGATGAGATAATTCCTATCTTCATTAGAGAAATTCCTGTTTGGTCTTCAACTGGACCTTATGTGTCACAGATGGACGCTAAACTAGCAAGGTATATGCCTGACGATTATTTGCTAGTAGTAGGGGATCCAGTAGGTATTTTTATGGCAGGTATGATTTTGGATAAAAGAGGTTTTAAGAAAGTTAAACTTCTTAAATGGGACAACAGGCAGAAAGCTTATTTTCCTGTTATCATAGAAATATAAACAACAATAAGACAAAGGAGAAAAGATAAATGAATAAAATATTTGAAGATATAATTAACAATTTTAATAAGGCTGTAATGAATCTTAGACCTATGAGAAAAGTTTGCAGAGATTGTTATATGTTAGCAACAGCGGGTAACTTGGATGACAGAGAGCGTTGCATAGATTGTGCTGCTAAATTGATAGAAGAGAAAAGAGAAGCTTATAAACTAGGTATATTATGAAAATCTTCGGTCCCCCTGGTACAGGCAAGACTTATTATTTAACTAATAATGTTTTGCCTAACTTAGAAGGAGATATAGCTATACTCTCTTTTACTAAATCAGGTGCAAAAGAGATAGCTTCAAGGATAAAGAAGCCTTGTGCTTATGTGGGTACGGTACACAAATTTGCTGTCCAATCGTGTGATATTATTGGACAACAGATTTTAGCTACTCCTACTAATTTTTTAAAAGAATTAGGTAATAATCCTGTTATAGCTTCGGTGATAGAAGACTATAAAATAAATAGAGAAACAGTAAAGGGGGATACAGGACAGGAGATAGAAGTTTATAAAACAGTAGTAGCTAAGTATGAATCTTTTAAAGATAGCTATGGGTTTTATGATTTTACAGACATATTAGAAAAGGCAACTAAGACAAGGCTTCCTTCTTTTGATTATGTAATTGTAGATGAAGCTCAAGATTTAACCCCGCTTCAATGGGAACTTGTTTATAAAATACCTGTTAGGAAAGAATTAATAGTAGCTGGAGATGACGATCAAGCTATCTTTGAGTGGGCAGGAGCTAATGCTCATGGAATGAATAATGTTCCAGGGAATACTATAATATTAAATAAAAGTTATAGATTACCTTCAAGTATTTTAAATTATTCTAAAGAAGTTTTAAAAAGAATAAGTAAAAGAGAACAAAAAGAAGTAGAGCCTTCTTATAAAGGTGGGAGTGTTAACTTCTTAAATAGTTTCTATGATCTTTTAGCTTATAAAGAACCTATTACTGTTTTGGTAAGGGATAATTTTATTAAGAAAGATATAGAAAATATATTGTTCTCTTATAACATCCCTTATCAATCTGTATTAGCAGGTAAGTATAAAAGAGCTTATGAAGCAGGTAAAGAAATACCTTCTATATATCAAAACTATTTTAATAAAGTTAAAGATGCTGCTCCTAGATTTGATGTAAGAACTATACATAAATCTAAAGGATTAGAATGGAATAATATAGCGGTCATAGCGGATATGAATGGTAAGGTAACAGATAGTTTATTTTACCAGGCAGGGGTGGATGCAGAAGCTAGAAATTGGTACGTTGCAGTAACTAGAGCTAAGAAAAATCTATTTATAATAGGACATAATTATTTCATGCCTTTATTTAATAAAGGAGAAAAGACAAATGAACAATTTAATAATTGATACAGAAACAACAGGGCTTAATCATCAGACAGACAAAGCTTTCGCTGTTAGTTTTGCTTGGGCAGATAAGGAAGACATTACTTTCTTAGATCTTACTAAAAAACATTCTTTAGGCATAATTAAAAACATATTAATTAATTCCCAGCTTTTGATAGGACACAACTTAAAGTTTGACTTACACCAATTAATTCAAGCTGGGATACCTTGGGAGATAATGAAAGATAAAAAGTTTTATTGCACTCAAATAGCAGAAGCTTGTTTAAATGAGCATAAGAAAAGTTATTCATTAGATAACTTAGGCAAAGAATATTTTGATATGCCAAAAATAGATATTGCTATGCAGGTTAGAGAATATTTTAATATTAAAAGATTAGCTAAAGATAAAGCCATGCAACTCTTACCTGAGATGCCTATCGAATGGGTGGCTAAGTATTGCAATAAAGATGTAGAGATTACAAGGAAGCTATATCTTAAACAAAAAGATAAGATGAAAGATGAACCTATCTTTGCTTTGGAAATGAAAGTACTTCCTAATCTTTTAGAAGTAGAAAGGAGAGGTCTTAACTTTCAACTTAATAAATTAGAAGATGCTAGAAAGGAATTTGAAGCAGAGCTTGAACAACTGCAAGCTAAGGTGGTTATTAACACCTCTTCCCCTATTGAAATGAAAGAGCAGTTTATAAAGCTAGGTTTAGATATTCCTATAAGTGAGGCAACAGGTAAACCTACTTTTGCTAAACCTGCTTTAAAAAATATAGATCATCCTTTTGTTCAAGATGTTTTAAAACTAAGGGGATTAAGGAAATTAGTGGAAGGTTATCTTAGAACGCTAGGAAACTATGTAATCAAAGACAAGTTATATACTAACTTTCACCAAGCTAAATCAGATGAATATGGTACGATAAGCGGTAGGTTATCTTCATCACAGCCTAATATGCAACAGCAAGGTAAGAAGAATAAGAGAGCTTATAAAGCAATAAGAAGTTTATTTGTAGCTCCCCCTGGTTATACTTGGATATGTTTTGATTGGGCAGCTTTTGAATTTAGAGTATTGTCTCATTATTCTCAAGACATTAACTTAGAAAATGCTTATAATGAAAACCCTGATTTAGACTTTCATCAGGTGGTAGCAGACATGGCAGGTATAGACCGAAGAATGGCAAAGACTATTAACTTTGGTTTAGCTTTTGGTATGGGAGAGTTAAGGTTAGGCAGAGAGCTTGGTTTAAATCAAGATGAAACAAAAGAGCTTTTTGAAACGTATCACAAGAAATTCCCTACTATAAAAAATTTTCTTAAAGTAGCTTCATCAGTGGGAGCTAAAAGAAAATATGTAAAAACTATTTTAGGTAGAAAGATAAGGTTCCCTAACAATGAACTTTGTTACAAAGCAGGAGCTTTAATCTTTCAAGGTAGTGCATCAGATATAATGAAGAATAAAATTGTAGAATTTAATGAGGATAATTATTTAAAAAAACTTGGATGCGAGTTAATATTAGTAGTGCATGATGAATTTAATTTTATTGTGGCAACAGAAAACAAAGACAAAAGCATGACACAAATAAACAAGATTATGGAAGACGTACCAGAGCTTAACATTCCTGTTAGGGCTTCAGGGGGTTTTGGTAATTCTTGGTATGAGGCAGGGTTATAAAATGAAAGACAAGTTTAAAGAAATATTTACAGGATTAGATAGAGCTTTTGGAATTTATCATGAGGATAAGAACAGAGCTGAGACTAAACAAGGATCTGTTACAGAAGATCTATATGCTAAACATTTAGGAGGGAAGCAAGCTTTAGGCATTGTTCCCATCAATGAGAACAATCAATGTGTATTCGGAGCTATAGATATTGATGACCACAAAAAAGATAAAAATGTAAGAAAGTTTTTAGATCATAAAGCTTTGGCTAGAAAGATTGGCGAATTAGATTTGCCTTTAGTAGTAGCTAGATCCAGGACGGGAGGTATCCATTGCTTTCATTTTGTTAAGGAAGCTATACCAGCCAGGGTTATGATAAATAGACTTACTAAATGGGCTACAATATTAGGTCATGGGGGTTGTGAAATATTCCCCAAACAAGTTATGCTAGAAAAAAGCATGACAGGGAATTGGATTAACTTACCTTATTATAAAAGTGTAGAGAGATATGCTTTTAATGAAGATGGTAAGGCATTATCTTTGAATGGGTTTATTCAATATGTAAATAAGTGCAAAGAAAAAAATGCTTTAGATATAAATATAAAAAAAGATATGGCAACAAAAGCACCACCTTGTTTAAACATCATGTACTTACAAGGCATCCCCGAAGGCGAAAGAAATGAAGCCATGTTTAGTTTTGCTGTCTATTGTAAGAAAGCATACGGGGATAACTGGAAGGAAGTATTTTATAAAATTAATTATGATAAAGTTAATCCTCCTTTGTCTACTAAAGAACTAGGCAACATAGCTAGGAGTGTTAACAAAAAAGACTATAGATATAAATGCAAAGGGGAGCCTTTAAAGTCTTTTTGTGATCCTAATGTATGTTTAAAAAAAGAAAATGGAATAGAAGAACAAGAATCAGAAATAATTACAAAGGTGAAATTAAAAAGTAAAGATGAAATTGTTTTTGAAATAGGGGAACTAACTAAGATTAACTCTGTGCCTCCTAATTATGTTTTAGAAGTAAATGGAAAAGAAGTATCCTTGACTGTAAAGGATCTTATGAATTACACCTTGGCTCAGGGAGTTATTATGGCAGCTATAGATAGGATGCCTCCTAAAATGAAAGCTCAAGAGTGGAGAGATTTAATAGACACTAAAATGTTAACCATGATTATAGAAGAACCTCCTGAAGAAATATCAGATCAAGCTTATATCATAGAAGCTTTAAGAGATTTTTATAACTTAGGAGATAAGTTATTAGATAAAGAAATGTTACACACAGTGGCAGCTAAATATGATTTAAAAGGTACTTGGTATATAGGTTTTCAATTAAAGAATTTTGAATTTTTTATGAAGCAAAGAAAATTAGCACCAGCAGCAAGGCATGATTTATATTATATCTTAAAAAAAGAAGGGTATTTCCCTAGTAAAGTTAGGATAAGTACAGGCTTGTTGTCGGTATGGCAAAGACTTATTTATGCACCGGAGATAATAAAGAAGATAAAACAAGAAATTTTAATCTAAGGAGAAAAGACAAATGCAAACTTATTATAAGAAGTTTCCTTATAAGGTACAGCCTTGGCAGCATCAATTAGATGCTTTGCAGGCATCAGATAGCAGAGAAAGCTTTGCTTATTTTATGGAGCAAGGCACAGGCAAAACAAAAACTATTATAGATGAAGCACAAATTCTAAATGCTACAGGTAAAATAAATAATGTTGTTATTGTTTGTCCTAAATCTTTAATGATGACCTGGAAAAATGAGATTGAAAGCCAAGCTAGAGATTATAAAATAATTATATGGAAGAATAAGAATATGTACCTATCTGAGATGATAAGTATAACTTATTATATTATAAACATAGATGCTATTAATACAGGACAAGGTTTTGAATGGGCTTTTGCTAGAACTAATAAAAAATCTTTAATGGTAATTGACGAAAGTACTGTAATCAAAAACCATAAGGCTAAAAGAACTGCTAATGCCTGGAAAATAGGGAAGCAAGCAGGATACAGAAGAATATTAACAGGGACCCCTATTACTAAAAACCCTTTAGACCTATATTCTCAAATGATTTTCTTAGATCCTTATTTTTGGTCGGGTAGTTATTATAGTTTTAGAAACAAGTTCGCCATCATGGGAGGATATAACAATAAAGAAGTAGTAGGCTTTAAAAATCAAAAAATACTTACTGATATGGTAGATGTTCATTCTTTTAGGGTAACTAAAGAGGAATGTATGACTTTGCCTCCTAAAGTATATTCTAAAAGATATATAGAAATGACCAAGGAGCAGAAGGAAGCTTACAAAGAAGTAAGTTCAGAGCTAGGCAGCTTTGCTTACAGCGAAAAGACAGGCAATGTTTATAATAAAACAATGGTAGTATTAGGCAAGCTTCATCAAATAGTGGGAGGCAATCTTAAAGAAACAGGAGAGGAGTTTGAGTGTAATAAAATTAATGAAGTTAATAATATCTTGGATGAGGGAGCAGGTAAAACATTAATTTGGTGCAGGTATATAAAAGAAATAAGAAGATTAAAAGATGTACTTATATGCAATGGTTATAAAGTAGGTACATTTTATGGAGACGTTAAGCCTAAACAAAAAGAAAAGAACATAGAAGCTTTTAAACATGGTGATATGGATGTGTTGATTTTACAATATCAATCCGGAGGGGTAGGGCTTAACTTACAGGAAGCTAAAACCTGTATCTTTTATTCTAATGATTATTCCTATGGCAATAGAATACAAGCAGAGGATAGGTGTCATAGGGGAGGATCTAAACACAGCGTTAATTACATTGATCTAATCATACCTAAAACCATTGATATAAAAATAATCAAAACTTTAGAAAAGAAAAAATCATTATCAGATGATGTAATGCAAGGGCTAACTAAGGAAGATTTAGATGAAATACTTTGGTAGTTTACTAATAGCATTATTGTTTTCTTGTGGGGAAGTTAGTGATTGTTATAATGATTATCTCGATTGTCTAGGATATGAACCTTCTAAAGAGGTCAGGGCAATCTGCAAGACGGCATTAAAACAATGTGAAAGAGAGGAAGAAGATAATGACTGAAAAGATAATGAATGAAAAGATAATGAATGAAAAGATAATGACTGAAAAGACAATGAATGAAAAGACAATGAATGAAAAGGAAGTTACTAAGATTTATAAAAGATACATAAATACTCAAATAGGGGAATTATGTAAAGCATACATAATTCTTTTGGATGAAAATAAGAAGCTAAAAAAGAAGAAGAATTGTAATGCACAAAATAATAGGAATTGACCCAGGCTTGTCTGGAGCCTGCGCTGTCTTAGAAGAGGGTAAGTTTACAACATTTTTTGACACTCCTATTTTTAAAGTAGGTAGTAAAAAAGAATATAATATAAACGAAATGGCTAAGTTTTTAAGTAGTCATATAACAGCTAGTGTATTTATTGAAAAGCAACTACCTATCCCCAGGCAAAGTTCTCAGTCTACTTTTAAGACTGGTTACGGCTTCGGGCTATGGGTAGGTATAATAACAACTTTAAACTTACCTTATACCATTGTTCATCCTAAGACTTGGAAGAAGAAGATGCTTAAGGATATGCCTAAAGAAAAAGATGCTTCAAGATCTAGGGCTATTCAGCTTTTCCCTAATACAGCAGATCATTTGAATTTAAAAAAACATCACGATAGGGCAGAAGCTTTACTCTTAGCTGAATACGGGAGGATGCAATGATTGTAATATCTACCTTTGAATTTTTTCTTATAATTTTAATAACGCTTGTCTTTGTATTCTGTTTTCTTATTTATAAAACAGTAAGAAATATAAAAACAGGAACAAGATCTAAAATTGTAGCTAAATTATTCTTAGAATTATCAGAAGAAGATAAAAAAGAGTTTATTGGATTCTTGAAACTTATAAAAAGGGTGTGAGGTGGCTTATAGGGTTTCACCACCTCACGAGGGATACGAAAGGAAACTTTTTTATTTTTTAGACTTTCCATTTTTTAGAAAATCTACAACTGCTTTAGTGCTAGATTTAAGTTCAATAATATTGTCGTCAACTTTGTTCACTTTATCTATCAATTTAACCACAATCTTTTCAAGTCCTTTAATATCTGCATCAGTTTTTTTCAATATATGTTGTATTGTTTTCCAAAGCATATAACCCGCAGCGCAAGCCATAGCCCCCGCTAACCCTAGCGTTTCCACGAGTTGTACCATTTCGCCAGTCATAACAGTTTCCTTTATGGTTTTTTAAACTAGTTCAAAAACAGGTTGGCACAAAACTCCGCAAGAAAGACTTGCCTCAGCTTCATATCTTCCCCTCCCGGATTCTAATTCATCAAGAAAGACTCTTTTTCTTTCTCCATTTTCATATTCTTTGAGCATTGCAATACCTAGCTCCCTTTCTAGTTTTGCCATTCGGTGAAAATCGTCCGGGAAGTCTTTTCTAATTTTGTTCCAGTATCCCATGCCGCCCTTAACACATGGGATGCAGTTTGCGTTTTTGTAACCCAGGTCATAAATCTCTGGCCTTGCAATTTCTGCTTTTCGTAGCAATTGGAAGCAGTCTTTTTTGGTTAGATTGTTCTCAATAAGCAAATTATCAATCTTCACCTCTGGGTTATTAAGGGAGAATCTTTCAGCCCTTTTCTTTTCTTCGGCAGTAAAACCAAAAATTTGAACATCCCCAAAATTTTCAACCTGCATCCGTAGCCTTTTTTTCATTTCAGAAGTACATCTTGCCCCTTGAGGTGAAACTAAAAATCTTGTTTTTTCCCAGACTTCCCAGCAATTTTTGTATTTTTTATTTTTTAAAATGGTAATTGGAGAATCAAACCAGACTTCACAGTCTTTTAAAAATCTAAGGTTGTCTTTGTGTTCAATCCCTGTATCGCAATACAAGACCTTGACCTCTTCATCTTTCCTGTATTTATTTAAAGCCAGCTTGGTCGCGACTGCC
>Ga0080013_1005860_pt1 | contig 11223 bp, 6 predicted proteins | sample ETNvirenome_6_85_FD_69236 | JGI IMG/M metagenome (GOLD analysis project Ga0080013, IMG submission 69236) | Marine viral communities from the Pacific Ocean - ETNP_6_85 (SPADES assembly) (version 2) | ecosystem: Environmental > Aquatic > Marine > Oceanic | place: Pacific Ocean | collected 2013-06-19
AATCAGCTAGTCCCATATTGGATCCGGTTGCTCTGGTTGTACCGCCAAATAGGGAAGCGTTTGTTATTGTATTGTCTTTACTTGCAAAGAATTTCTTATAAGCCATTATCTTACTTCTCCATTGATGTCTTGATTTGGAAATTTGACTTCCCAAATAACATTTTTTGGTATAAATATTTTTCTGCCATCTGATGAATAGTTTGCATTTAGGTTATAGACAGTGGAGGAATAGTCTGCCCCTGTCTTTCTTTTCAAGACTAGTCGTATAACATCAGCAACTCCTTCTACCTCATTGATAGCGTTCGTGATCTTTGTTACGTAAACAGGTTCGCCTATATCGTTTGGATTCTGTCGCAAATACTTAGCAACGTCTCTCTTGATTCTAGCCAAGACAGAGGCTTTATCATACCCCTCCTCTGCGACAGCAACAAAATCGATTTTAACGTTAACGATTTTTGCAGAGAAGATATCGATCGAATCATTTATTAATTTGTATCTAGCTAGCCATGCTTTCGTGTTGTTGAGCAGGGAATCGGTTGGTGTGGAAAGCTTTCCGGAGTCATCTTCTGATAAAAGATATAAATTTATGTTGTTTTTCAAGCTTTTAGAATCTCTATACGTCGCAACTCGTCTGATCCCTCCCAATCCAGAAGGCATTGTTGATATCAAGGCTTTAAAATCGGCTGTTGTTACCGCTCTGTTTTGTGCGAAGAGGGAGTTAGAAGCAAGGACTTTTATATCGCTAGTTGTCAGCGGCGACAAGTCACCAGTGACCGGCTCTTCATTGCTGACTTCCAAACTGCTTATTGCTTGTGACTTTAAGTTTTCGCTAGTAGCGATATCGGTGAACTTAAAGTACGGTCTCGCAATTGCATTCAGGCCGCCCGCTGCGATGTTGACGTTCGCATCTGTGTTTTCTCTATAAACTACATTAAGCACTGTGTTTGCCGGAGACACTCCAAATTTTCCACTCTTAAGAAGTACATTTGGATCAAAAGAAGTATCTGAAATGTATTCTTTGCCAAACAAGTCTAATGTTTTCTTACTTGGAATGATCGTTTTTTCTTGGCTCTCGACCTCTTCTTCTGAACCATATCCAAATCTAAGATAGGTTGCGCCCTGCTCTCTAAGCACCTCAAACCTTCTTGGTGTTGATTTTGGCTGCAGCAAGTACTTTACATATGCTTTGTCTGGACCGTTATTCGGTATCTGTCTGTAGATGGTGTCCTGGGCTAGGTTTGGGACTTCGAAGTATTCGTTGCTATTTGAGTCGGTGACAGAGAGTATTTCAACAATGTTGTTATTGTTCAACCTAACTTTCTGGAATGGCTTAAACGCTCCGATTGTTCTTCGAAGCACTGATGTTTTCCCAGAAATGACCCGTCCGAATGCTTTAATTGCAAACCGGGTAGGGCGGCCTGTCTCATCGTCCCTTTCTGCTACAACAACTTCATTGTTGAGGTTGGAGAAATCAATGTCAGTTGCCAAAGTAAAGGCTATTCCTGATGATGTCTTAAGTGATGTCCCTCTTGATAAAACAGGCGCATAGTCATAATTGGGCGCTGCGCCGCCTTCAAACTCGCTAGAAACTTGCGCAGGCACCAGAATGTAAAAAGAACATATGCCAGTTGATGTTTTGTTTGGCTGGTATTGGTACCCCATCTGCCTGGCAATTTTTATTATGTTCTCAAATTCACCGGCAGTATCTAAGAACGACTCGTTGACAGAATAATCCAAATAAAAGGAGAGAATGTCACCAACATATGCAGTGGTATCAAGCACCATTGAGCCAAAACCAGCTTCTTGGAAATCTTGAAAAGTATCCGGATAATACCTTTTAATAAAAGATACTAAATCCTGCTTGATTGTTTCGAATTCTCTTGATGTGTAACGTATCGCTGGTCTTGTAACCTTTGACATTTGATTTCTCCTCTAGGACCTATAAGCCTTGCTCGGTGTTTGTAGAATAATTAAAAAACTCTTGAACATTTAGTGGATCAATAAAGTAAGATACTTGTATACCTAGTTTGTTGTCATTTAAAGAATTAATAAATCTTACTTGCCTGATTGTTATATAAGATAAATATTTTCTAGATTGTGAATGTATGCGCCCTTCTAGTCTAGATTCCACTCCAAGCTCTCTTAACTCAAATAAATACTTTCTTACGCCGACGCCAAACAAGGGATCCATAACCTTCTCGCCGGGCGAAGTTAGCATTAGGTTTTTAAAGTTTTGTTTGACTAGATTTCTATATCCCCGAATCATTTGGTAGCCATCTGAGGATGCATTCGTTGAGTTCTTGTCCACCGGCAAACTAACGGACAGGAAGGGGGATCTTGTTAGTATTTGATCGTCCGATGGGATTATAATCGAATTGTCCACCAGACGGTCGGCGTCGGTAGCCGTGTCAAAAACCTGATCATTTTCAAGAATATCAAAATCAATATTTGTTGTTTGTTTTTTACTAGCCATTCTTTAAAAGACTCTTGCTTACCATTGTGCAGATCAAATTTTGTATTCCTACAGGCTTGAAGACTATATCTCTAACTTCCACTTTCCCAACCAGACCTAGTGGGGCGGCCTCACCACTCGTTTTGGCGATGGTCTTTTGGAGTTTCCCTACAGAATAACTAGTTGCTTCATTTATAATGTTTGGAATTGGTAGCATACAAGACAAGAAAATGTTAATAGAAGCATTGCCTTTGAACTCGCTAGCTAGTTGCGAGGTATTGTCAGCTAGCATTAATCTAGAAATGAATTGGCCACTTTGAAGATCTCGTAGGTTGTCCTGCGCCGTGCCATAGCTAAACACTTCTTTTTCAAACGTGCAAAGCTCAGTCATTATAAAAGTGGCGCCGACTGGTTGGAGGTTTCGCCTAGCAAATATAACGCTTATCTTTTGATCTTTGTATAGGCCTAGAGTATCAGCTTCTCTCTCGGTACCACGCATAGATAACATGGACACACCATCTTCAATCCGGCTAAAACGATTTGCTGCGTAGGAAACAAACACTCTATACTTTATTTTAATATTAAAATTTTTAAATATAAAATCGTTTAGATCGTCGGCAAGTTCATATCCCGCTGGGAGATTGCGTTGCCTTTCCGCATAGTCATACAATTTATTTATTAAAGATGTATTAGGATTGGTACCAAAGACATCATCATAGCTCAAAAGAACAGTTTCACCATCTTTGAGTGAATTAAGAACATTCTGCTGTAAGGCACCTTTTCCAGCTTTTTCGTCGTTTACAGTGGTGCTCGATGCGCCGCTCTCTCGCTGGTCCTCTGAAGTGATGCTAGCGAGAGTTAAATCATCAAGGGCGCCGCCCAGAGTGCGTGAGGGCTTGAGTTTGACCGCAAAAGACATATTTGACGTCAAGAAAGTCTGCTCTGAGCCGTCAGAAGTAACAGAATTTTCAAGGAAGCGGCTTAATGGAGAATAAGTTAAATGGCCGCCTAAAAGACGGGGTGTCTCAAAGTTATATACAATCGACGTCGGCTCGGTGCCTTCGATGGCCGAATACAGAAGCCGGTCCTGGTCCTCTGTGTCTGTGATAAACGATTCGTTAATAGAAGAAACAACCTCTTCTATTAATAAGAACATTAGATCCTGTGGCGTGGCCCGGCGACCTAGGGCAGTGCTTAAATCTTTCGCCTTACCGGTTATTTTTGATATCTCATAAACATAGTAAGAGATTGCATTCCAGCCCAAAATCTTGTTATTAAGATATTTGACCTCAAAATCAGAAAACTGTGTGTTGATTTTTTCTTTTATTTTTTGTGCTAAACTCGAACGATTATATACAGCTGTTGAGAAATCGTTGGTTGAAAAAATGCTTCCTCCTGAATTTAGGACCGCAAATCTTAGATGGGCGTCCTCAAGAAGGATGCACTTAAATATTGTTTTTATGTTTTCTTGCATGCTAACAACTTCATCGTCTGTTTTTGTTAATAAAAGTTGGGAATATTCTGGAAGGCCATTAATAAATCTTTTATAAGTCTTCTCTTGCTTAAAGGATCCTTCTAGGTAATCTTCCATTATGCCTTCCGGCCCTTCCAGCTGTAAGGACGGCAAAAGACTTGAGACATCACCGGCCGGAAGCACCAGTTCATCTTCTTCGAGGAAGATCAGATTGCCGTCTTCGTCACGCTTATACTCGTCGGGGTTATCTGCGTCAAGTTCGGGCGTTTGCATGGGAGGCAGTTCGTCTTTAGGCTCCATTAGGTCTTCGACTGCAGACTCAATTTCCGCATCGGTCTCGCCTAAATTCATGTCGGCGAGTGCTAATTTACTAGTCAAAGAAGCAACAGATATTTTTCTGCCGAATACCTCCATTTGCTTTGCTAGATTATTAAAGCTTACTTTATCGTTAAAAGAAATCTTTTCTAGGGCTTGTTTGACTAGTCTGCCTTTTTTTACCCTATTAACACTCAACGCTCCGGTTTCAGGGTTGATATCGTCTGTGCTTATTAGACCATGAAGATAAGAATCTGTTTCTGTTGATATCATAGCAAGGGGATCAGAAACTTGTTCTCTATAGAATTTTAACCCTATGTCAAAACTTTCTGACCAATCAACTATTTTATCCTCTTCTGCATATCTCGTTGCTAGCTCTTTTGCGGATTCTGGCATTTCATCTAAGTAAAACAAATCGTTATGGAACGCCCTTGTTAAGAAACCGCCACCAGCGCCTTGCGGTACCGGTACAGTTAACGCAGTATTTTTTGGCTTTGCTAGCGGCCGAAAAGGAGAATTTAAATTATTAATCTTATCCTCGTATCTTTTCGATCTTTTTATAAGAGTATTGCCATATGCTGCTATACATGTGTCAAGACTGCCTAGCCTGGCTTTTATACCGTCTTCGTGAAGCTCTTTGAGTGTTTCTTGATCTCTATTGAGCGCAAACTTTGGTGTATTCTTAATCACCGGTAGCTCATTAGTTTGCCCGTCTTTGGCCAATTGAGGTATTATTAGTGATGGGTGGGCTTGGTTAGGAAGTTGATCTTCTATCTCTCTTCCTAGACTACTTGGATCGGTGGCCAATCTAGATAGCGTTGCAGCATCATTCGTATATGCTTCTTGTTGGGCAGAGAGGATATCTCCGAGTTGATTTCTTAAATCCGGATTTGGCTCGATGCAGAGCTGGTCAAGTATATCAGAGATGCTAGGATCTGAACATAAATCTAGGTTGCTAACAAAGCCATTTGCACTTGAGCCTAATATGCTAGGTTCAAAATCATCTAGTGTGTCAAGCAGATCACCTATCCCAATAAGTTGACCCACTGCAGAGCCGGTGTCCGTGAGGATGCTTCGATTTGATCTTATCTTTGCTGCCAGCTGGGAGTTAACAGTTCTAAAGTAGGCGTCTATCCTTTGGTATGTTTCTTCACTAGCGTCACCATCAAGCAAACTTACGATATCACTCCCTTCCAAAATACCTTTTCCACATGCATCTTTAAAAAAGTTAAGCATATCACGATTGTTTCTTTGATTATTCGTTCGTGGTGTTAGGACACTGCAAGCGGCAAACTCAGCAACATCAACTCCATCTAAAGCGGCACACACGATGCCTCCAGTCACCTGGCTAAAGTCACGTAGGGCATTTGCGAACTCGCATGGTTCAAAGTCAAAAATGAAATCAGGTATTAGTGACAGCACGAACTGTATTAGCGCCCGGATTAGCCTTAATAAGATAGCGTATAAGATTGCTAGAATTGTTTTTAATATAAATGCAAATATATCAAGCATTGATATGTCTGGGAATCTAATCCTTAAAGGAAATAACTTAAATTTTGGTATGTTTAAATCTGGAAGGTTGCAAAAATCTAGATTCTTCACATCCCAATTGTTTAGCCACTCAGGCCACTCATCAAAATATTCTAACACAGGAGCGCCAAGTTCATCGATGAGGAACATTATAAACTCTGTATAGACTCCAGCATTGTTTTGACGATCACAATTTGATAAGTTGATAATCAAATCAATTATTTCATTTTTCGTATTGGCTGTAAAGTCTCCACTTGAACCCTCTATGGCGAGCGTTACTAACTCATTTCTTTGCCTGCACCTATCATCCAGATCAATACCAAAATCCATGGTATGACGCCGGCCGCCGTCGTCGGCGTCAAAGTCGTCGGCGTCATCGCCATCGTCGTCGCTGCCTGTGTCGTCTAGATCAAAACCCCACTCCCTGCCAAGCAATCGCCTTTCTTTGCGTTCGACTTCTGCCTGTGCACACTCATCAAGCACTGGAGGTTTCCAGCACTCGCCGTAGAAGCATTCTACTGCGCCCTCGACGGCAGCGGCTTCCTCTTCGATGGTTGCCCTGTCCTCCGGATCAAGATCGGTGGCAAGCTCCGCTATTAACCCAGCGAGACTGGTTGGTCTGCCTATTCTATTTTGTGCTCTTTGAATCCTCTGCTCTATATCGTCTATACGCTCTTGGTTTGGTGGGTCTTCCGCTTGAAGGGCGCTTTGTTCGGCCAATAGTTCATTTAGTTTTTGTAGCCTTTTCTCTTCTATGGAGAGACCTCCACGTCGGTCTTGACCTACCGAACTAGCCAGATCTGCAGCTGCAAAAAATAAAGCTGCCCTTTGGAGATCGGAAGTTGAAAGGTTTCCCATTAGAGCACTTATGGTTCTTGAATCGTTGAAGAACTTCGAAGTATGCTCAGCCATCTGTCTTTTAATATAGTTATCGTCTAATATTTCGTCGATGCCATATCTTGAGGCAACACTAGCTGCGGCAATTGCAATTATACCCCCCCACTCTACAGTGTTAACGAATTGGCCGAACTTTGAAAGCTTTTCTGAATTTTGATCCGTGCCGAGGATGTTGTCGAGCTGCCCGGGTGCACTAGCTAGCTGGTTCATGAACTCTTTAGCTTCTCTAACTATTGATTTCCCTTCAACAAGAGTTCCTTGCTGCAGGCCTTTTTTCATTGTGGAGAGGATATCGTCGCTTTCAAGAAAATTACTTTCTCTTATAAGATCTTCTGCTGTCCTAAAGGGGTTATCCCTTAAGAGAGATCTGGCCTCTGCGGCGACGGTATCTTTAAGGCCGTCTCCTAGGTTGTGCGCAAACCTCTTAAGTGTACTGTCGGCAGATACATCCTGACGGCCGGCCGCTGCTGCTAGGCAATCATTTTGAACAAGGGCTACGCCGGGCGCTATAAAATTTCTTCTTACTAAGGCGTCAAAATTTATGTTTTCACGTTTAAATGTTGTTGCAAACAAATCCGGATATATTGATTCAAAGTTATGAAGATAAAAGTTTGCCCTAGCGTCGTTAAAGGCTTTATACTTTCTAGCTTCAAACCCGCCTGGCGTTTGGTACCAAACTATATGTCTTTCGGCGCTTATATTTTCGTTAATGTACTCAATTTTAGATACGGTTTGAAAGTTATTTGCAAAGTGGATTATTATACTTTCACCATCTCTGTTTGGCTTATTTATAACAACATCATCTAAAAAGTCTATAAAAGTAGTTAGTGCCTTCTTTTTAGTTGAAAATTTTCTAAAGTTAATTCCTTTTACTACACTCTGAGATTTTGGTCTTTGCAGGGCTAAGAAATTCATCTTCATAAAGCTTTGTATAAACTTGGCCTTTGTTTTAAAATCTTTATAATTGCAGATCTTTAACGTTGTTGCTGACGGTATGCCTTCATCCGGATCTTCGAGGAAGCCTCCTGGGATGTCTTTTAGGCCGGCGGTTGTGGCGCCTAGTAAATTTAACGGTATAAAGAAAACCTTTTTAAATATAACATTTTCGCACTCTTCTTCGCCTAGATTGATAAACTCAACTCTCTCTAGGATGATTTCGTTCCCCTCTGACGTTAACTCGGTGCCTGGCACTGTGTTACCGACAAAGAAGTCTCGATCTTTTCCTAGGTTTGCATAATTTAAAGAAAAGACATTAACAGCTTCTGCTTTTAGTTCCTCTCTCAAAGAAGGTATATTTATGCCGCCTGAGTCCCGCATGTTGAAGCTGGTTTCTACATAGATTGCCGCAACTGATGACAAGTCTCCAGGGTGAGAGGTCTCTATTTCACTGACAGTGTTTAATGTTAGCTGATCAAATATCATTAATTTACTCTATGATAACTAGAAAGTATGTCTTTATAGCCAATACTAGTTAAGTAATTCATTGTGTCTGACGTCAAACTTATTTTTTGCGATATCCCTTTTAAAAGAACGTTTGTATTTTGTAGTGTTTTTATCACAGTAGGTACTGTTGCAACGGTTCCGTTTCCGGGCCATGGCACTCCGAGGGCTGCTAAGATGCCGGCTTCATAAGTAATCATCGCTTTGGACATTTCCATTACCAATCCATTTGTATTGCTGATTTGTTTTATAAGTTTGTTTAAGAACTCAACTAAGTTTTGTCCCTTTACCATTGACTGCAAGTCTGAATCGTCATTGCCGCCTATTAAATCCACTCCAAGAGATCTGTTGATTAGTTTTCCATTAGAGTTTCTATTATTAACCCTTGTTACAAGTTTTATCCCGCTATCATCTGCTATTATTCTTATCGCATCTGCCTTAAGGGCCACGGCTGAGCGGCCAACGGCATCTGGTGAGTTTTTACTAGTGATTTTAAAGTTTTCGTCGACGTCCGTCTTTTCAGCAATGTAAATCCTTGCAGCGTCTGTTATGAAATTGGGATCAACATATACCTTTGTATCTTTCGGTGCACCCGGCGCCCTGCGACCAACGACCAGATCGATAGAGTGGGATCCTACTGCGCCTAGGCCGCCATAACCGCTTAAGCGGCTCTTTGGCCTGTCTCTTCCTAAAACAATGTAAGAACTTGCATTTGAGATTACTTTTTCACATTTTGCAGAAATAAACTCTGGCAATGGTTCAAATTTTTCTGTGCATGCGATACCAGAGCCAGTGCTGTTCTTTTGAGAAGTCTTTTTTTCAATTTGTTTATTAGTTTCTTTAGATACAAATTTATTTTTATTTAGTTTTGCTTTTCTTGGCATTACTCTTCTTCTTCCTCTTTATCGTTAATAATGTCATATAGCTGGTCTTTGTCTGCGGATGAGAACTCAAAAGATGAAGATTTTTGTTTTTGCATTAAAGAAGCTATTTTAACTAGCTGCTCGTTAGACCTTTGTAGGGTCTCAACATACTTTGCCGCAACAGGGCCAACTTCTCTGTGGCGTTCTTCTGCTGCGCCCAAGTATTTCATTAGATCTTGGAGAAGTTCTTTTGTTGTCGCTCTGTCTTCCTCAATGTTGTCGAGGGCACTTGATAATGTTTCGTCTAGGTTTTTCATTTAGTATCCTTCGTGCACTTTGACTTCTGGTCGATCGAATTCGTCATACCCTGCTAGCGTTATTTGACCTAGGCGTGAGTTGGACGTGAAATGCGACGACATTCGCACCCGGTTGGGCGGAACAGCTTGATCAAGCCAAAAATCAATGTCTCCGTACGGAACCGGTGCGTCAGTATCAGGGTGGAAATACCTTCTGCTGCCGTTTACTCTACGCATTATTAGGTGGGTTGCGTTGCGGTGATGTTCTGCAGGACTTCCTAGATATGCTTGGCGGCCACCGCCACGCAAATAAGTTGGCTTGGGGAACGCATGAAACGAATAACCAGAGTTAGGATGTTTGTATCGATCGAAGATGTATCTTAGCATACCAATGGCTTCTTGCATTGGTATACCATAGCCTCCATAATGTTCTGGCATGTGTTCATAAGCAGCGGGAGAAAGCAGCTGCCCTAAGCCTATGGCTGATGAATCGACTCCAGCTGGTAGTTTTACACCAGCTCCGGGGTTCGAGGAATTTCGCAGGTTTCCGTCGTCTTGGAACCAATCGATTGCGGCTTTTATATTGTCTGGGTCCTTGCCTCGGTTCCAAGGGTTTGGCAGAAAGTCAGGGTCATCTGCATCCTGGAATGTGAAGTTTAGTACACCAACAACGCCTCCTCGGGACTCACGATGCACCAACCCGCCTCCGGCGATGTCATCTACAGAGCCCACTAGGCCAGGGAGGCGCCCCCACTCCTCGGTGATATCAGGGAATTCCGGATTCGCCCTCCTAGCAGCTTCGACAAACAACTCCATTAACTGCATGGATCCGGCCGGATAGACAACGCCAGGATTGAATTCATCCCAATCTGCTCGTGTGCCTAAGCGGCCTTCTACGTCTGACGCAGTGGCCAATATAGGTGTATATGATACCTCGTCAGTACTTCCGTTTGTATATGGTTGACCAGGAGTGGTATCATGATGTGAAGACGCTCCACGACCTTCGACAACGTCTGCAGAGAAGTTATTTCTCACGATAATTCTTCTCACCAAAGCCCCATTCCAAGAGTTTTGTTCTGGCTTATATACCTCGACGATAGAACCAACTGAATATGGGTTGGCGTCTCCCTCGGGGGCGGGCTGCTCAGATATCGCTCGACCTTGCAGGCCTATCGTATTAACGTATTGACCGACAGTTGTTGCTAAGTGGGAAGGGTCTGGTGCGAACTGATCTGATTCATCTCTTAGGACGAAAATCCAGTACTCAGGCATATCTCTTGGCTCGCTGGTCGAGTTGGCGTACAGCCCAGGATATAAGTGGCGGGCCGGTTTGCCTCTTGCCACCCCTAGTATTCTTGCTCTGAAAGTGTTGCCAAACGCTGACAAAGAATCAACGGTATAAGAAGTCTGCAGGGCGTTTTGAGCTATCTGCGTGTATGGATCTAGAATACCATTTCTTACATCTAAAATTCTTTCAGAATCTGAATACGGGTTCGGACTTAAGTCGTTATAAGAGCCAAACGTTTCTATTAGTCTTCGACGTGGGCCACTGCCTGCCATATAAAACTACCTCTTATATAAATAGTTCCGCCTTAGATTTCTCCGTTATCCCACTCTGCTCTTAATTCACGATACTTTTTTCTTACTTTTGTCAGCGAAGAAGTTATCTGCTTCGTGCTCAAACCAGTAATTTCCCTGAGATATACGTATATAGCTTTCTTGTTGAATATGTCGATTTGCTCGGCTGAATCAAACAAAACTTCTACTGCCTCTAGTACTGCTCGGTCTTGGGCACTCGATGTCTCTTCTTTCCACCATACTATTTCTTCGTGTAGTACTTCAATAAATTCTGATTTTATGCGATCCTGAATATAAGGATTTCTTACGACGAGCTTCTCATCAATAAAAGAATTGGAAGTATCAAAGGCAACTTCCTTTTGAAGCTTCTTTTTTCTT
>Ga0080013_1005861_pt1 | contig 11223 bp, 5 predicted proteins | sample ETNvirenome_6_85_FD_69236 | JGI IMG/M metagenome (GOLD analysis project Ga0080013, IMG submission 69236) | Marine viral communities from the Pacific Ocean - ETNP_6_85 (SPADES assembly) (version 2) | ecosystem: Environmental > Aquatic > Marine > Oceanic | place: Pacific Ocean | collected 2013-06-19
AAACGTAGTGCGTCTGGCATCCTCTCTTTCCACCCCCGGCAGTGCATTGAGGAACTCTTCCCCTGCTTGTTCCAGCCCTGCTATGGGACTGTTTGTTAACAAGTATTCCTCTATCCCACCAGCAATGCTGTAATTGGCAATAGATAAAAAGTCAAAGGCTGGCTCAATAATATTGTCAAAACCAAAAGAATCGGTGCTGGCCTTTACCTCTGCCTCAAACTCTTCTTCTAATCCCAATTCCTTAAATAGCCTAATGTTTCTATCAAGCTCTGTTATAGCCCCCATCTCAGCAGAGTCCTGTCGAGGCTCTCTTGCTCCAACCATGAAGCCAGACCCCGGCATAGCGCGAGAAGGAATACGAGGCTGTGCCTGACCAAGTCCCATCTCTGGTTCTGCGAAAGGCTGTTGAGTTCTTTGACGCATGACAGAACCAATAATATCGTCATTGGGCATAAAGACAGATTGGTCGTATGCCCTGTCAAATGCACCACTAAAGATGTTGTCATTCTCTTCTTGGTCAGACCAAAGACTAGAAGAGGAATCGTAGCCCGTTGCCCTGTCCCATGCCTTGTCAAAGATGCTCATTATTATTCTAAGCCTCCCATTAAATCTTGCCTTCTTGTACTTCTTATTCCTCCCCTACCGCCACTTCCCATCCTTCCTCCAGCCATTGTAGCAGATCCAATAGACCTACCAATGTCACCAGCTATTCTTATAGGATCTAACCCAGTTTCTGCTCTATACCTACGTATAATCTCTTCTTCTTCTTTAGTTAACGTCTGCCCTTCTCGCACTACCGTGCCAAAACGATTCATTTTTGTTGCCAAAATTCTTTCATACTCTGCTGCTAATTCTGAACCCGTATCTATTTCAGCGGGAGCAGCAGTGGGAGCAGCAGTTTCAGCATCGCCATCTGTCATCTTGGCCATGCCCTCATCACCCAAGTATTTTGCAGTAAGTCTTTTGACTATGCGATCTGTGCCACCAACAGGAAGCAGACCCGTCATTTCTTTTACCTCAAGGTCATTCCTTGCTTCTGCAATCGTGTTTGGATAAAACGAATTAAGTGTGCCGCTTCGCTCAGAAGGTGGCCGCATTGCAAATGCCTCATCCATAGCCGTGCTGTATTCTACAACAGCATTGTCTTCAAGCTGCTTAGATCCTTCAGCCCAAGAGGGTATGCCTACGTGAATCTTATTTAAAAATCCAGCATCATCTGTCTTAGACTGCAAGACATCAAAGCCAAGGTCTCCACCGACCCTGTCCATGATCTGCTTTGTTTCTATCTTCTCTCTCAAGGTGAGGTGTTCGCTGTTGTTTAATTTAAAAACCACCTCATCATATCCCATGCCAAGGTTAACCTGTTGCAGTCCTTTAATAGCTTGGACATCTGGAATACTCATTCCCGGCATAGACCTTGTTTGTTTCTCTACGGTCCTTCTTTCTGCCTCTGCTGGAAACAAAGCATTCATTTGCTTTCTTACTTCTCTTATAACTTCGGGACTATCACTGTTAAGCATTTCTAAATACTGTGGTGCCGCTTCGCCAGTTCGCCGAGTTGACGTAAGGTCTGTAGGATCTACTATGGCAAGTCGTGTATTAAAATCAGTCTCTAAATTTGTGTTAACTTGTCTCCGTATTCCATTAAGCGTACTGACAACATTGGCTGTTATGTCAAGTTCTTGAACCATAGCCGTTCTTCGTTGGTTATTAAGAAAGACTTTGCTGTTATTGTTGAGTATCTGTACGTATGCTTCTTTTTGCGGACCATCGTTCAGTCTTAATACGACATCATAAGCCATACTTATAGACTGTTGATCTTGCGCGCTTTTAACAACCGAATCAGCTGTAGAAACTAAGCCGGGATACTGTTGTTCGATGCGCTTCATGTTGATAAATTCTGTCCAAAACGGCTGGTCATCTGGCGGCAAGCTGTTTATTAATTTTGTTGCCTGTGGATACGCACCTGATCCTGCAAGACTTGTAATATTTTTTATTGTATTTTCTTTGACCGTAAGTTGGAATAAAGGAGTTGTTGGATCTAAGCCAACTTCATTTACCAAATGATCTTGGTACGCTTGCGCTCCCCTTGCATCGCCATAGCCCTGTAGCAGTTCTGCTATTTTAGCATTTTGACCGCGTGTTGCAGAATTTGTTGTCATAGTGTCAAGCACTGTTGTCAACTCTCCGCGCCTACTTTGCATGTCAGACAATGTTTGCCGTGCTGCTATTACAGCAGGAGCCTGACTGCCCTTTTGGTTTTCTAGAAACTGCGATGTTTTTAGGATGCCATTATCTAAAGACTGAACAGCAGTGGCAATATTGGGAAATTGTTCCATGTCATAAATGGGCCTATTGAAGCTGTCCATTCCCGTTTTTGCTAAAAACTTGTCCGTGCTACTAATAAGGTCTTGGTTTTGAGTTTGGACGTATCTACCAGCTTGCTCTGTATAAATGTCTGCATACTCTGGCGTGCCGCCCCCAGCAAGCGTACTCATCTGGTCTAAATCAAAAGTGTATCCTGACCCTGCTCGCTGTATGGCTCCTTGATCTATGCTGCCAAACGCTGAGCTTCGCATCTGGCGCCTTGTTGACTGCTCCTCTTCAAGGCTTTTGCCAAGACTTGCAAATCCAGAAGAAGTACCACTCTTAATGCCTTTGGCTATCTTAGAAAAAAGTCCCATTATTCATTCCTATTATTCTTATCGTAAGCAAGAATTTCGCTAAGCGTCATCGCTTGATTTTCTGGATCATTAACATCTAAGCCAACTTCACGCATTGCATCGCTTTTTTTAATATCTACCATCATCACAAGCCTACCCAATTTAATGTCTAAAGCTTCGTCTGATTCGGGATCAAGTTCATAAACATCTTCATAGGTTCCATTTGTTCCCCATACACTCCCCGCACCACGTGAATCCGCCACTTCGAAGTCTTCTGCACTCCATTGATCATAAAGCTTATTGATTGTAGAAATTTCTCCTATTGTTAATCCTGCAACTGCCTCTGTTTCACCCAACCTAGCGGCACTTTCTATTGTATCGCTTATGGAATCATAAGTTTCTTGCCATTTATCTTGGCTCATAATATCCATTGAGTATATATATGTTGCCGCTGCTTGCTGTAGCAAGTCTACTGGAACATCTCTTTCCATGTGTTGACCAAAGTCAGAGTAAGTTAAGCCTGTTGTCTCTCTTAAAAATGCCTTTCTAAAGTCTCCTGTCATACTATCCCAAAGTTCCTCCAACTGACCCACCTCACTACGAGTAAGATCATTAGCATCTTTATCAAGAGTTGAAACAGTGCCATCTTCTGGTGCAGTGTTAAGATCTCTTGCAGTATTTATCAGTGCGTTGGGATCTGCGCTTGACTCAAAGTTCCTCAAAGATGCTGCCCAGTCTCTACTGTGCTTGCTTCCTAATTTTGCAAAAGTTTTAACTCCACTTTCATAGTTAAATTGACCATCTAACAAAGAGCCGCCTAGTGTGCGAGCATCCCATGCTACAGATGCGTCTCCTTTATAGTTACTATTAACCCAATCGTCTGTCATAAGGCTATTGTAAATTTCTTTTTGATCATTAAAGGGAAGTCCATCAAACCACAAATCAAAATATTGTTGATTTCGATCAGCTACTTTTGCAGCGTCAGGATTTTTTGCACGCCATTCATCATCGCGTTCCCTCATGCTCATCTCTGATAGTCTTTGTGTTTCCTTAATTGTATTCCATACTTTGTTTCCTGTGTAGATTACTCCTGCTGCTGCTGCTGCCGCTGGCACCCAAGGCAATACTGCCGACACTGCTGGTCCTACCTTTGAAGCGACAGTGGCAACTGCACCAGTAGCCTCTGTGCTTACGCCAGCACCGGGAGCGCGAAGGTCTTCTACTAATCCATCATCGCTCATTAGCCAATCAACGCCTTCTACTCCATTCTCCATTAACCATTCGGCTGTACCATCATCGCCATCGCCACCAAACAACAAGTTATAACCCTCTCCTAACAAGCCCCTCATGGCGTTTGCAGTCTCTTCGCCATATTCTTTTATAAGCCATTCTGTTCCAAATGAAGTAATGCTTTCTATCATCCCCGGCTCTGGAGCGAATAGTCCTCCACCAGTGCTGCCAATGCCTGTGCCATTAATAATGGCCATGTGTGCGGCAAACTCTTTAACATCATCTTCGTTGTCCCAATCAATATTGCCTTCAAGGACATCTTCCCACAGCACATCTCTACGCTGTTCTTCCTTGTTAAACTTCTCCAGTTCAGCTACAAGGGCTTCTGACTGAGCTTCTGTCATGTTATTCTCTAAGCCTATAGCACGAACTCTTTCGTTGAATGTAGCATTAGCAAACTCCATAGCTTGCTGGACTTGCTCTTCGTCTAAGCCAAACTCAGCCGCCCACTGAGCAGATGCTTCGTCTAATGACTTATTACGCAATTGCACATCTTGCTCAATCTGCCACTTAAGCATGGCAAACTCTTCTTCTCTTAAGCCAAACTCTCTTGCTGCTTGCTCTGTAGTAAAGAGCCACTCTGTTTCCCATCGCTCTTGTGCCGACTCAAACTCTTTAAGAGAAAGATCCAAGGAGTCTGCAAACTGCTGAGCATCATTGGCCCTGTCCAAGTTCTGTTGTTCAATCTGAAGCTGCAACTGTTCGCGCCTAAACGCCATCTCTTCTTCTGTAGCATCTTTGCCAACTTCAATCTCTATGCCCCTCAAACGTAGCGATTCCCAATTAATTTTGTTTTCTTCGTCTGCTTGGGCAATATCTTGTTCTAACATTGCAGACTGAGCGGCAATATCAGCTTCGGTTTTAGCAATTAATGCTTCTGTTTCTCGTAGATTTAAATTGTGCGTAGCAGCAAACTCTGAGATCTGCTGCTTCAAACTTTCATTGAACTGGTCAGAGCTTATGCGGATTCTATCAGCTTCTAAATCAAGACCCTGCTGACGTAGCTCAAACTCCCTTTCAGAAGTTCGACTTGCCATTGTGGGAATCATGTCACCATTAACGTCAATGTAAAACCCTGTTCGATCTGCCAATGCCATGCTTTGTTCAAAGGCACGGGCAGCTTCTGTATTGGCCATTGATGTTTTTTCAAGCTCAAGACGTTCTTCACTAAGCTGCATATTGCGGTTTAAGACCTGTATCTCAGCCTCCGTCATGTCCTCTCGTAAGACTATACCTCTCTCTTCTAACGCTAACCGCTTTTCGTCAGAAAGTTTTTCGTATTCAAGCCTTGCCTCATCTATGCTGACCTTGGAATTGGCAAGCATTTCGTTGGTTATGATCTCCCTGTCGCGCTGGTCCAGCCCCCTCTTTGCCAGCAGTTCATCCGTATAATATTTGCGCTCAGCAAGATCATATTCTTTGTTCGACATTAACTCTTCAAAGGCTAATTGCTGAGTAGCCAGATTCAAGCGACCTACTTCTACCATCTCATCAAGAAGGACTCGCCTCTCTTCTATGCCGATCCTTTGCCCCTCTTGCTCTAATCGCGCAAAGCCTATCTTTCCCTCCTGTGCCAACTGCTCTCGCCTGAATTTGTACTCTTCATCTGTCTCCGCTACTCTTTGCGTTAACTCATCCCGCCTAATAGCAAATTCTTCAGCTGTTTCCCCTGCTCTTTGTTTTAATTCTTCCCGTCTAATAGCAAATTCTTCATCTGTCTCTGCTACTCTTTGCGTTAGCTGTTCTCGCCTAATAGCAAACTCTTCATCTGTCTCTGCTACTCTTTGCGTCAACTCCTCTCGCCTAATGGCAAACTCTTCAGCCGTTTCCCCTGCTCTTTGCGTCAATTCTTCGCGCCTAATAGCAAACTCTTCAGCCGTTTCCCCTGCTCTTTGCGTCAATTCTTCTCGCCTAATAGCAAACTCTTCTGCTGTCTCTGCTGCTCTTTGAGTTAGATCAGTCTCCTGTATGTCAAGGCCGCGAGTTCTAAGCTCTATGTCATTAGACGAAATAAAAGTTTCTAAGTCGAATCTCCGCAGATCTAATGCCATACGGTGATTGATGTCACCCTCTTGAAGCCTTAGCTCTATTTCTGCACGTCTGTCTGCTTGCTGAGCTAAATAGTTAGAGATACTTACTTGCTCTATCTCAGCAGCGGCAAGGTCTGCCCTTATTGCCAATTCGCCTTCGCCAAGTAAAGTATCAAGAGCCAACTTCCTCTCTTCGATACTCATACCTGCTTTGCCCATTATCTCATCTAATGCCATCCTTCTATCTTGAAGATCTAAGCCGCCCAGACCCAGTGCTTCTTCAAGGTTAAACTTTTTAGCTTCTAAGTTTAACGACCTAATCTGAACCAAGTCATTTAAGGCTTGTGCTTTTTCCTGTATGCTTAGTTCACGGTCAGCAATCTTTGCTTCAAGGTCTAATCGCCGCTTGTCAAGCTCAATGCGTGACATAACCTCACGCATCGCCAGCGTTTCTTCGTCATCCAAAAGTCCAGTAAGCTCTGCTTCCCTAAGTCTTTCATCGGAACGCGCCCTAAAGTCTTCTATGTCTAAAGAGCGTTCCTCAAGCAGCAGTCTGTCTTCAGAAACATCTGCGGCCCTACCGCCCAATCGTATTTCTTCAAGTGAAACAACAAAGTCTAAAAGCTGTTGCGTTGTATCTATGCGAACTCGCTGCTCTTCTATTGCTTCGCTAGCCCTACTTGTCTTAATGTTTTCAAAAAGCTGTAGCGTTTCGCGCAACTCTGCACGATACTTTTCGCCTACTTCTAATTCAGCCTGTATCAACTCTGTTGCACGTGCCGATTCTAATTCTGTAGCTTGTCTGATGTTAGTACCAGAAGCCCCAATTCCCCCACCTTCTAATAATCCCAAGCGACCTAATCGCTCAAGTGCATCATCGTATTTTTGATCTATAAGCGTACTGGTCTTATCAAGGATTTCTTTTTCATCAATGGCAAGATTGTCAATAATTCTTTCCATTGATATTTCAATGCCAGCCTCTGCTTTTCTGCCAAAGGTTTCTTCAGAATCAGTGTCTTGAAAAAGATCCGTAGACTGCTCTAATGATTGGACTAAAATGTCATCTATATATTTGTCTATGACATTAGAAGCACCTTCAATGCTAAGTATTCCATCTAAGGCCACACCATAGTCTTCAAACACGCCTTCAATGGTTGATCTAACGTCTTCTATTTGGGTTGTATCTGAAAAATCCACCCCTTCAATAAGTCTTAGGATTTCATTTACAGACTCATCCATGTCTGCTTGAGCGTCATTTACTGGAACTACTTCATTTCCAGCCACATCGACTACTACGACAGGATCATCTACGACAGGATCATCTACGGCAGGATCATCTTCTGTAATAATAGGATCTACTTCTACTTCTACTTCTGCTTCTGGCTCTTCTTCAACTTCTTCTACTTCTACTTCTGCCTCTGGCTCTTCTTCTACGAGATCTGCCGCTTCTTGGTCTAACTCGTTTTGAACTCTGCCAATAATAAAAGTAGCTGCATCTTTTGCCTTTGCCCTTGCTACTTCTACACTGGCTCCAGCGGACAGTAGTGCATCTGCTACAGAACTTTCAATATCATCGCCATTAGCTACTCTACTTTTAAATTTTGCATAATTATCATTAACGAATTGCCCTAAGTTGTCATCATAATTCCACTCGACACCTTCTTGCTCATCTGGTTGCTCGTCTACTTGCTCGTCTACTTGCTCGTCTACTTCCGCACCCCTACTGTCTGCATCTCTTTGTGCGGCTAAGTATTCTGAAGATCCCAAGTAAGAATTGACCATATCTCCTAATGCTGGATCTTCACCATAAATAGCATTGATATCTATATCTGTGCGATATGGATCTTCTCGTAGCATACGCACAAACTCATTATACCTACCCTCTCTAAGCCCATCATCGCCACGATCTGATTCATCGCCAGAGTCTTCGTCTTGAAAGTCTTGCTCTGTTTGATCAGCAGTTACACTGTCTATTCTTTTTTGCCATTCACCGCTCTGTGCATAGCTCGTAAATGCTGCCTCTTCCGCTGGTGTGATACTGCCTGTAGCTACCGCATTTTGCAAATTATCAATAGCAACTTGAGCATCGCCGCCAAGTAGGTTGAACCGTGAAAGAACATCTTCAATATCAACAGCATCAAGCTCTTCTTGTGTGTATGGAAGGGCATCAGCTTCGGCATCTGCCTCTGGGCCTAAGTCCCCAAAGGTAGATGCCGTACCTGCACTTTCTCCAATCTGACCGCGCCCAAAGTTTTCTTGTCCCTCATATGCTATCAAAGGGTCAGTGGTAGGAACATAGTTTTCTCTGATCAAAGCTTCTTTGGAATACAAATCAGCAACCCCTGCGCGCTCTGCAAGCGTTTGGAGTTCCATCCAATCAATATCAGAGGCAGGAATGCCTTTTTTTAAAGCATCCTTTGCTTTATTCCTAGCAGCCCCATACTGAGGCATCCAGTTTGACGTAGTCAGTGCCATCAATTACCTATCTTTTTATTCTTCTTCAGATATAGAATCACCCAAAAGGGTGCGGATTCTTCCGTAAACCAATGTATTCCACTGGCTTGATACGGCTTTTAGTATTACGCCTTTTTTCTTTTTTCCAATTTTAATTGCACTATAAACGCCATCTTCTTCGGTCCGTATCTGTTCTGCCAAAGAAAATCGCAACCACTTGTCCTCTTCTGTTGTAGTTTCATCGTCTTTAACTGCTACCAAAGACAGCAATACTACATGCCCTGCGGTCAGTTCAACAATTTCAACCAAATCATTTTCGTCAATATTATTTGGATCGTCTGACGATTCTACTATTTCTCTAGCGTTTTCTTTGGGAACCTTGGTCTTTATAGGCTCTCCATTGAAATCATACAAAGCTTGGTTAAAATCAACACTAACTGCATTACTCATCATAAAATCTCCTTGAAGGATTTTAAGAAAATGAGCTAATCGTTATCTACAATAATCTGACGAACAAAATTTATTGCAGATGATAGCCCTGCTACTATGTATGGAACCATGTCTGGTGCGGTAAAAGCCTCTGGCATGTATCCCAAGTTGTTGATAAAAGTATAAGCCAATGCACCTACTCCACCCACTGCCACACCTTTTGATGTTTTGGCAGCTTCTTTTTTGCCAAATCCTACTTTAATATTGTTTTTAAGTATAGATAACATTATAATCCTCCTAATGCAGTGGACGCATTGCGAATGCAAGGACTGATCCTATGCAAACTTGCAATACGCCGATTGTTGCTTCGTGCTCGAACACTGGTGCCCATCGGCCCCAGCCTCCAAAAACCTCTACGACTTGGTAACCAATAATCAGCATTGTCGCAGCCGTAGTCGCATAAGCTGCTGCTGATTTCTCTTTGCTCTTCTGGTGTTCCTTTTTGGTCAGTGTAACTATCTGACCTTTAGCTTTGCGTAAGTCTTCTTTTGTTCCACGTACCTCTACTGACCGCGCCCTAAGTGTCGCATCTACCGCATGGCGCATTCGCTTGCACTCGTCAAGCTGGTTCCACAACTGAGTGTATGCTTTCTTCGTATCGCCAAAAGTCCAACCCGTAGGATCTTTCGGCAGATTGTTCCAATTAATTCTTTGCATTTTTACGCAGTGTTGCTACCATCACAACCCCGATTGCAAGTAAGGAGAGGATTGAAAACAGCACAACAAACCCGATCTCGCAGTGGTTCACGCAGATTCCAGTGCTGGTTCTTCTTCTAATTCCTCCTGCTCAGGGAAGGAGGGATCTGGCACCGCTTCGGTTTCGGGTTCAGTAATCACTCGCCCATCAGAATCTGTCCAATCCGTATCCAGCATATGAGCGTCTTTGCGTTCTCCGACAACAAGCCAGCTAATTGACGCAGTGGACGTATCGTCTTCTGATGTGATCGTCAATATGTTGCCACTAACTGAAGCGCGGACATTATCAAATGCGGTTTCATTCGTAGTAAATGCTTGGACGTTATTAACGAGTGCAACGAATGTTCCATCGGTCATCCTCGCCGCTGTGTCAATGTTGACCGTTGCCGTGCCAGCACTGAGCGTTGCCGTGCCGCGATACAGCAGATCGGCTTGTGGCCCCTCTATAAAGGAATGAACGAGGTCGTAACCGTCACGCGATGGATGTCGGATGCGAAAACTGCCCGACCCTTTTGAGACCGCACCGACAACGGCTAACGTGCCAGATTCACTAAGACTCATTAAATTTGTGGCAGCAGTCGTGTTTGTGTTATGCCCCCACCAAAAGCGGCGGTCTGTTTGATTATTGTTGGAATCAATAACGAAATACATAGCCTCGGCAGACGTAATACACGCATTGCTGGACCCTGCGGTACCCAGTTCTAATGAGGGAGAGCCATCGGTTGCGGGTGTTGGTACGCTGACTTTGCCCGTACTTGAGATCATCATCTTTGAAGTCAAGGTTACGTTAGAACCTGCTGAAGCAGCCCCAGTCACAAAATCAAGATCGGCCCCAGTTTTTTGGATACGGACAGTGCCCGTCGAAGAACTCGATTTGTTATTAGTGCCGTCAAAATAACCATCAAATGTTAAGTGAATATTATCATGCGCCCACGGAAAAATTTGAAGCAATGGATAATCCGTGGATGCTGTCGTAAACTGAACGTGCGGACCTGCGGTGCTGGCGTTCGTTCCCTCTATGGCCAGCTTGGCCGCACCGACTCCACCATGTGGGACTGCTGTCGTGCCAATGCCAACATTAGCTGTACCTGTCGGTATACTCAAGACCGTCGCATCCGCATCGTTCTTGATCGTCACATCGCTGGTCGATCCCTGCCCCGTGAGGATCAAACCTTCGGCAGCAGTGTAGCCCATTGCTGCGTTATCACCAGCAGAAGTATCTCCTGTAGCCTCAACGGTCAATCCCGTCAACGCGCCATCAAAGGTGCCTACGCCAGCGGTGGTTATCGTAGCCCCTGTCGATCCCGTACCTCCGCCAAAGGTGCCGCCTGCGGTGCAGACAAGGCTGGCGAGGGTTGCCGCACCCGATGTAGCCAGAGTGCCGATGCCGCTGACATTATCGCTGTCGTCAATCAGTACGGTTGAGTCTTGGCCAGTCTTGCCGCCGGTGCCGTCAAACCGCACGATGGCGTTGTTGTTGCTGCTGCCGGGACCGCTAAAATCACCGCCACCGCCACCCGGCACAGCTTCCCATGCAGGTATGGTCCCTGCGCCGCCTGTGGTTAGCACATATCCGTCCGTGGAGGCCCCCAGCCGAGCCA
>Ga0080013_1005862_pt1 | contig 11221 bp, 17 predicted proteins | sample ETNvirenome_6_85_FD_69236 | JGI IMG/M metagenome (GOLD analysis project Ga0080013, IMG submission 69236) | Marine viral communities from the Pacific Ocean - ETNP_6_85 (SPADES assembly) (version 2) | ecosystem: Environmental > Aquatic > Marine > Oceanic | place: Pacific Ocean | collected 2013-06-19
CGATGTAGCCCATGGTGATCACTTATTAATGCACGTTGCGCTCCACAATCTAAAAGACAAGTATGGACACATAGTTCATTTGATGGCAGGAAATGTTGCAACATATACAGGTGCTTTTGCATTAGCGCAATTTGGAGCACACAGTATCCGAGTCGGAATAGGAGGGGGATCTATTTGCTCAACTCGTATTCAAACTGGACATGGGGTGCCAACTCTAGCATCGATTATTGATTGTACGCGAATTAAAGATAAGTTCCCAGATGTAAAAATTATTGCTGATGGCGGTATTAAGAATTCTGGTGATGTCGTAAAAGCACTCGCAGCAGGTGCTGATTTTGTTATGATAGGATCTTTGCTCGCCGGAACAACCGAGGCTCCAGGAGACGTTATCCATCAAATGGGCAAGAAACTTAAGTCGTATCGCGGGATGGCAAGCAAAGATGCACAAATGGATTGGCGCGGCAATGTCTCCTCTCTGGAAGGTATCGCTACAGTCATTCCATATAAAGGGCCCGTTATTAATATATTACAAGAGCTAGAAAATGGAATACGGAGCGGATTATCATACAGCGGCGCTCGCAATCTTAAAGAATTAAGAGAGAATGCTCAATTTGTACGCCAAACCCAATCAGGATTAGCAGAAAGTAATACCCATATTAAGTGGAGGTACGATGCCTAAAAAACAATGGGATGAGCCTGCTGAAAAAATATACGCAAATCTTCCACAATCACATAAAGTTGATTTAAAGATCAAGCTTCATCATCATGGTGTCACCCAGTCGGCTTTTTTAAGGGGGGCTGTAAAAGCTTTTTTGCAAGAGGATGACCGCTTTATGGAATGGTTCGGCGCGTGGAAGCTACAAAATAGCAGTGTTAAGTCTGCCCAACGTCACCACAAATCTGATAAACTGAAGCAAGCAGGAGAAGAGCTTGCATCAAAATTTGGTATTAATGATGGAGAAATTGAAGATATATTTGATGTTCTTGCCAAGGAGCACCCTGAATTATGATAGAGTGCGCCGAAAAATGTGTTGAATTAGATGTGACCTGTCCAATTAAGGAATGCCGCTGCTGGATTGCCTATAAAGAAGACTTGAATTGTGTCAATATAGCTATTAAAAACAATGGAGCAATGAAATTAAGAGAAATTGCAGAACGATTAAGCTTAACTCCAGCAAGGGTACAGCAGATAGAAAAAAGCGTCCTTGCCAAGTTAAAGAAACTTATGTGATTTTTCTGCCTTTTGTCGGTTAGCTTTCTAATTATATATGATTATTTTGCACAATATCAAATTTAGGAGAGTTCTACAATGAGCAAAAAGTTATTATCAGAAGCCCAGGTCCGTCGCTTCCAGGGTCTTGCTGGTATTCCCGCTATTAATGAGGTGGGAGGAGTTTATGGCGACAGAGATGAAGATGAGTTACCCGGCGATGAAGGACCGGGAGAAGAATTACCACCCGATATGGGTGATGGCCTCGACGGCGAAGAAGATGTCGAAGTTGCAGACCTGGAAGTTTCCGACGAAGGGGGTGAGGATTTAGGTTTAGAACCTGAACAAGCGCAAAATCTTGCTGCTGATATTGTTCGGGCTGTTGCACAAGAGTTAGAAGACGCTCTTGGCTTACCCGAGCCAATTGAAGTCGAAGTAGAACCCGGAGTAGGCGGTGCGGAAGACCTAGAAGTCGGGCTCGAAGAGCCAGTAGATATGGAGATGGGCGGGGTGGAGCCAGAAGGACTCCCACCGGAAGCTGGCGACGAAGAAGAAGAGCTTGCCCTCCAAGAAGATAAGACTGCCAACAAGGGTCACGGACCCGGCAAGCAAGTAAAAGACGGAAATGGACATCCCACTGGTCGCTGGCTAAAAGAAGACGAAGAAGAGTCTCTTGAAGAGGGTGACGAGGAAGAACTCGCAGAAGTGCTTGATGATGAGGAAGTCGTTAACGAAGTCCTCCGACGTGTTGTTGCCCGCCTTTCAGGCAAGAAGTAGGCAGTAACACCAATCTCCTAAAATAATTAAAAGCCGTGGTTCCCACCACGGCTTTTATGTTATAATAGCATTAACAACAACAAAGAACTATTTATGTTTAACCACTTATGGTTTCTATTTAGGCTACAATGCAGATAAGCGAACTTAGACAATTAATTCAAGAAGTAAAGATCCAAGAAGCGCTTCAAAAGGGAATAACTCAAGTTCAAAACCCCTTTAAGGTAGTTTTTATTTTTGGACCCGCAGGCGCAGGTAAAACATTCATTAAAGATGTGCTTGGGCTCCCTGATAATTTTATTGTTATTAATACTGATGAACTTGTTGAAGACGTGTTCCCTAGATACGGACTATCGCTTAATTTTGAAGAAGGTCCGCAGGTAGTTAAACAAGAATTGCGAAAACTATTACAGCAAGCCACCGCAGAGAGGATGAGAAAATATGTTAATAAATGTATGCCGTTATTAATTGACACTCCCGGTGAAAAAATTAACAAGATACGCGATATCGTCCGCGCCCTTGTTGAAATAGGATATGATGTAGCACTCTTTCAGATCAATGTCCCCCCTGACTATTCAGTTCAATCTGATGAAGAGCGGTGGGCAAAAAAGGGAGAAAGAAAAGTTGGTCCAAAACTCACAAGACAAATCGCCAATCAATATCAAAAAAATGTTGTAAGAGATGCAGCATATCTCCAGTTAGGAGAGGAGCGAGGCGTTACCCTTCTTTCGGATAAAATATATCCAAATATTTTTGATATTAATACAGGTGAAATTAGAGAGGACTTTGATGAGTCCGTGTTACAAGACGATAAGCTGGAATTAAAAGATCCAAAGGGTGGGAAACGTTCGCAATTTATGCGTAACCCGTTTCAAGGTGTAACATGGGACGAAGCCAGCGATATTCTAAAGGTAGCACAAACGAATCTTTCCGAATGGCTCGCACCAGAGGCACCACTAAATCCCACCGGTCGTCTAATATATGATGCACTTAAGTATATCCAAGGACGTGGAGTTGGAACTCTGGGCGACGAAATCACAGATATTATTCAATATGGAATTGAACATACGCAAGATCCTGAAAGGCTTCCTCTACCACCCGAGGTACATGAGGCGCTTTTTCTGTCACTGGGAGGAGAACTGGAAGGAAAAGAAGCCGCCACCTCCCTCCTCACTAAAATTAAACGAACAGCCCCGGCAGAAAAGCGACCGGTACTTGATCCAAGATATTCAGGCATTAATGTAAAATATACGGGACCAGTATATACAAAGCCAGGAGCGCCTACCGCTAAAGATATTGTTAAAGAAGAGGTATTAAATTTAAGTGAATTAAAAGACTTTGTTGCAAAATTTAATAAAAAAAATAATACTTGACACGTAGAGTGGATCTTGTTATAATATATACATACACAAAGGAGGGTACTATGAAAGCTTGGGCATGGAAACGAGAAAACGAACATGATGAAACAGAATATTGTATACAAGTGGACAGTATTAAGGGCAAGAGAGGGTTAAACAAGGTTTTAAAAATATTGTCTGAATGGACGGTTGTTGGCGATGGCTACAATATAAAAACAAAAGAATTTACTTATATCTTCGCAAAAACATTTGCCAATACACATACATGGCAAACATGGGCGGAAACTTTCCCAATTCATTTGGTTGAAATGACTTCTCACGGTAACGAAAAAATTAGAAATAAAAAAATGATCCAACAAGGAGCAGTTCTGTGATCTTTACACCGCAATTGGGACAAAAGAAAAAAGAAGAAGGCAAAGACGAAGAAGAAAAAAAAGCAGTTCATGTTATAGCGAAGGAAGATGAGGCACCGCGTGTTATGGGGCTCTGTGGCGATCTTGATGAAGAAAAAGCAGGCGAATTAATCTATGGTATGATATCCTTATATGAAAGCGGAATAACATATTCGCTAGAAGATCCCGAAGATGAAAAGTCGGATATTATAACAAGTTATAAACCATTTGAATTTGTTATCTCTACTCTTGGCGGAAACGCACAAGAAATGTTTGGACTTCACGACTTAATGCGCGTCGTGCGAGAAAACTGTGATATCTATACGGTAGGCTTAGGAAAAGTATTCTCTGCCGGAACCCTGCTGTTGGCTTCGGGCACACCAGGAAAACGTCGAGTCGGCAAAAACTGTCGTGTCATGATTCATAGCGTTCTTGGTGGCAACATGGGTTCACTTCATACTCTTGAAAATGAAATGGACGAGATTCGTTGGACCCAAAACAAATATATTGAGGCGATGGTTGAAGAAACAAATATGACCAAAGCGCATCTTAAGAAAATTATAAATAGAAAAGTCAATGCCTACTTCACCGCAGAAGAAGCAGTTGAATTGGGTATTGCTGATACTATTTTTTAAAGGAATCTAATGGCTACTATAAAAGGGCTTCACGCCTTTATAATTAAAGAACAGTTTAGAAGAGCTTTGGAGGCAAAGAATTATGCCTTTTTTGGCTTAACGAGCAAAAAGCCCTGGAACGTTAATATTATTGGCGTCCGCAGCGAGGTGGACATCTTTAATAAATTTGATGATGCGCTTCTCGTAATATACCGCGACTCAAGAGCAAACTGGGAAGTACGAAGCTACTCTATCACTACCGACCCTGGCAAAGTTTGGCAAGAAAAACCAATGAACAGCAAAGGCTGCGCGTTGCTTGTACCAGATCAATATCGAGGTGCATATAAAATTGATCTCCATCGTGGTATGTATGAGGCGGTGTGCCAGAGGAACAAAAATGTTAGGGTATACAGGGATGCGAATTTAAACCACGAGCATGACAGGGATGCGGGGACCATTGTCGAGGGGATGTTCGGTGTTAATATACATCGAAGTCGGTCCACAGGCGAGGCAGAACTCGTAAACGCATATTCGGCAGGCTGTCAGGTTTTCAAAAATGCCACGGACTTTAAAGACTTCATGGAGCTAATGAAGAGATCAGAAAAACGATTTGGTAATTCTTTTACCTATACTCTGATTACAGAAGGCGATTTAATCGGATATTAAAACTATTTATATATTATGAACGAGCTTGACCTATTAGTTGAAAACTACTTCACCGACTCCTTTGAAGCCTCCGATCTATTTCGGTTGGTTGAGCAGGTGATGGTGGAAGCATCGGATACACTTTTTCAACAAATTGGATCTGCACTAAATTCACAGAAAGAACAATTACACATAGCGTCAATTATGAAATCTGGTGCAAGTACACTATATGTTAGATTCAAGACTAAACGAGATAGAGCTAATGGGATTGCGGGCGTAAAGCAACTATTGGTTGATAGCGGATTTGCCGTAGAAGATAGAAAATTAAGCGCTCATAGTGTTCCTGTATCTTATATATCTGGTGGTGACCCCAGTTTGGGAACAATCAAGCTCGTTTATAAATATGATATTCAAACCAGGGTGGGACTTGCATTTGAGCACATACTGGCTTATGTAATGACTGGCGAGATAACAGATAAATTAAAAAAAGCTATAGACCTGCCCCAAAACACCGATAAGCAAGATGTTTTTAGAATGTTAGATTCGGATAAATGGGCACAATACGTCGAAAGGGCGCAGGCTGCGCGTGTCTCAATTGAAGAAAGGCTTGGCGAGATCAAAAATACAACTGTTGCTGGAGGAACGGGCTCTAAGGCTGATTTAGTACTTACCTTGGCCGATGGCAATAAAGTTGGTATTTCTTTAAAGCTTGCCATTGGTTCCACGAACATATATATTTACAACAAAGATCTTGGAGACGGCTCAGAAGCAAAAAGCCTCATTCCGTCCCCAACAGGAGAGCCCTGGTGGATGATTGGAAGAAAGCGATTTTTTAGTGAATTGAGACAACAGCAAGGTTTTCCTCAAGATATCGTGTATGATCCGAACTCGTCTGATTATAACCCCCCTGACTGGATGCTTGAGGCAAAAAAACAATATTCTGCAATCTATAAAGCGGTTGTGGTTAATTTATTTGCTCAAATACGAAATCTTCTTTTTGAATCTCTAGGAAATATGACTTTAGAAAATTTAGCTGATGTTGTCGAAGATGCACATCTTGGAAAGGCGGCTCCAAATGAGGCGAGAATGCCACTATATAAGCTAGAGTCTGCTCCATCGGGTATATCCCTTGAGGAAGTCCCGCAGACAACACCTAATATGGTCGAGATTGAAATGAATAAATTAATGCCAAAAAATATGGTATACTTTAGAAAGTCGTCAGCAGGCGCTCCAACCTCTACAATTATTATTGATATTCCGGGAATGCACAAAGTGTATATTAACTCGGTAAAATTTAGATCAAACTTATTGGCGACCAATAGGGGCAATTTAAAAATTAAAACCAGATAGAGCAAAACTTGAAATCACCACTTAGGTATCCTGGCGGCAAGACCAGAGCAGTTAAACACATCTTGCCCCATTTTCCAAATAATATAAAAGAACTATGTTCTCCTTTCGTTGGAGGAGGCTCAATTGAACTCGCCCTGGCAACAGAGGGCATTCGCGTATATGCGTATGACATATTCGATCCGCTTGTTTGTTTCTGGGCGCACCTAATTGAAGATCCAGAAAAACTAGCAACCACCGCTGCGTCACACAGACCACTGGACAAAGAAACATTTAAAACACTACAAGAAGACTTACGCAATATGCCAAATGGCGACAATAATTATGCTGCCATATTCTATGCCCTCAACCGGAGTTCGTTCTCTGGTGCAACTATTGCTGGAGGCTATTCAAAGGAAGCGGCAGAGAAAAGATTTACAGAGTCGTCAATTCAGAGGATAAGAGATTTTAAGGCAGAGAACTTTTCAGTTGAGAAAGCTGACTTTAAAGATTCAATTCCAAGGCACCCGGATGCTTTCTTATATCTTGATCCTCCTTATCTTTTGGGCAAGGATAAAGAAACACTCTATGGAGATAGAGGAAACGCACACAAAGGGTTCGACCATATGGGGTTGGCGAATATATTAAAGGAGCGAGGTAATTGGATATTATCTTATAATAATTGCCCGGAGATATTGAAATTATACGAGAACTATGATATATTATATCCAGATTGGAAGTATGGCATGTCTTCGGATAAAAGCTCCAAAGAAATATTAATCATCAACAAGGGAAAGACATGAATAAGAAATATTGTTCAAACGACGAACTTCAAACAAAGATTTTAAAGGGAGTTGAGACTCTTGCAGACAATGTTGCGACAACACTTGGGCCCAAGGGTCGCAACGTTATTTTACAAGAAAAGGGAAAGCGCCCCATCATTACTAAGGATGGTGTTACGGTAGCACGCTTTGTAGACTTCGAAGATTATTTTATGAATGCAGGAGCGCAGGTTATTAAACAGGCAGCAGAACAGACAAATTCTGACGCGGGTGATGGAACGACTACCACGACCGTTCTGTGCCGCGCAATTCTCCAACATGCCCAGCGATATATTACTGCTGGCGTGTCACCTGTAGAACTTAAGAGAGGTATCGATAAAGCAGTTGAGGTCGTAGTAAATAACTTAGAAGAGCTTTCCCGTCCCATTTCCTCTTTGGACGATATTGAACGAATAGCCACCATTTCTGCAAACGGAGATAAAGTCGTTGGTAAACTCGTTGCTACCGCTGTAGATCAGGCTGGCAAGGACGGTGCTATTACAATTGAACAGGCACGTTCCGTTGAAACATCGCTTGATTTGGTCGAAGGCTTTAGATTCGCCTCTGGCTGGGCAGCCTCTGCCTTTGTGACAAACGAGCGAACTGCAACTGCTACCTATGCCAACCCGCTTTTCTTGGTAACCGATGAGAAGATTGAAACAGTGGATCAGATTCTTCCCGTCTTGGAGGTAGTAGCAAGAGAGGGCCGACCACTTATAATAGTTTGTGAAGAAATTGAAGGACAAGCACTTGCCGCTCTTATTATGAATACGGTGCGTGGTACAATGAAGGTCGCCGCTGTTAAGGCTCCGCAATACGGCGAAGAACGCCGAGGTATTCTTGAAGATTTGGCTATTTCTACAGGCGCAACTTTTGTTAATCGTTTAAGTGGAATGCGAACACAAGAGGCAAAGCTTCAAGATTTGGGAGCCGCTACTAAGGTTGAGATCACAAGATACATGACAACCACAATGGGTGGCAAAGGTGACTTCGAGGAAATTGAAAAACGAATTGAATCTTTAAGAGCACAATTGATAGGCAATGACAACTTATATGACTGCGAACGCCTTCAAGACAGAATTACTAAGTTGGCGTCAGGTGTAGCAGTTATTCGTGTCGGGGGCGTAACGGAAGTAGAAATGGTTGAGAGAAAGCACCGGATAGAAGATGCACTAGAAGCAGTCAAATCCGCCCAGGAAGAGGGGATAGTTGCTGGCGGTGGCGTGGCGCTTCTCCGGGCTGCGGCAAATTTAAATGTTGCAACTGATAATGATGAACAAGCACTAGGGCTTGAAATTATCAAGGGAGCAGTAGAAGAACCAATAAGACAAATGGCTATTAATGCTGGCGAATCGCCGGATCTTATTGTATCTAGAGTTTCTATAGAAGATGATAATTGGGGATATGATTTTACTACTAGAGAACTTGAAGATATGCTAGAAATTGGCATTATAGATCCTGCAAAAGTGGCACGATGTGCTCTTCAAAATGCCGCCTCCGCAGCGGGTACTTTAATCACTGCAAATTATGCCATCGTGGAGTCTCAATAAGAACCAAGCTACTATATATAAGTGATGGATGAGCATTCTGAAACCCTGATAGATCTTAACGCCAAACTTGAGCGCTTGCTCAACGGCATTGACTCACTTGGTCTTAATCAAGAGCGCATGTGTGAAGACATATCTAAGATTAAAGAAGCGGTATACAACCCAGATGAAGGACTATATGCGCGGCTGAGAGCTTTAGAACAGTGGAAAGGTAACACATCAAAAGCACAATGGCTGGTATCATCGAGCGTTTTAATGCTTATGGTTAAAATGTTTTGGGACGCCATGGTGCAAGGAGGAAATTGACGAGAGGTAAAATGGACTACTATTCTTCATATAAGAAAGTTAACACTCCTCGCACTGCCGATGCAGATGTCTTAAAGCGCATTCACACACTCAAGGACGAATATAATATTAGTCCAAATGCATTTTCTTTTCTCTCGTCTTTACTTATTGGGTATAAAAAATATGGAGGAATTACTAACAAACAATACGTTGCTTTTTGCGAAATTGAGAAAAATTACCTTAGCACACAGCACGAAGTAGATGTTACTTGGTTTGAGAAATATAACGATACCAAGAGAGAAATAACGAAAATATGTGCTTTATACTATTGTGATAATCCTCCATATTATGGCGATCTAGCATATCGCGTACTTTATGATAAAGACTTTATACCTTCTGAACCACAATATGTATCTCTAACACAAAACAAATATGCTCAAAAAGTTTTAGAATCTCATTTTTTAAAGCCCAAGTTTAAAGTTAATGATTATGTATCATTAAGAAAAAACAATCCTTGCGATATCAAAAACGATAAGAATGTATTCATTGTTATTCAAATAGGACCAGAACCAATTACAACTGCTGCAAAGAATACAAAAAAATATAAAATATTACCAATTGATGATACCACTACCTATATTGTGGAAGAACGTTGGTTAAAGTTTTCGATAAAAAAATAAAAAAACACTTGACATAGCCTCGAAAATAGGTTATATTATAAGTAATATGAAGAACAATATGAATGTAACCCTTAGTTTAACAACAAAGCTTGAGGATATTCCAAGAGAGCTTTCACATATTTTAAAACATGTAGAGCAGGAGCTTAAATTCGCTTCGCTCAACACGAGCAATCTTTCTAAAAGGGTGAATGCCGCCCATGATAATAAAGAAGCCATTCTTACTCATGGCAAAGAGGCAATGGATTCTCTCCACGACATACGGTTGGTCATGGCAAAAATCGACACCAGAATGGACGACTGTATGTCGATTCTCGCTGGCTACATGCACTACGTAGAAAACCCGCCAGAGGAGCAAGAAGGAACCCAAGAGGAAAACAATGAAGAAGGGTGATCTCGCGTTTATCCCATCAGAAGTAACGCTTAAACAGTTTAAGAAGGGATCGACTGCATTACATAAATATCATATTCTTAAGAAGCCCTCGTCTGCTGTGGTTTTAAGAGAAATAGATAATTATTACGAAGTTTTATTCGAAGGAGAAAGCTGGGTTGTAAATCAAAACAGCTTATATCCCATGACAAGGAAAGAAAATGGCAACAGTAAAGCTAACAGAAATATTTAAACAAAATCGTTTTACATCCAACAACAATACATACAAAATTCGTCCCGTATACGTAAACCCTGATTTTGTTATTTGTTTAAGGGAAGATAAACACACCTTAGATCTTTTGAGAGAACACAATGATTCATTACCCGATGGGCTTGATGAAAGGCATCAATTCACCAAGCTACATATTAATGGTGGACATGGTTCCTTTGATATTACAGTTATAGGATCGCCAGATATGGTAGAAGAAAAGCTTGCAAACTCACAATCAACATTGTTAAAGGGATAACGAAATTTTAATTAAATGTAACCTACGCCCAATGGAAGAATACCACAATGTCCTTCCAGGGTATAACACACAAACAAAACTTGGAAGATATCATGGATCTAATTTTAATTTTAAAACATTCGGTACAACTCAGTGGGTTGTCGGTGCATACATTAATGTAGATTATAAGAGCCATCTTGCCGAGGGGCTTTCCGAGGAAGACGTTATCCGAGGTTGTATTGAATACCTAAATCAGCCGCCACCACGGAAGAAATATCAGAAAAAGAAACCAGCGCCTTTATACGGACAGCTTGCTGAGCTTCCTCATCATTATCGATTCAGAGAAGATGAAGAAGGAACGTTTATCGAAACATTATTAATCACCGACCAGAGGAAGAATAAACAATTCTGGGGAGCCGGTGGAATTGGCAGAGTAGCCAGAAGACGTGGGCGACCACGAAAGGATGAAAAATGATTTGGACAGTTATTAGTTTTAACTATAGCACTGAGAAAATACAGTGTGATCTTGTTGAGTCGTCAATGGACTCCAACAAGGCATATGTGGATATCAGTAAACAAACGCCAAACTTGGTAATGTCTATTACCAAAGGCAGTCATGAGGGGACAACGTTTATTCCTGATGTGGATCTCACGCTTACGAGAGCAAAATATAATAAAAAAGTTTGAATTTTCACT
>Ga0080013_1005863_pt1 | contig 11219 bp, 8 predicted proteins | sample ETNvirenome_6_85_FD_69236 | JGI IMG/M metagenome (GOLD analysis project Ga0080013, IMG submission 69236) | Marine viral communities from the Pacific Ocean - ETNP_6_85 (SPADES assembly) (version 2) | ecosystem: Environmental > Aquatic > Marine > Oceanic | place: Pacific Ocean | collected 2013-06-19
GCCACAACAAAACGACGCGCTTCTGTCCATCAGCGTTTATTCGGCAATATCAAAGGTCAAGGCGGAAAAAGCCTACGTTCCAAATCTAAGACAGGTATGATGCGCCAACCATATGCATTGAGTCCTCACCATTTGGGTGTAGGTGTAATGTGGGGTAAGCCACGTCCGGGTCGTTTAGAAGACCCCGGTTCATACATTTCATGGTTGGGTCGTCAATCTGCATATCGTGGTGCTGGCGGTTCTGGTGTAATGTTGCCATATACGCCTCACGCTCCACGTGAACGATTGGGCCAACTTGGATTCCCCGGCGCACAAGGTTCAGGACGTATGCGAATGCTTCCCGGTCAATCACAATTAGCACGTGAAGGTCCACGTCGTGCAACACGTGGCCCACCCAAACCTAGTGGTGGAGGGCGTGTTAGAATCTCGTCACCATTGGCTCCATCTCCATTATCATCACCATTGGCAAAAGCCGAATTAGAAGAGTTGGTGGTTGTATCGAAAGCATATGTTCGTCAATTAGGACCGGGTTTGAGTCATATTGATATGGGCGATTTCAAAGATTTATTGCGAGAACTCAAACATCTACTTGCCAAATTACCTCGTAAGAGTCTGATGGGTATATCTGGTGGAGGTAGTAACAGTTCAGGTATGGTCGCTGCCCCTGCAAATGGGCCACAACAAACCTCACGTAATGAAGGTGCGACCGAATCTGACCCCGAAGATGACCCTCGATATTGGGGCGCTGACCCATCACAATTGACACGACGTGGCGGTGTGCGCCATGCATGAGGATTTTCTATACATGGTATTCACCAAAGCGGAAGATATATTTCGCAAGTCCAAAGGTGTGTTCTATACACCTGATGGTGCAATGGAACCTATTCCTGTAGCATATCACCCTGAACACTACGGTGAAATGTTAGCAAATCATCACCCATATGATGTGGATTATGGGAACGTGGACCCCAATACAGGTGAATTTGGTACACTGACTCATCATGGTGGGGGCATCGCAGGATTTGAACATGAGTTCGGTGGTGATGAAACAGGTGGTCGTGTTCTATGGCCGATTGAAGGTGTAGCAACAGGCATTGCAGATTTCATTCGTGAAAAAGGATATTCTAATGATTTGAGGGGTGGCCCATTGATGGGTCAATCTATGCATGGATTCAGTAATCCATTGATGTTCGCTAAAGAAGCAATTCAAGAAGCCATCAACCGATTCAATAAAACACATCCCGGTGAACTACCTCCTGCTCATTCACCTGAATGGCGTCAAGTCAGTATGGGAGCATTCCCTAAAGATGAAACAGGTGGAGTTCTTCATTCAGACGCTATGCCAATCCGCAATGCGAATGGGCAATTGAATACATTCTATCTCAATAGTGGTTCCACAGCCGGTGAACCTGACCGAGGACCATTCGCTGAATCTGGTGCAGTTCCATACTATGCTCAACTAAAGGAGGTCTTGAATGAATGGTTGGGTCGTGGGATGTCAATGGATTTCGTACATCAACCATATATTGAACCACACATGATGAATCCATTGATGAGTCGTGAATCTAGTACTGGCGGATTAGCCAATAAACGTACATTGACACCACAACAAGAACGTGAAATGGCAGAACAATCTCATTGGGGTCAGGTTGCACCTGAAATGATGATTCATCACCATCCTGATGCATTCTTCCATCCAGATACAAGTAAAGGTGGGCGTCCATCAGGTCCGACAATACAAACTCTACGATATTACAATTCATTGTTAGACCTTGGATTGAACGATTCTCAAATTCAACATATTGGTAGTGCGCCAATTTCAGCATTATTGACACCCGGTAAAAAGGTAGCAGGCAAAGGCAAGTATCAAAATTTATTTCACGATTTGGGAGAAGCATCTGGATTACATCAAGGTCGTTCAATGACAATGAGAGATTGGTCAAAGGGCAAAGAAGGAACTCCTGAAGAATTATTGGAACAATATGCCGCATACAAAGATGAGGACAGGCGTGGTGAATACGCAGGAACGCATGAAAAGCAAACAGGTCATGCACGACGATTGGAACATCCTGATGCTAAAGGAAAATATGGTCAAGGGACAATTGAGCATTCACGACAAGCATGGGGTTTGATTGCTGGCGCACATGAACATGGTATAGATTTGAATGATGTGTACAATGAATACGCTAAACAAACTGGTAAGCAGCAATTGACACCCGGCACACCCGAACATAGTACTGCACAATTGTCACGTAAAGTGTATCAGGCAATAGCGGAACATCGTTTGGCTAATGAACCACACCTTCAAGGTCGAAGCGTATTGGATTTGGAAGGTGGGCATCCGACACACGGATTACATGAAATGCGAATCCCTGATGATTGGCAATCTATTCCATCACAGGCTGTGCAATCAACACACTTCCCATCTCAACAACCGACACCTCAACCTACACCATCTCGATTAACAGATATGATACAATCTAGTGACCCGTCATATAGCGAAACTGAAGAACGATTATTGAAGGCAATGGAGCAGATTCAGATACAAGATGCAAAGGGCAATCCTGAGGTCAAAAAGTGGTTGCCGAAACAAACTCTCAATATCAATAATCAGCATGATGTGCTAGTGCTTTCTAAGAAATTAGAACTTACACCTCACGACATTCATTTTGTTAAGGCATCTATGGGAGATTGGACAGATATAGCAGAACGATTAAAAGTCCCCTACGGTGTCGTTGGGTCAATCAAGGTAGCATTCGGTGAGTGAACATGGGGCAAATTTTAGTAAAATCGGAATACAATCCGCGTCAATACGAGTCGCGGTCATTGCTCAATGAGGCAGTTCAGAATCGAGCAGAAGGTATCATGAAAGAATGGGAAGTTTCTTCCATTTACAATGGGCCAGACCGTGCTGCTGTTGAAGTTATGCACAAGCACCAAGCAACATACAATGAGATTGCATGGGTTTTGGCTGGTGACAATATCACCAAATCAAACGAAGTGTATGCATATATTGACAGTGTATTGAAAGCAACTGGTCAAGGTTTAGGCAATATGGCTTACACAATGGGTGGTCAGGCAAATGAGGCAGGTAATCCAACTCGTTCACATATGCAAGATAACGCATCATTGGGCCTACCCGGATACTCACCCGGTATGGGTGGTCAGGCTAAAGGCCCTCAAAGTGCATCAGTTCAAGATACTCACCCAACACAACAAGAGCAACAACAACAGGGCGGATTCGATGCTCATTCAGGTCAGGTTGCTAAACCCGGTCTTTGGAATCGCATGAAAACATGGGCAAAAGACCGTGCAGCCCCAGCAGCCGCACGTGGTCTCCGTCATCTTGGTGCAGGTATCGCTGGTGGCATGGCCGCTGGCCCTGCAGGTCTATTGGCAGGTACTGGCGCATCCATGTATCAGGCACACCAAGCCAAGAAACGCGGCGACTATGGCAAAGTCATGGGTGGTGAAGGTGGTTTGAATCAAATTGCCGCAGATGCTGGCAAACAAGCCGGACAAAACATCCAAGATTTCGGAGCGCAACAGGCACAGAATTGGCAAACAGGTCAAGGAGTGGCTGGTAAGGTAGGACAAGCAGCCGGTGCTGCTGGTAATCTAGCCGGTGCTGCAGGTCGTGGTATAGCCAGTGCCGCAGGTGCAGTAGCAAAACCATTCCAAGATGCATGGCAACAGGCCGGACAGCAACAACAGGCTAACGCAGCAGCAATGCCACAATATCCTGCAATGGCCGCAGCCGGTATGCCCGGTTCAACGCCATTGACCGCTGAGAATTCGATGACAAATGTGATGCCCGGTAATCGCCCCGGCGAACAGGCACAAGTTGACCCAGCAGCCGCACAAGAAGTGACACAACAAGGACAACAGCCACAGCAACAACAAGGACAACAACCTTGGGGAACAGCAGCACAACCAACTCAGGGTGCAGTAGGAAGTCAAACCGATATGGCGCAACAGCGTCTCATGCAAATGAGTTCAGATAACCCGTCTGCATACAGCACTATTGAATCCATTTTGAAAGGGCAGTGATGCCCGTTGCATCCTGATGATGCAATGGCTGATGTTGTCAGTGAAATTGACTTTGAAATGAGCAAACGTGATTTTCAATTTTTTTTTGAGGATATCTGTGGTTGGCAATTAGCCGGTCATCATGCTACGTGGGTCGATAATCTACAGACCCATAATCGGTATTGTGTAAAGGCAAGTCGGGACCATGGAAAATCTGTATGTTTCCTATCATATCTCCTATGGAAGGTATGCTTTTTTCCCGGCACAGACGCCATGATTTTCAGCCACTCACTTGACCAGACTATCCGCCATATGCGATTCTTGAATGATATGATTGAAAGCATTCCCATGTTAAATCGTATGAAGAAGAAGGATACATGGGCCAAGACATATTTTGGATTCACCAATGGTTCCCGTATTAGTGCTAAATCGGTTGGTGGTGGTGTTCGTGGCGCTCACCCTGACATCATTCTATGTGACGATATTTTGTGGGGAACCACTGAAACAGAACTGAAGCGTGTCGCTTCATGGTTCTACGAAGTTCTGGTTCCGTGTTTGCACCACACATCTCAACTATGTATCGTAGGCACACCGTTCACACCTACTGACTTATACACAGAATTGGAAGAAAAACCGGGTTATTTGGTCGAAACTTACCCTGCATTGAATCCACAAGGTGAACCATTATGGCCTGAACGATGGGATTTAGAAGCGTTAGATGCGCGACGTAGGGATATGCCAGCGGTTGCATTCACACGTGAATATCTGTGTGAACCTATTGATGATGCATCTAGTTTATTCCCTAGTTCAATCTTAGCCCCATGTGAATCTCGAAATCATATACTGTATGACCGTGAGTTATCTCCAATGGAAGGTGGAGATGATGGCGACCAGTATTTCATAGGCTGGGACCCGGCCATTTCATCTGACCGTCAAGCCGATTATACAGTCATGACAGTATTACGACGCCCAGCACAAGAACCCAATAATTTGGAAATTGTACATATCACAAGACGTAAGGGTATGGATTTCCGTACCCAGATTATGGAAATTCAACGATTGAATAGTAAGTTCAGACCTGATGTCATTGAATTGGAAGCCAACCATTTCCAACGTGTATTCGCAACAGAATTACGTGAAAATACTGACCTTCCTATCAAAACATTCATCTCATCTAAGACCAAACGTGAGTCATTATTGATGGGGTTGGTATTGAAGTTTGAACGAGAACAAATGGTATTACCTATCGGTGATGACCGTTCTCGTGGATTCATGGCAGACCTCAAAACCGAACTTCTACTTTTCGGTATGTCGAAAAAAGGTAAGTTGGAAAGTATTGGCCGACACGATGATATGGTGATTTCGCTTGCGTTAGCACATTGGGCAACGACCGAGTTCCGAGAACGCATCATTGATTTGGATGAAATTGACGATGTATTCCCCGAACGTATGCTAGGATTTTGATAATATGTGGGGCAGTATGTTGGTGGGTGACGACTACGATTTACCATTTGATGGTACAGGTATGGATATTGACATACTAGACATATGCAAACAATTGTCTCAACACCCATTATTGAAATCTCCACCACCACAACAAGGTCAATCTATCATGGGTGCGCCAAATGCTAGTGAGAATCCTGCTACAATGAGTCAAGGTGCAGGTCAATTAACACCTCAACAAACACCTAAGGATTTACCCGGACAAGAATCTGCGGAACAAAAACGCATCAAAGAATTGGCAGGGAAACTTGGGCAAAAACCTGACCAAAAACTTGCCAGTCAATCTGTTGGTTGGTTCGATTCTATGGGGCGTAGTGCCGAATCTATTGTGAAAGACCTCAAAATGGCTCGACGTGATAACAAAGTGGTGAAAGAAGAGATTGATGATTTGATAGATGCTGTGCGTTCGATGAAACGTATGGAGATTGATTCCACACTCAAAGGATTATCATGGGGTGATGGTCATTATGATACCATCAAATCATTGGGTCTGTCTGACCGCAATTTACAATCTCTTCAACGATATGGTGAAACACGTAAAGCGACATTATTGCGCTCATGTTTAGAATATGAAGCAGCCAATGAACGTATTGAAACACTTACATCTACAATGGATAATTGGTCAGATGTTGAAAAACAAGCATGGGTGGAAGCACAAAATGACCGTGACGCTGCAAAGAAATCATGGACATCTAGTTTGCATTCTTTGGACTCATTGAATAAATCAGAAATAACTTGGTTGTCATTAGCAGGTCAAGAATTAGAACTCAATGGTGGTATGGATACACGCGCTATCGTTAGCAATTTGGTAGGCAAAGGTGAACCCGTTAAGAAACTCACAGTGAATAAATTGGGAGCATTGATGAAAATGTATGGTGACGAACTAGGTATTATCAAAGGTGTGAAACGTGGAGAATGGATGATGCGTAAGCGTGACGGTACATTGATTATCAAAGACCCTTGGGCATATGCGGCAGGATTCATTGACGCTGACGGATATATCACAATCACCAAACGTGGTGAACCTCGTGTAGGTTTGGTCGCAACAGGTGAGCGTGGACGTATTCATTGTGAGCAACTAGCCAAGACCTTGGATTGTGGCGTTCTTCAATTAGACCTGAAGGTGTACAAAGATGCACAACGGTCACAACACCGACTCCAATTCTATTCCAAAAATGACATTAGCAAGATACTCAAAGGGATTCTCCCACATCTTCGATTGAAGAAAGGTCAAGCCGAATCTGTATTGGAATATCTGACCACACCACACAAAGGAGATATTGCCAAACAACGTCGTACTCAATTAGAAAAATTAGTCAAATGGGACAATTGGGCAGACAAGAAGGCTGATGAACTACTCAATGAGTGGGGGATTACCGAAGGTGACATCGAATCATGGCGCGACCCCACTCTCATGAGATTGGCGGTTGATGTTGAACGATTGACGGAGGCGATATGATGGCAGAAAAAGGAAGGATTGGTCGGTTTCTCGATACATTGACGAAACCGTTCAAGAGGAGAGAGACACCTGCACCAACAATGCCGCTATGGAAAAGCGGTATTCAGGAGCCGGTATTGGTTCAGGGTATTACCATCCCTGCGTTGTATGCAACAGTGCAGGAATCAGTAATCTTGCGAACTACAATTAACACACTATGTCAAGAAATTTTCAGACGTGGATTATTTTGGGAAAAGGCATGGCATAAGAAATGCACACAGTGTGATGATGAATACCAGCACAATGTAGATGTGTGTGAACTATGTGGTGGCGAACTACGTGACCCAGACCCTGACGAGGTAGTATATCCCAAGTGGTTATTTGATGAGCGCACAGAACAAGACCAGACATTCATGGATGTTATGCGTGAAGTTGAATGGGATTTGAATATCGTAGATGATGCATTCATTGTCATTCAGAAAGAATACTACCTCGATGAGGAAAGTGGTGACATTGAGTTCTCGCGGGTAAAACAGATTACCCGAGGCGACCCCACATTCATGCGATTGATTGCTGACAAACGTGGTGTTCGTGGTGGCAGATACAAAATATGTCCTGTTCACCGAAGTAAAACATATAGTCATTCAGAAGATTACAAAGAATGTGATACTTGCGGTTTGCCATTACAGGATGTTCACTTTGTAAATACGGCAGGTAGTGGCAAAACACAGTATTATCTTGAAGGTGAAGTCCTTCATATATCCAAATTCAACCCATCTAAATTGTATGGGCGTTCTCCTGTAGCAACCATGTGGCGTCAGGCTATGACATTGACTGCAATGGACAATTACATGTACCTCATGTATTCCAAGCGACGAGTGCCGCGTGGTATTCTCGCTATCACCACCGATAACATTCAATCTACGGCATCATTCTGGAAAGGTGTTGAAGAGAAAATGGAACGTGACCCACACTATGTTCCAAAAGTGGGTGTCGAATCTGCATCGGGTCGTGGACGTGTCGAATGGGTCAAGTTCATGGATACAATGGATGAGATGCAATACAGTGCGGTACGTGATGAACTACGTCAGCGCATATCATCGTTCTATGGTGTGTCGAATATCTTCATGATGGACTCCGGTAAAGGTGGGGGTCTATCCAATGAGGGTATGCAAATTCTTGTAACCAATCGTGCGGTTGAATATGGTCAGAAAATTTACACACGTGACCTATTCCCACGATTACTCAAACTCATGGGTGTCAATGATTGGAAATTGACACTGTATCCAAATGAAGAAGAAGATGAGGTAACACGCCTACGTCGTGATGAGATGGAAGTCAATATCGCACAACGTATGATGCAACTCGGATTCAAACCAGAACTCAAAGATGAGGGGGAGCGTGACATTCGATTCACCTACAAGACTCCTCCTCCTCCACCCCCCGCGCCACCGGGTGGCGCACCACCGCCCGGAGGCGCACCCCCTCCCGGTGGAGGAATGCCACCCGGAGGCGCACCCCCAATGCAAATGGGGCGTGGCGGTAATCCAATGATGCGAGCAGGGATGAACCCCGGTATGCCACCCGGAGGAATGCCCGGTGGTATGCCCGGTGGTATGCCCGGTGGCGCACCTCCAATGGGTGGCGCACCTCCAATGGGTGGTGGTATGGCAATGGCGAATCCAGCAATGGCAAAATCCGAACTACCCAATCTTGGAGGTGGTGGTAGTGATTCAGATAAGACCGATGGTTCCAGACCTAATCGTGTAGCCGGTGTAAAGGATACACGCACTGCACATGGCGCACCAAAAGGCACAACACATCAACGTGGTCACGATAAATCTCCAATTGAACAAGCATTAGAATCTATCCAATCTGCAAAGGAATCCGCTACGGACCCAATGGGCGATAAGGGTAAGGATTCAGGGCTATATGGGCGATAGTCTCATAAGCGGGGTATCCGTCAGCATCGGCATGACTAGTGTAGACTTGTCCAAAATGGACCCTATGGCACGTAAAATGGAGACGGCTGTAAAGGCGTTCCATAAGGCATTGGAAGAGGGAGATGCAAATGCAGCAAATGAGCATCTTCAAATCATTAAAAATACCAGTGATTTCTTATCTGAAGACCTTTGGAGTATTGTTCAAAAATCAGTTGAAACTCCAACCGGACCCAATCAGCGATTCGCTGGTGGCGTCCCAGTAATGCAATTTGCTGAAACCGGCCAAGTATTGGATGTTGGTAATCGCGGGGATATGGTCAAAGGTCTTATCCTACCTGCCCGAACAGGCGGTATTATGCAACCACAGCGTTCACCCGGTCAGCGACTTTGAGGTGATATAATGGCTGATGATGAAGCAAGTTTGGATTTGATGAAAGCGCTCATTGGTAAAATGGAGCGCATGGATTCAGACCTTGGGCAAATCCGTAAGGAAAATCAACAACTACGTCAAATTCTACGTGACCCAAGTGCATTATTGAAGCGCGCTGGATTCGTTCAGACATCTACACCAAGAGTCGAAGATGTATGGGGCGACCCACTTCGTGGTGATGGTGCAATTGTCAAAGGTGTAGATGGTGAATCATTCTTTGAAGTGCCAGAAAACAACCAAGATTACTATGATATGGATTGGTCCGAGATTCATAACCTAGCAAATCAGGCTAAATCATTGGGTCATGTATCCAATACCCCAATGCCGGAGGCGTCAGAATGAAACCAGTGCCAGTCAAAGCAGGTGAATATAGCGAAGTAGAAACCTTGTTGGAAAAGGCCATTGAGTTGGAAAAGGCCATTGAAGAACATGGTAACAATGATGTTCACTTTGAAGATGTGAGCGGCACGAATGTCCGAGCGCAACACTTCCATACCAACCAACAAACATTGCCAGAGCCTGAAACTGTGGCAAAAAAGGTCATTCAGGATAATAGCCCACCTAGTCTAGGTAAAATTAGCGCGAACCCACATCAAACCGAATCTGGTGCATTAGGAGCGCATCTAACAGATGGTGGCGGTGACAGACCTGCAGCACTCAAAAAGTCACAACTTCTTGGTGCATGGAAAGAAGACGACCCATTCAGCGTAGATTCATTGGTTGGAAAGGTTGAGGAACTCGCTCGTCGCCTATGATTGGGGGCGAGTAAATGGCAGTAGATACACCATACGACTTCCATTTACGGAATAAACACGAGTTCTATCGTTCACTCATGGACGGTATTGAATTAGAGAATGCTGCCGCCAATTACATTTTTTCCAAAATGAATGCTGAAAGGCATAACGTATTCACACAATCTTCTGATGAACTAGCATTTGATTATACGGCAAATCAGATACTGAAAGGTAAATGGAAAGAAAGCAAACGTGAATCTGATTTTGAACGGTTCGGATTATCAGATGAACCTTGGATTCAACGTCTTACACAATTTACAGATGGGCATAACGACCCACGTAGCGCCCATTCCGCATGGCCTTCAATGGCAGATGTGGACCCTACTCAAGCATATGGTAGCGTATCACCTTGGGATTTATCTGCATTAACAGCCAATTCACAATGGGGAAGTCCTGAATGGTTGAACGCATTGAGTGATGTATGGGAACCACAAGGAGATGACCATGACCCACACCATCACCATGATTGGATTGAAAAAGAAGTTCATGAACACGAAGGACATCATCAAAAATCATTCCACAATACACCCGGTTATCTAGGTAAATTGTCAGGTGACAATCCATCAGACCTGTATGAGAAACATTTTGCTCGATGGAAAGCCGAAGTAGCAGACCCCAAAGTTCTAGATATGAGTTTATTCGACCAAAAACAAGCGCATCTAGACCAATACAAGCGTGTGTGGTCTGGCAAAGAACGTGACCCATTGGCAGATATACATGATAATGGGTCACACCAATTGGGATTTTTGGGATATGCATTGGGATTGGAATGGATGACACCTAGCCAACGTGACGATATTCTTAGTCACATTAGCACACATGGGACAGACGATAGTAGAGAAAAACCTACTGTTCCACATATGCCTGTTGGATGGTTGAATCGAAATTGGGCAGGTAGATTCTTGGCAGGTGAAGCCATTCAACGAATGCGTGACCCAAGTTATGCAGGGTCAATGCTCACAGGTCCACACTATGGTTTTGAATCTGAAGATGTAAAGGAGCATCACAATGCACGTAGGTTATCAGAATCAATGAAGGATGTTCTTGTATATGACCATGATAATGAGGCAATGGGATACAAA
>Ga0080013_1005864_pt1 | contig 11219 bp, 14 predicted proteins | sample ETNvirenome_6_85_FD_69236 | JGI IMG/M metagenome (GOLD analysis project Ga0080013, IMG submission 69236) | Marine viral communities from the Pacific Ocean - ETNP_6_85 (SPADES assembly) (version 2) | ecosystem: Environmental > Aquatic > Marine > Oceanic | place: Pacific Ocean | collected 2013-06-19
GTACTTTGTAAGAAGTACAAATGTTTTGTACTAAAAGTACAAAGGTACCAAAAAGTACTGATTTTTTGACTTTTTCGACTTTTTAGAAAAATAAATATAACTATATGAAATAATTATATTTTACCATATATTAATCGGTGCAATTTATAAATCAAAATCTGCTATTAATAATGAATTTAACTCGTTAATTCCCTCTGATTTAAGGTTCAAAAATTTTCTGGTTTCTTCTGTAGTTAAATTTTTAATTATATCCTCTGCTTCAGTATTTGATAAACCCACATCCATACATGCTATAAATCTCGCCAGTGTTTTATCATCAATCTTGTCCACAATAAGCTCTGCTCTGTATGTAGAAATTCCTCTCTCTACCAAATAAAGAAATTTTACTATTTTGTCATCATCAAATTTTTGAGCTACTGATTTTGCTGAGAAAGGGTATATATCTCTATCTCTCAAATAAAAATATATATGAAATTGTTCATCTGAAAAATTTCTAGCCAAATATTCTGCTTGAAAAGAATTTCCTTCTTTATTTGATAAAAATAAATATTTTTTTAATTGGTTATCAGTCAAATCTATTAATTTTTCTGCAGTATAAGGTGTTTCCCCTTTTCTTTTCAAAAAAAGATATTTGTATATATCCATATCATCCCAATCAGAAAATGCATGAATTTGGCAGGAATAATTATTTTCTCCTTTATTTTTTAAAAACAGATATCTTTCTATAATTCTGTTATCGGCGTCAACCAAAGTCCTTGATAAATCGATTTTTATTCCGTTAGAAATTAAATATTCCAGCTTCTCTTCGTCGTTTGTTTTTTTTAAATAATCTAAAACGGCATTTCTTTTGACCCAATCTGACCCAATTTTATATTTTTTGATATTAGTAACAAAATCTTGACAAAACATCAATCTTGGCAATTTTGAATTCCTTATTCTCCTGTTAAAATAGAAGAATTTTAAGTTTTCTTCTACAAAATTTTTCAAATTTTTGTTAACTAATCTCATGTTTATCAATCCTACTAATGGAACAAAAGAAAAAATATGACATAACATCTCTTGTGGCAATTCTTCCATTTTGTTTCTTTTCATCTTTTATTTGATTCTCATTTTTACTTTCTTGTTAGAAAGATAAAAGTAAAAATATAGTATATAATTTAAAAAACAAAATATATACAAAAAGAAATAAAAACAAAATATATACAAAAAGAAATAAAAACAAAATATATACAAAAAGAAATAAAAACAAAATATATGCAAAAAGAAATAAAAACAAAATATATACAAAATTTAAAAAAAGAAATTATAAAGATAAAATTATAACAAAGTTAATAAAATATGAAACAAAAAAAAATATTTATGAATAAGACATTTTATGGCGGAGGTGTTATATTGTATCATGGTAAGAAATTGCTCCTTCAAAAAATAGAAGGAAGAGATTTTTGGGAAGATTTTGGAGGAAAGACAGACAAAGAAGACAAAGATATTATTACTACTGCTTTTAGAGAATGTTCTGAAGAATCTAACAAAGTTTTAAATAAAGAATTTCTAGAAGAATTAATTAAATTGAATAAGAAGAAATGTTATTATTTGTTACAAAACAACACTTATTTTATTTATGTTATTTATGTACCTCGAGTTGTGAAAGACAAATTAGACTCTGAAATTTTTGGAGAAAAAGAATTCCATGATAATATTAGAAGAAAGGTAGAATGGGTTGATAAAGATGTTGATTTGCACCCTAGAATCAGATATAAATTTTAGTTAAATGGTTCTGCCTGTGATAAATCAACATTACTCCATCCCAATTCTTTCAAGACAGTTAAGGTAAGCAAAGTAATTGGTTGATGGATTCCTTTGACTTCTGCTATGGGTGTCATTAGTTCGGTGTCAAAAACGTTTTCGTCAAAATGACCTCTGGCATCTCCAATAGGTGTTCCTGGTGAGATTCCTTGAAATTGGTCAGTGTAGATTTGATAAGTTTCCGAAAAATCTAATCTACTTAAATAATATTGACCGTCTACTTGAAAAATATTATTGCTCCATTTTTGATTGGATCCGATACCAAAAATATGCCCCATTTCGTGTTTTGTCACAAAATCCCAATCGTGATAACTGGCATTTTTATTAAAATAAATTATCCCGCCTCCTTTTAAATTGGTAGAACTAAATGGTCTGGCTCGAGCTAAAATATTAGACCCAATAGATTCTTCTTTGACTTCTATTTTGATACCATTGGGTTCATTTAAAATACTGTTCCAAAATCTAGTGGAGCTTTCTATGTAACTGTTAAAATTGGTAACCAGTGTTCCGTTTTGATACTCTACAATAAATCCGTTTAAATTAGAAGTAACGCTTTCGTTATTTGCGGTTAAACCCACAAAAAATCCTACCGCAACACCAACCACCACCAGAACTACCAAAACAAACCAAATCCATTTATTACCGTAAGTCGTTGTGGTTATTTTTTCTTCTCCGTTTATTTTTACTCTTGTCTCACTAGTCATTTTATTTTGTCAATATTTCTTTATTAATAATAAAGAAATTACATTCTCGGTAATATACTTCCTTTTCGATATGAACTCAGTTTTTTAGGAGAAAAATTATTTTCTTTTCTTTTTGGAGTAAGAGGTTTAATATTGTCTTCTGACATTTGTTCTAAATCTTCTTCTAAGTCAGGAATATCGTTTAATATTTCTTCTTCTCTTTCTAATTGTTGTTTCATTTTACGATACTCTTCTGTTTCTTTGTCTCTTTCTACAGCTTCTGTAAGAGAATTAATATCAGCCACTTCTAATGAATTTAATTCTGGGATTACCGGTGGTCCCAAATGTCCCAACGAGACTCCCAATTTTTCATCTTTCCTACGACAATAAAAAGTAATATTTCTATAACTTCCAGTGACAGTGATAAAAGGATTTTCATTCTGATGAATTCTATCGCATTCTTTACAATAAGTTGGATTGAGTCTTCTTAAAATTAAAAGGAGATTGCCATTTAGTTCTTTACACCCGGAATATTGAAAGTCGTCTGGAGAATAAACAGCGAAGAAATTTTGAAGAACATCAGAAATATCTCCTTCACATGCTGCTCCCATTCCCAGATTTTTTTCTTCTTCCGGGGGTGAAAATCCTCCTAAAATATTACAGTAACTATTATTATAAATCAAAGAAGTTGAGAGAAGATGTAAAAATTTAGCATTTTTCTCTCTACATCTTGCAGGGTATTTAAACCCAACAGACAGATCCTTTTCAAAAATTTTAGTGTTCTCTTTTTCAAATTTATGATTTCCAATAATTCTAAATTGTTGAACCGATTTGTAAACACATCTGTCAAAATAAGGTTTATACTTTTCGGATATCTTATCTGTAAATCTGTCATAAAAAATCTCACACTCTTTATAATTTTGTAAAACAAAATCATCAATAATTAAATGATAACTCCATTTATTGTAAGTGTGAGAACTAAAAACAAGAAGACAATATTGTTTTCCTAAAATATCTCGAAAGATTTTTTTAATTTCTTTGAATAATTCTTTTTCCTCAAAATTAGATATCTTATCTTTATCCATGTCAATATCGAAATATGGTTTTCTAGGTTTTCCTGGCATCAAGATTTCATAAAAACATCTTTCAATTTCCGGTAGAGTGTTAAAATAACGGAAGAAGGCAGAGAAATTTTGGAAGTGAGTATATCTTCTAGAAGAAAGCTGTTGACATACCACTAAATTTTCATCCTCTAATCTTTCATTATTAATTAAATTATCTTCTCCTACCTTATTAAGATAGTGATACCATTTCATTTTTGTTTATACCTTTCCTTCTTGGTATGATAATCAATTTCAATATTCGTTTATGAATATTGAAAATAGAGGGGGTATTATTATATTAAAAATATTATGCAGTTTCTTTAGAAATATCTGTGCTGTAAATTCCCATAATAATAGCACCCGTGACAACAAGACCCAGACCTACCAATTCTTGCCATTTGAATTTTTCTCCAAAATAGAAATAACCAACTAAAGCGGTTCCTATAATTGTTCCAGAGTCCCAGAAAGCGTTGGTGATAGCAAATTCTGAATATTTGTAAGCTTGGAGAAGTAAATATAAAATAAATGCATAAAATGCAAAGGCTAAAACCATCAACCAAAAGTTTTTAGTCCCGTCTGTGTTTTCACCTTCTTTATTAAAATCGTAGAACTTCCGGGCAAAAGTTTGAGACAGTGTCTCTATTACCACAATACCTATAATAATACCAGCATTAATCCCATTAATCATTTTATAGTATTATCTTTTTCTCTTTCTTTCTTTTTCTTCTGTTGTATAGAAAAAGGGAAATACGAAAAAATAAAAAGAAAAAATATAAAAAATATAAAATGTCAGACATTCCATCAGCTGAGCAACTTTATCAAGAAGAATTAAAACAAGTTAACGAGCAGGAAACCTATGAATTTCAGAAAAAGTTAGTTGTAGATGAAATTACCAAAATTAACAAAAACAACAGCAGTGTTTGTGTTTGTTTCAAAGCTCATCCTCATCATGAACTTATCAAAGAGATTGAAGAAAACGGATATCAAATTAAATTTGAAGTCATGTATGATTCTTCCAAAGTGGAAAAATACCAAACAAGAATGAGAGTCATTAACCCCAAATTTGTTACCGGTTCTGGAAATTTCATGGATAAATTAGAAGACCAGATGAAGGGATGTGCCTTTGCCCAAAGTAACGTTCAGGTCTCAGATGATACCAAAAAATTGATGGAGTCTCTTTTCAATTCTTTCATTGGGAAGTAAAATTTATAATAGTATAGTATATTATAATATACTATAATTTATCATAACCAAACAGCGGGTCTGTCACAATTCCAAAAACTCCTGGGACTTGATATTGGAAACAGACTGCCAAACCATCTCCTGGAATTTTAGAATTTTCCGGAAGATTCCAGTTTTCTTGGTCAGCCGGCCACGCCTGATACGACATTAAAGAAGCTTGGGTATCTGACACAATTCCAAACATAACTCTTCCTTCAAAATCTAATTCTAATTTTTGAATTCTTTTCACCAAATATTTAAAAATTTCATTTCTGATAACAACATAATTATCAACATCCAAAGATCTCCATCTTTCTTCAATATCAGGTGTTAACATTTTATTATCTATCGCAGACCTTCCAGGAAAAGTAACAGTGATTCTGGAGTCTTTTGACATCACATCTTCCAAATAATTAAATCTTTTTTCTATATGTTTCAAAACTTGGTCCAGAGCATAAAAACCGTTTTCTTCAACTTTACTATATTCAATATATATGTTAACTTGTTCAAGTAATTCTTTCAGTTCTTTGACAGGGATATTGAAATTTCCAAGCAAGGTGCTTTTTAATTTAAAATACACATCTTTCTCGATGACACCTTGTTTCATCATCCTGTAAACTGTGATGAAACTATTTTGTTTCAGTAAAGAAACCGAATCATATAAACCGATAACATCTTGATTATTAAAAAGAATATAGACCATTTTATATATTTTCTTAAAAATGATTTTTTTAATATTCTAAACTAATATAATCAACTAATATGTCGTATGTCTTGACCGACAAAGACCAAAAAACTTATTCTGACTGCTACGGCGTTGAAGTAAAATACAATAATGGAAAATTTAATTATTCAGGATCTGCAGAACAAGTTTCTAAAGTATCAGGTATGGTCAATAAAAACAAATTCTTGAAAGAAAATGGACACAAAGTAGCTTCTTACAAAAGCAAGAAAGGGAGTATGTCTTCTCATTTAGTAGATTACAACACATCTTCCGATTATGAAGGAACAGAATACAGAGAAGGTATGACTTTCTCTTTCAGTTAATTTTGTAATATTAAATATTACAAAATGTATAAGAAAAAAATAATTTTTTTTAATTTAAAAAAAAATAAAATGCGTCAAGAAAAAATAAAAAAATTTGCCATTGTGATTGGTAGAATCAGAGGAGGTTCTAGGTCCAGTTTACTATAGAAATAGCACTAATTATCATAGTAATCCAAAATTTCTTGCGGTACATGATCATCATCCTCTAAATAATCATCCCAGATATCATCATTGGTATCTACAGTATCAATCTCACTCAAATCAATCTTTTTCTTTTGAGTGTTTGGCAAAATGTCTTCATCGTCTTGTCTCATTTCTTTCAATCTTTCATCCAGTTTTTCATAACGATACGGAAGATATCGAGTAGTAGCGATGTCAAGCGATTCTTTGTCACAGACAATCCAAATCTTTTCTTTGGTTCGAGTTATTGCTGTATATAGTAAATTGATGTTGACAAATCCAGAAATATTTCTAGGCAAGTACAGTATAACATACTTATACTCGGAACCTTGAGATTTGTGAACTGTCTTGCAAAACGAATGTTTGATATCATTAGCAAACAAATCTTTTACTTCTTCAGCTTCCTTCTCTTTTTGTTCTTTTGATTTGCTCTTCTTCTTTTTCGGTTCTTCTTTTATAGCCCATAGATAATCCACCAATTTACCATTGCCAAAGTCAACGGTAAAAAATTCATTCTCTATTGCAACGATATAACCTTCTTCTCCGTTCATCAAATCGTACTCATCCGAATAAATATTCTTGGTTTGCATCATCCTATCACCAATATAATAATCAAAATCTTTGAATCTTTTTGCTACTTCTCCCAAAAAGATTTTTTGTTGTCCCTTAATCATAAAATCAATATCTTTGTTGAACGGAGTAATAACTGTGATATCTTTTGAATCTATTCCTTTATTTTTTAACCCCTCCATAATCTGATAACAGAAAACCAAATCATTTTCAATCAAATAAAATCCTTTATCTTCAATAAATTTAAAGGGTACCCTCTTATCTCTATCTGCATTAATCAACCCATTTGCATTTTCTAAAATTGTCATCTTGTCTCCCATTTGTTTCATTCGTTTGTTCTGAGTCAAATAATAAATTGGAATTCTTTCTGAGTTAATTACTTGAGTGAAAAACGAACCAATCCCGATTGGTGGCAACTGATTACAATCTCCAATCAGAATCATTCTAAATTTGTGTTTGAATGAATTAAAAAAATCCCACATCAATTCTGTTGAAATCATAGAACATTCATCAATAATGATATTGTAAAACTTGTCAACTGGTTGACCAGATTTCTTTCGATATATAATCCGGTGCAAAGTTTGACATTCCACATCGTTATATTCTGGCCCCAAACTTTCTTTGATACGAAGTACTGCTTTTCCGGTAAAAGAGGTCAGAATAAACTTTTCATCATTGTTTTTGAAGTTCTTAATCAGTTGTTTAATCAGAGTCGTTTTTCCACAACCAGCGCCACCGGTAATAATGGAAAGATAAGAATTGAGAGAGCCTTCCAAAGCGGTTTCTTGTTCTTGGGTTAAAACAATATTGTCTTCTGGAAAGATTTGATAACTTTTTCCGATGTCTGGAAGTAGTTCTTCTTTCTTTTTCTGTTCTACTGTAAAACGAATTAGATGATTCAGTCTTTCACAAACTTGGTATTCAATCATAAAAGAGTGATGAGAATAAATCAAACCTTTGCTGTAAACAAAGTTATATTCTACTTCTAGATAATCTTTGAAAAGATGAAATTCGGGAAATTGTTTGATGACAGAATTTTCTGGAGCTCCCATCCAACCTCTTTCAATTAACTGATTGACAAATCTGGAAATTTCCCCTGCTTTGATATCTTTGAGTGAAGCTTCTTTTCCAAACATTCGACTTATCTGTTTTGCCTTCTCCATACTGAGTGAAATTACTTTAAATGGATTCTCTTTCAAAGTAGAGAATAGTTTACTATCCGGTAAACGGGATTTTCGAATCTCGGTATCGAACAGACCAAGAAGATACAATCTCCGTTTGGAGAAGTTTCGATTCCACCATTTCAAAAGTTTGATTGATTGAAATTTAGTCAATGTTTGAAATTTAAAATCGGAAGGTATCGGGTCTGACGAATCATTGAGATAATTGATAATTTTGGAATCTCGATTGGGCGATTCATGTCTTCCATAAAGTTCGTTATACACTTTTTCTGCCTTAGCAGGACCAATACCCTTTCCTCGGATACCTTTGAAAATACAATTTTTGATATTTTCGGTGCTGGTTGGGATGATGACCAATGGTTTTTCGGTTATCAGGACCTCGTTATCAACCAGTCTTCCTCTCAAAGAAACGGCATCGTTGGTATCGATAGGAAGAAATCCGTTATATCGACATTTGTAAACTGTCTCTTCTTTTTTTACTTTAAAAATGACCAAATCTTCATTGTAATCATTCCTAACAATTTGGGAAACATTTCCTTTGAATCTGAACATATTTGATTTCTAGATTAATTATTATAATGATAGTCATTTTTATTTTTCAGATTATCATTCTTTGTTACTTTTAATTAATAGTAACAAATAGAAAGAAAAAACCAGGAGTGGTATAAAAATTATACCACTCCTATAGCTCAGTCGGCAGAGCGCGGTGCTTATAGTCTCAGGCTATGCCCATGGGAATTAATTTTCCTAGTCACACCGAGGTCGCGGGTTCGAGCCCCGCTGGGAGTATTTTTTAATTGTATACTACAATACAATTAGAATTCTTTGATAATTTTACAACGTAATATTGTTAAGTCCTCTATCCTTTTACCGATTGGATGCGATAACCTTAAGAAAGGAATATTTTTATCTTTCAAATGTCTATACAAATTTTTCTTCTTAATCTTTTTAACACTAGTTACTTCCATTCCACATTGTCTAAGTAATACTTCTTCTTCCCATGAATCATATTCGTTAATAAAAATAACAGGATAATTTTTTGGAACTTCTATTTCCAGTAAACAACAACTTTGATGGATAAAATCTCTTGCTACATATGGGAATAAACTAGTTCCAAAAGGAATTGGTTGAGAAATTCTATCTCCTTTTTTATATTTTATATTATAATTTATACCCCTCCAAACTGTAAAAGATTTATTATATCTTGGGAAATCAGCAAAGCTATTAGAAAGTCTGTATAATATTTCTTTTTTATTATTTATCAGAGTATTTTTTTTCCTATTTATACCCAATTTCTTATCAAAATCATCTTTTTCAATCTCTTTAAGATTTAATTTTTGACCCCCTGTATACATAAACATTAGATAACCAAGTAAATACAAATCCAAAACTTGTCTTAATTCTGGTTTTTTCATTACAATTTTTTGATGTCTATCAGAAAATTTGCTATACGGTTTAATATATTTATTTTTAATGTCATTATATTTTTTGAGATACTTTAGATAAAATTTTTTAAACTTATAAATATAATCTTTATATTGTAAAGATATTCTAATATCTCCTTTTGTTGTATTTCCAACTAAAATAATGTCTTTTTTAGATTCCATAAGTTGTGAAAATGTTGGAAAAATTTCACCCCCGGTATTTTTATCTTGTAAGATATTAGCTTTGTATTTTATACTCCAAACCAATGCAACCATACCATCTATTTCTTCAAAATCATATTTCAAAGTGTCCATGTAAACTTTTACAGTCTTCATTTTATTATAATCATTAATTACTATAATAGTAATTAATGTTGTATTTCTAAATAATTTAGAAGAGAATAGCACCATTCCGGTTAATCGGAGAGTTAATCATGTTGTCAAACATATCCATGGTATATCCATCTTCATGGTTATTAAAGAAATTTTGAAGATTCATATTTCTATCTGAGAAAAAACGAATACCGTTTTCCAAAGACAAAAATCCCAAGTATTCATAGTGACACTGATTTAAAACCCCGCACATGGATTCTTGACTTTCTGGTTCTCGGTTAACTGAAGTCAAAAAACAATCACCATGTCTGACACAATACCAAGCATAATAAGATACATTTGGGACATAATGATTATTCCTGTTAATTTCGTTAATTTCTTGAATACCATTTCTGTCAATTTCTTGAATACCATTTCTGTCAATTTCTTGTATCCTAATATCGATGACATCAGGGACAATATCGTTTCTCAAAGGTTCGATGTTGTTGATGACGTTCATCTTTTCTCAAAAATAAAAAAAATTAAAAAATCAATTTTAAACTTTAGGTAAATGTGTAAAAAAATCTTCAATAGATTCTGATAAATCTAACAGAATAAAATGTTGAATCGAACTCAATTTTTCAACATTAACCCGTCTTTTATTTTTGAAGTTATATGGAAAATTCTTGTCCACTGATACTTCCCTTTCTGGTATTGTTCCTGTGTACAAGAAAGGAACTCCCGTTGGTTCTTTTCCTTTTTTAAATTTAATTATAGGTGTTAGGTAATAATCTTTATCCAAATCTTCGTTTTTCCAAACTTTCCCTGATTTGATATGATATCTGTTTAAATTATGAACTATATGTGGCCAGATAGATAAGTCGGCACCGGGTTTAATATATTTTAGATTTCCTAATCTGGAGGCAAAATAAAAATTCATCTTTCTATTGATTTGCTGTATTTTCAATATCATTTTTGTATTTTCATACAAAAATGATTTATTCGTCTTCGTCTTCGACCACGGACTGATTGTTGGCCAGTCGGCAAAGACCTTTCTCCAATTCTTCGAAAGTGAAAAATCGGTAGATGTCAGACATCCCAAGTCGGTCAACATAAATAATCTTGTTTTCATTATTGAAGAGTGCAATCTCAAACATATTCAAGTCGGTATCTGGGGGATGTGCAATACTCACCTTTGCAAAAGGAAGATTTGTCGCCTCAATAATCTCTAACTTAACAGAAATCCTGAAACAGTGGGTTGAAGGCGGTCCACAAGCCTCATAATTTTCCATTATCTGGTTGCTATTGTGAACCATAGCCCATGTAATAGCGGCCTGGTTCTGACACTCAATCATCTTCATCATGATGTCCTCCATCTCAATTGTGATAGTTGTTTATTACATAAATAGAGTAATTAAAAATCAATTTTAACTAAATGTATAATTAGTTTATTATAATATGGTCATTATAATAATTCAACACAATTCCTGAATCATCACCCACAAAGGAAAGTCATCATAATCTTCATCTTTTTCAAACCATTTGGGATTGTAGTAATAATAATTTTCTGAGTCAGTGTATTCTTCCAAAAAAGAAGCCAGGTCTTCCTGTGTTTCAATACCACAGGTCTTTACCCAAGTCTGGAAATCATAATAATATTCAAAAAAATCCGACCTCCATCCTTCTTCAATTGGT
>Ga0080013_1005867_pt1 | contig 11213 bp, 14 predicted proteins | sample ETNvirenome_6_85_FD_69236 | JGI IMG/M metagenome (GOLD analysis project Ga0080013, IMG submission 69236) | Marine viral communities from the Pacific Ocean - ETNP_6_85 (SPADES assembly) (version 2) | ecosystem: Environmental > Aquatic > Marine > Oceanic | place: Pacific Ocean | collected 2013-06-19
CATCCCATTGGCTGCATTAGTTGGGTTCCCTCTTTGCGACGACTATCCTCGTGATGCTCAAGAGATTAATCATGATGTCAATAGATGGATTGCACAGAACAAAAGTCCAGAACAGAGGGTTGTCTATCCTTGTACAAATTCTGGATATGGCGTTAGTATCGATGGTTCTGTATGTACAGAAGAGTCTCCGCTTAATCCACTGTCTCTTTACGGAAGAACAAAAGTTGCCGCAGAGAACGAATATAAGAATGTTGAAAACTACGCAACATTTAGATTAGCCACAGTGTTCGGTCCAGGTTCACGTATGCGTTCCGATCTTCTTGTAAACAATTTTGTTCTTAGGACATTGCGAGATAGAGTCTTAGTTCTTTATGAATGTGAATTCATGCGAAACTATGTCCATCTTCACGATGTATGTCGTGGATTTATGTTTATTCTTGACAATTGGGAAGATTGTAAAAACGAAACATACAATCTCGGAAATGATGATTTGAATATGAACAAACTTCAGTTGGCTGAGAAGATTAAAGAACATCTACCGCTTGAGATTATTCGTGCAGAGATTAATAGTGATCCAGACACTCGTGACTACATCGTAAGTAGTGACAAGTTTTATAGCAAAGGGTATGAGTGCGAATACGATTTAGATGATGGTATCCGACAGTTAATTACTGCGTTCTCTATTATAGAGAGTCCATGGTTTGCAAATTATTAATGAGGCATGAAGTGAAAAATAGTATATTGTTTGTTCATCCAAACGCATCAAAGAAAATATATCAAGGACTTAGTGCAAGTTTGTCCGCGATTGAGCCTCCCATCTGGGCTGCATTGCTGGCTAATCATATGCGAACTAAGGGATATCACAATGTGAATATATTGGATTGTGAGGCGGAAAACTTATCACCAGAAGAGTCGGCAAATAAGGTTGAAGATTTCGATGCCAAGTTAACTGTATTCGTGGTTTATGGACAACAACCTTCGGCATCATCCCAGAACATGCAAGGTGTGCATGACTGCCTTGAGCTAATCAAGCAAAATAATCCTAAAAGAAAGGTTTTGCTTACGGGACTATATCCTTCTGCTGTTTCAAGAAAAACTATGATAGATGAAAAGGCTGATTTTGTCTGTCAAGGAGAAGGTCCAAGGACAATCACTGCGCTCATGCAAGTTAGTAATTTAGAAGAACCAACACAGCTTGAAAAAGTGCCAGGACTTTGGTATCGAGACGAAGGACATATAAAATTTACAAAACCAGCCGCACTTATTTCACAAGATGAATTGCACATCGAACTACCAGGTATGGCATGGGATTTGTTGCCTATGGATAAATATAGAACATCCAATTGGCACGCCATGTCAAACAACAATATAACCCAGCCATTCGCATCGCTTTACACGAGTTTGGGATGTCCGTTCAGATGTAGCTTCTGCTGCATCAATGCTCCTTTCGGAAATAATAATGTTGAAAATTGGGAATACGGCAGAAACAAGTTTAGATATTGGGACTCAAATTTTATTATCAAAGAATTTGATAAAATACATGAAATGGGTATCAGGAACGTAAAGATTGCAGATGAAATGTTTGTATTATATGAGAAGCACTTTATGGAATTAAGTAATCTTATTATTGAAAGAGAATACGATTTTAATATATGGGCATACGCTAGAATTGACACTGTTAAAGAAAAATATTTAGATACCTTAAAGAAGGCTGGTGTAAACTGGTTAGCTCTCGGTATTGAATCTGGCAACACGACGGTAAGAAAGGACGTAGTAAAGGGCAAATTTACAGAATTTAATATTACAGATTTAGTGAGACAAGTACAAGATGCTGGTATTAATGTTATTGGAAATTATATTTTTGGACTACCTGAAGATAATGTTGAGACAATGCAAGAAACGCTTGATTTAGCAAAAGACTTAAATTGCGAATTTGCTAATTTTTATTGCGCCATGGCTTATCCAGGTTCGAAGTTGTACTTAGATGCTATCGCAGAGAACCGCACACTGTCCAATACTTATTCGGGATGGTCGCAACACTCATATGACATGATACCTCTGGATACCAAACACGTAGATGCATCAGAGATTGTTAGGTTTAGAGATAATGCTTTTAACAATTATCACGAAGACGAAAAGTACCTTTCTATGATAGAGGGAAAATTTGGCATTGAAACTAGAAACAAAATGGTTGATATGTGTGAATATAAATTAAAACGAAAATTATTGGGAGATTAAAAATGATGACGAGAGAGGAGTTGATAGATTTTGAGAATGAAATAGCATCATGTTTTGACGATGCGCAAATACGTGCCCCCGTTCACCTTTACAATGGTAATGAAGAACAAATGTTGGAAGTATTTAAAAAGCACAATATTGGATCAGACGACTGGGTATTTGGTTCTTGGCGTAGCCATTATCAGTGCCTTCTTAAGGGTGTGCCACCAAAAGAACTTAAGGAAGCTATTATCAAAGGGCGATCAATATCTCTCTGCTTTGCTAAACAGAAGGTGCTCTGTTCTGGTATCGTAACTGGTGTCATTCCAATCGCCGTTGGCACGGCGATGGATATTAAAAGAAGAGCCCTCTCTGGAAAAGTATATTGCTTTATGGGTGACATGACGTCTGAGACAGCGATTGCTCATGTGAGTATAAAGTATGCTAGAAATCATAAACTTCCCATTCATTTCGTAATTGAAGACAATGGCAAGTCAGTTTGCACCGATACCAGAGCTACGTGGGGAACTGAAGAACTCACCTATGAGGGAGTCAACGATGAATACATAACATATTATAGATATGATGCAAGCAAATGGCCACACGCTGGCGCAGGAAAGAGGGTTCAATTCTAATGGGTAAATATTTTGATGAACTGCAACGAGCAATGACTTATCTTGGAGAGCAGGAAGATACAGTATTTATTGGACAAGCAGTCGCATATAAGGGCACTGCTATGACAGGCACTCTCTCTAAGGTAAGTCCTCATAAATTATTTGAGATGCCAGTAGATGAAGAAATGCAGATGGGGATAACTAACGGCATAGCAGTTAACGGCACTATACCGATTAGTATTTACCCGAGATGGAATTTTCTTCTCTGTGCGATGAATCAATTGGTTAACCATTTAGATCGTATGCAAGACTTCTCACATGGCGAGTACGTGCCGAAGGCGATTATACGAGTAGGAGTTGGATCTGAAAGACCTTTAAATCCACAGGTGCAACATACTGGCGACTTCACACAATCGATACGTGGTATGCTGAGAAACATTGAAGTTATTTGCTGTGAAGAGCCAGAAGACATATTTCCAGCATATCAAAGGGCGTACAATAGAACAGATGGAAAAAGCACGATTGTAGTAGAATACGGAGATTATTATGGAGAAAAGTAATTCTCGGCTAACAAAACTCTTGATAGAAAGAAAAAACTGTGCTATACTACAGTATAGATAAAAAGAACCAGAGGAATAAATGAAAAAATATCTTATAGTGTATAACACTTGTGGAATATCTGGTAAAGATAATAGTGGCTATTATGTAAACGCCATAAATACAATTATTGAACAAGATTATGATAACTATGTATTAGCTGTGTCAGCCTGCAAGAACCCTGATTATCAAATTGAAAAGATATTAAAACATTGCAAGGTTGACTTTATCAATAGTATTGATGATGTTCTACCAGTAAATATAACCTTTAATGATACTATCAGGGAAGCTACAAAAGAATTCGGAGACTTCGAGGGATTTTTGTACTTAGATTCTGGAATTAAGTTTACAAAAAGAGATCAACTTTCGAAACTAATTTCTTTGTATGAATCAGGCAATTATGGAATGGTGTCTGCTCAGGTTGATAATGACTTCGGTTGGTGCTGGTTCGGATTAGATGAGTATTCAAGACCAATTTTACGAGAGAATATGATTATTCCCGTAGGAAAGGCATGTAACCTTCATTGCCAAATATTTTCTAATGAAATATTTAAATATTATGGGAATGTAATGCCTGATATTTTTAGATCTTATTGCACAGAATCGGTATTTTCATTTATTAACGCTGCGATTAGAAAAAAGTGGATTGTATCTTCTGAGGTTCGTGTGCATCATGCATTTACCGTACCAGACGGCAAAAGAGACGATGGCGATGGTCTTGATGGGCACTCTTCTGGATTCAGGGCACCACCTGGAACTTGGGATGATGCTTTTCCTCCTCACTCTATGAAAGAAATCATAAAAAAACCAGAGGGATCAAAAGCAGGTTTCGGCTATGAGGAACTAAGAGGCATAAAAATGCATGATCCAAATTGTTTTGACTCTGATGGTTACTGTGAAAATGATGAGCTAAAAGTGTTTTTGAAAGACAATCTTTTCCTAAAGAAAGAGCATTTTGATTATGATAAAATAAGCAGAACGTTCTTTAAGGAAAATAAAAAATGCTAACATTAATTTTAACATCTAGAGTCAAGGACAACAAAGATAGTAACATGGAACAACTGCTATCCAGTCTACAGGATTGCGGTGGAAATAATGTTAACTGTGAAGTGTTGATCAAATACGATCACGACGATGACTTACGTCCACCGAAAGAATATTTTAAAAAATTTCCATTTGAAGTCAAGACTTTTGTATGGTCTAGAGGAGAAGGTCGCCATAGTTTCCATTTGGATCACTTTTACCTATTTTCGCAAAGAAATAGAAAATCCACCTTTGCCTTATTGTGCGCTGACGATTTTACATTCACTAGGAAAGGGTTTGTTGATGAGATTCTATCAATTGAGGACGAGTATTGTTTCGTAGGACCTCGAAGACCTCGTGCAGAACTCTATAAAGGCTGTTGGAGAGATCCAAATGTTATGGGAGTGTGGAAGCACAATGAGGGCGTTAGTTTGCCTTGTTTCTCCACTAGGTGCATTGAGGTTTTGCAGAATTATGGTTGGCAATGCAACGGAGATAATTGGAAAACACTTTTACACATTCTAATGTATGAAAAATATGGAATGGACTTGTGGAGAACTGTTCCGAGTTTTTTTAGTCGTAACCCAACGGATGGAGCGTCTGGCTTTGGAGAATCGTATAATAATATGGAGATGGATGGTTCCAAGAATCCCTTGAATACATATTATTACGATTTAGTCGAGCAACAAGCCAAGAACTTGTATCTAAATATCATTTCTGATAAGCTGATCAAAGCTCATAGGAAATCAAATGGGAAATAAAAAAGATATAAGCTTTATCCTACCTACAAATAGGGATTTTGATAAATTTTCAAAACGAGTAATAGACAACATTAATGCTTTGAATTTTTTTGGTAAAACTCATGAGATTATAGTTGTTAGCCCCAACAAGATTGTAGGAAAAAACGTGATACATGTTCAGGAAGAGGGTGACAATAATGGTTGCGTTGGCGCATATAATGAAGGTTACAATGTTTCCATGGGTGATTATATATTCTTATGCTCGGATGATCACTTCTTTGATAAGAACTGTGTCTTAATGGTAGAGGTTCTTAAATCTCGCCTATTCGCCGATAAGAAGCTTAAAATAGCTTGTCTGCCAACCAATATGCATGGATCTTGCACGTTACCTGATTACACCAATTGCGAGGGTATCATAGCAAGATATCCAGTTTTTGATAGACAAACGGTGGAAGATTATTTAGGGGGATACATTTACCACCCAGTGTTCAAACATCACTATCCCGACAATTGGCTAGGATATTGGATGAGTCAACAAGGAGAACCAACAATTGAAATCAACAAATACGATATGATCACCTTCAACAACTCTTGTGAAAAAATACATGATGATTACGATGAGAAAGAATTTAGACGATTGCTGAAAAATTATGATGCCAACGACGGAAGGTATGTATGAAAATGGTTTTCAAAAAAGAGGCATTGTCGCTTAAGGGTGTTTATAAGATTCATCTAGAGAATTTTTCTGATGAGAGAGGCGTGATTGTAAACTTATTTGATGTAGAGCAATTACCAAACTTTAAGGTAGAAAAATTGTCGAAGTCTAAAAAAAATGTCTTAAGAGGGATGCATGGTGACTCTATTAACGATAAGTTAATATATTGTTTAAAAGGGAAGATGCACTTGGTTGTGGTGAACTATGATGAGAAAAGCGATCAATTTCTAGAAAAAATTGAAATAGACATAAACGAAGACAGCAATTTCGCAGTTTTTGTACCCCGAAATTTTCTAAATGGACATTATTGTCTAACTGACGATTGTTTATTTTATTATAAATGGTCAGAGTCATATGTGGAGCCTGAAAAGCAATTTTCAGTGCGATGGAATGACGAACAACTAAAGATCGATTGGCCTCTATTAGAATCAGAGCCAGTTATTTCAGAAAGAGATAGAGATTCTAAAACCTTAAGGGAGAAAAAATGAAAGAAGAATTTGACGTAACTTTTTTAATAGGCAGTGTGACTTCAGATAGACCACCAGAACAATTTGTTCTTAAAACAATAGACAACATAAATGAAATTAGTAAAAACTCTAAATACACTTATGAAATATTAATTATTAGCGAACACAAGGTTGCGGGAGACAATGTAAGGTGGATTGAAGAAAGTCCAGAAATCCGCTCTTGGGGCGGCGCAGCCAGGGCATATAACGCACTAATTCCTCACGCAAAGGGTAAGTATTTAGCGTTTGGGGTTGATGATTGCACATATGATGATCAATTTTATACTGCTATTGATTTGTTAGAATCTTATGTCTATAATAATCGTACATTGAAAATGCTACTACTTTGTAGTGATAATGGTTTGGGTGCCTTTATGCCACCAGGTTATCCACATTATACAGTAGCTAGGTTTCCAATCATAAAAAGAGAAAGCTTAACGAACTACTTCAACGGCAAATGGTTTAACCCAGAATTTCATCACCACTACGCAGATAATTGGTTAGGATATTGGGCACTTCATACTTTTGGTGAAACAATAATTGAGGTGTATAATACAACGATTCACATACCCGACGGCGCTCCTAGCTATAACCATGATAATACACATGACGAAAAAGTGTTCCACCAGTTAGTAAAAAGATTTCACGCAGGATATAGATATTACGTGTGACTTTCGTTAACGATTGAAACAACCACAGAAAGGATAATAATGAAAAAGATTTTAATAACAGGCGGCGCAGGATTTATTGGATACCATCTATCTATGAGGGAGAGTTCTCTCGGCAATGAGGTAACTATTTTAGATAATTTCCAGAGATCAAGCTTAGACGAAGAGTTTCAGTCGCTAATAAATAAACCAAATGTTATTTTTATGAATAAAGATGTAACTGTCCAGGAAACCTTTTTAGATCTAAAAATAGACTATTATGACATCGTATATCACTTTGTAGCCCTTAATGGAACAGAAAATTTCTACAAACAACCTGTAAAGGTTTTAAAAATTGGCTGCCTTTCAACAATCTATCTATTAGATTGGATTTGCAAGCACAACAATGCTCCGAAAGTAATTTATAGCAGCAGCCCCGAGGTTTATTCTGGAATAATGAAGATTATGGAAGATAAATTCCCAATCCCAACACCAGAAAATGTTCCGTTGGGGATTGATGATGCATCGAATCCTAGATGGAGTTATGCGGTAAGTAAGATGCTCGGAGAAGTCGCTTTTTTTAATTACTATGAAACGTTTGGTTTTGATAACTTTAATATTATTCGATTGGCAAATATCTATGGACCTAGAATGGGAAACGGACATGTCATTAGTGAATTTATAATTCGATACTTAAAGGGTGAAGCTCCCTTTAAAATAGTAGGTAGCGAACAATCTAGATCTTTTTTATATATTGATGATGTGTTGGACGCAATGGAAAAAATAGTTCAATCAGATATAAAAAAACAGATAATAAATATAGGAAATGAAAAATCTGAAACAAAAATTATAGATTTGGCGAAAGCTATATTTGATTTCGAAAATAAACAATATGATTTTGCCATACACGATCCACCAAAAGGAAGTGTAGAGAGAAAATGCTTAAATACAGAGAATCTCAAACTTCTAGGCGTCAAGGAATATACGTCTTTGAAAGAAGGATTGAGGAAGACTTTTGAGTGGTACAAGAAAGATTTTTTAAACAAAGGAGATAAAAGTGAAAATTAAATATCCATTAGCGAAAGAGACGATTAACGACGAGGATGTAAATGCATTGTGCGAGTGGTTGAAGAGCTATCCACGACTAACAAAGGGCAACCTCACTGTACAGGTGGAAAAAGATTGGGCAGAGTATATTGGAACAAAATACGCAGTTTTTAATAACTCTGGTTCGTCGGCAAATTTATTGATGGTAGCAGCAGCAGTTCAATGCGGCTTGATTCCAAATAAAAAGATAGTAGTTCCATCTGTAGGTTGGGTAACGACGATTTCACCAGCTATTCAGTTAGGGCTTGAGCCAATAATGTGCGGCTCGGATAAAAACACTTTTGGCATTGATTTAGATCAACTCGAAAAGATTTGCGAAAGAGAGCGTCCTGATGCCGTGATATTCGTTCAGGTTTTAGGTGTGCCTCACTACAAAGAGAGGCTTTTATCACTGAAAGATAAATACGGATTTGTATTGCTTGAAGATGCCTGCGCCGCACTGGGCGCGAGATATGCCGACGGCACCATGGTTGGTACTGTTGGAGATATGTCTTCTTTTTCTTTTTACTTTGGTCATCAACTTTCTACAATTGAAGGAGGAATGGTTAACGTAAATAATAAAGAGCTATATGATATGCTTCTCATGTTGCGCAGTCACGGTTGGGCAAAAGATTTGGACAAAGAGACATATGACGACATGATGTTGAAAAACGGAGTTGATGATTTCCACAGCCCATTTACTTTTTTTATTCCAGGTTATAATTTGAGATCTACTGATTTGCAAGCGTTTTTAGGAATTAGGCAGATTAAAAAAGCTGCTTGGGCTTCTGAGAATAGAAATAAGAATCATGTATTGTACGCTGAAAAACTAAGAGGATATGTTGAATTTCAAGAGTGGGGAGACAGCTACCCAGTTTCAATATCATTCGGAGCGATAGCAGACAGCACAGAGCATAGGAGAGAGATTGTAAACAGGCTTGTCGATAATGGAATCGAGACAAGAATATTTAGTGCAGGTAATTTAGGCAGACATCCGTTTTGGACTAATTTATATGACGAATTCGAAGACAGGCAGAGCGACAAAATACACTCCAGAGGGTTTTTTGTTCCAAACTATCCAGAGCTTACCGAAGAAGAAATTGATTTTATTTGCGACGTAATTAGGGATAAAGCATGAGAGTTCTCGTTATCGGAGAAAGCTGCATTGATAATTTCACCTATGGAGAAGCGAATCGACTAACTCCAGAAGCGCCAGTTCCTGTATTTAATTCTTCTGAAAATGTCATAGTTGAAGGCATGGCTATGAATGTTAGGAACAACATTAAGTCACTGGGAGCAGAGGTTAATATTCACACTAACTCTAATTGGACGCTGGTAGAAAAAACTAGGTTTATTGATCACAGAACAAACCACATGTTTTTGAGAGTAGATAAGAATGATGATAAAATATCACACACCACGGATTTGAATAAAATTGATTTTGGAAAGTATGATGGCGTTGTTATATCAGATTACAATAAAGGATTTTTAAGCGAAGATGATATTCGCTATATTTCCGAGAACCATGAATTGGTTTTCTTAGACACTAAAAAGATATTGGGAGATTATTGTGACAAGGTTAGATTTATAAAAATTAACAATTCCGAGTACATGGGAAGTGAAAGGTTTGCCGATAAGAGTATCAGGGATAAATTAATTGTTACACTTGGTTCAAAAGGTTGTATGTATAAGGGTGAAACATTTCCAGTTATTAGAACAGAAGTGAAAGATGTTGCTGGGGCGGGAGATACTTTCATGGCAGGGTTCACTGTTAAATATTTGCAAACAAAAGATATAATTGAATCAATAAAATTCGCTAATGAATGTGCCACTATTGTTGTGCAGAAGAGGGGGGTAAGCGTTGTCGGACAAGACAGTATTTACTAATGGGTGTTTTGATATTATACACAGAGGTCATCTTGAATTATTGAAATATTGCAGAGATATAGGAAGCTATGTTGTTGTAGGTTTGAATAGCGATGATAGTGTCAAGAGACTTAAGGGAAATGAAAGACCATATTTTAACGAACAAGATAGAAAGTTTCTACTAGAATCATTAAGCTGCGTCGATGAGGTGCATATATTTGATGAAGATACGCCATATAATATTATATCTAAACTAAAGCCAGATATCATAGTCAAGGGGGGCGATTATGTTCCTTCTGAAGTTGTTGGAAATGATATTTCTGATGTTATAATTTTCAATTTTATTAACGGGTACTCTACAACTAAGATTTTGGATAAAATGAAATGACATATGTTTTTGATATAGACGGGACTCTTTGCACAAATTCAGGCGGAGATTATTTGAACGCACAACCATTGCACGATAGAATAAAGATAGTAAACATTCTAGCTAAGAATAATAAAATTGTTCTTCACACGGCAAGAGGTATGGGCAGGCATCAAAACGACGCTCAGAAGGCAATTGAAGAGTTTTATGATTTAACAAAAAAACAGCTTGAGGACTGGGGTGTAGACTATCACCAATTGTTTCTAGGAAAACCCTCTGGCGATTACTATATAGACGACAAAGGCATTAAAGATGAAGACTTCTTTGACAATGAATTATGTCCCTAAAGGTTGGGGCTTTGAGAAATGGATTGTAAACTGTGATGAGTATTGTGGGAAACTACTTTATTTTGTCAAGGACAGGAGATGCTCTTGGCATTATCATGTTTTAAAAGATGAAGTCTTTTATGTCCAATCTGGAAAAATGTTGGTAAAATACTCCGATGACGATGACATCGAAAATGCAAAAGAATTAATATTAGAAAAGGGTGATAATTTCCACATATATCGTGGCTTGCGGCACCAGATGATAGCTTTGCAGGATACGGAATTGTTTGAGTTTTCAACTCAACATTTTGATAGCGATAGTTATAGAATACAAAAAGGGGATTGACTTTTCCCTCAACGTGATTAAATTTGAAAATAACTTACTCGCATGTTATAATAAACTTACAAACAAACACAAAGGAGCTTGCAACAATGCAACTAACTAACCAAGCACTCGGTGCCGTAATGATGGCGCTACAGAACTCACTTATGAATCAAACAGACATCGT
>Ga0080013_1005869_pt1 | contig 11211 bp, 8 predicted proteins | sample ETNvirenome_6_85_FD_69236 | JGI IMG/M metagenome (GOLD analysis project Ga0080013, IMG submission 69236) | Marine viral communities from the Pacific Ocean - ETNP_6_85 (SPADES assembly) (version 2) | ecosystem: Environmental > Aquatic > Marine > Oceanic | place: Pacific Ocean | collected 2013-06-19
CGGAAGCGGAAGCTTTCTTTTTTGGATAATGGCTAATACATTTGTAAACAAAAAGAAGGATTTAACTAGCACGAGTGCTACTGTATTGTACACTGTGCCATCAGCCACAACTGCTGTTGTAAAATCTATCATTGTATCTGAAGATTCAGGTAATGCTGATACTATAACAGTGACTATAACTGACACAGATGACGCTGTTTTTAGCCTATTTAAGACTAAATCTATATCAGCTAACGCAACAACCGAATTATTATCTGCACCTTTAGTGGTTGCAGAAAGTGAAGTAGTAAAAGTAACCGCAGCAACAGCCAATAGACTACATGTCGTGCTGTCTGCGCTCGAAATTAAGCCTAGAGCAGTAACATCCTAGACTTGATTTACGTATAAAAAACAAGTATTATAATAAACCCAGGTGAAATTCCTGCCTTTAACAAACTAACACAAAATTATGGCTATAGATTATAACGCAGGAATAAATTCAATAGATGTAGGTGCACATGACATTACCTATTCAGGTAATGAAGGACCTAAATCCCCAGAGCAAGAGAGACTAATGGGTTTTGATGATACACCTGGATTTGAATTAAAATCTTTAGAATTATTAATAGATGAATTTAGAGAAGATAATAATGGTCAAGATCCAGTAAGCATAGATGATTTAAGAAGATTTTTTTATAACAAATACGGTCCTGCAGGAATTACTAAACTAGAAACAGCAGTTCAACAAGCAGAACAACAAGCACAAATGCAACAAAGAGAAGGCATACAAATGGCTTCTGCTGCTGATCCAATGTTGCAAGAAGAATACGACAAGTATGTTTTTGAAATGCAAGAGATGGGACAAGAACCAATGTCCTTGGAAGAATTTAGAAAACAAGCTGTAGCTGGTATGGCTACTGGTGGGAGAGTTGGATTATTTGGTGGTGGACCTCCAGGTGTCCATGGTAGAGAAACAGGTGGGGGTCGTTCTGATAGAGATCGTCATCAAGCGCAACAACAAAGAACAGCTGCTCTAGAAGCATCAGCCGTTCCAAGAGGAAGGGAAACAATTTCACCAGGTACTGGTGTAATAACTGATAAGAAGGGAAATGTTGTCCCAGGTTATATAGATAGAGCAACAGGAGAGGTTTACGATGAAACACGTGAAAATGTTATGCGTGATTTGTTTGACGAAACAGAGGAAGAAAAAAAGAAAAGATTAAAAAAAAGAGAAAAGGATATTAAAAAAAGAACTAGAATTGAAAATCAACAAAGAAAAAAATTAATAACATTATTAAATCGTAGAAAAAAATGGGATAAAGATTTTACAATACCAGAAGGTTGGGAAGAAGATGCAACATTAGATGAATTATATGGATGGGCTAGTACTCAAGATTGGACTGGTAAAGAAAAATATTCTGATTTAGAAGGAAGAGAATTAAATGAATTTTGGGAGAAGCATGGTTATGTTCCAACTTCAAAAGATTTGCCTGGTATTTTGGGAGCAGTATATCCTGAAAAACCTGTTACGTTTGACGAAATAGAACAAGGTTTTCAAAAAGGTAAAGGTAGTCTTTATCATAAAGGTGCTGATGATTATAGAGTATGGTCTCCTGATCCTGATAGTAAAGAAGCTGATTGGCTACAAGAAATGAAAGCATTTTCTCCCATGCAATATGCAAATTATATGGGAATGGATTGGAATTCTGTTACAGGAGAATTTACTAAAAGACAAGATGATGGTTATGGTGGCGTACCAGGTGCAATGGCAGCACAACAACAAGCTGGAATACCAGCAGCTGCAGCAACTACAACACCCGATCCAACTATCCCTGGTGATGTAATTAGATTTGCACAAGGTATAGATCCAGATCATCAAGCTATATTAAAAAATATATATGGTGGTACACTTCCAACTATGTTTGCAGCAGATGGTGGAAGAGCAGGATACGCTGGTGGTGGAATAGCAGATTTAAGACAAGGATATTTTTTAGGAAAATTAGTTAAGTCACTTACAAAACCTTTTAAAGGTATAACTAGAGGAATTAAAAAACTTGCAAAAAGCCCTGCAGGTAAACTAGCTATGTTAGCTATGTTAGGAAAAGGGACTGGTATGTTTGGTAGTGGAACTGGAAGTAATTGGCTTAAAGATATGTGGTTAGGAAAATTAGGAACAGCTCCAGTACCTGGTGAAAGAATGGGTGGCCTATGGAACTGGATTAAGAAACACCCTTTTGAATCTATTGCAGGTGCTTCAGCACTTGGCGGCTTAACCGCAGACGAAGGTGATGACGAAGGATTACCATATGATTGGGAAGCTAAAAAAGCAAGAGACGCATATTGGGCTCCAAGATTTGATGAAAGTAATTTCCGTAGAATTTATCCAGCAGACTATGCTGATGGTGGAAGAATTGGTTTTAAACGTGGTACAAGAGGAAAAGGATCAACTAAAGAACCTACATGGGATACTGATAAAATTAAAAAAGATTTAGGTATAGCTTTAGATTGGAGTTTACCAGGTGCTATAGGAAATATGGCCGAGGGTATTACTGGTATAGCTAAAACAAATCAAACTGAAATAATGAATGTTATTAAAAAATTAGTAGCGGCTACACCTCCAGGACAAATAGGTGAAATAGTCAACTTTATAGTTGACAGATATAAAATTGATCCAGAGTTAGTTCAAAAAATGGTTATATCACAAATGGATGATGCTAATATAGGTTTTGAACCACCAGCAGGAACAGCTGACGAAGGTTATCGTCCAATAGGAATTGATGCTGGAGCAGAAGACCCTTGGGATATTCCAAAAAAACCTAAAGAACGTAGGGTACCTAAAGAACGAAGAGACTGGTTGGAAGGCATTAAAGATTTAGATTGGAGTCAAATAAAACCAATTCCAATGCCAGGATCAGAAACCATACCTTTACATCCAGATGCTACAAAGTTAAATCCACATCAAGACATTACGCCGTGGAAAACAATGGAATTTAGAGATGTAAATCAAGATGGTATTGAAGATAGATCACAGGGAATTTATAAAGATAGAGATATTATTCCATGGGATCCAGGATTAAAAGAAGTGTTTTTGACGAAAGATAAGTTAAAAAAAATGTTCGAAGAAAACAGAGCTCAAGGCGGAAGAATAGGTGCTCAAGAAGGTGGCTTAATGGATTTAGGTGGCATGGAAAAAGATTATAGAAATGAAGGTGGATTTGTACCAATAGGTGGACAAGAACGAGCTGATGATGTACCAGCTAGATTAAGTAAAAATGAATTTGTATTTACAGCAGATGCAGTCCGTTCGGCAGGCGGAGGAGACATCGACAAGGGCGCTGAGATAATGGAAAATGTTATGAATAACTTAGAACAAGGCGGACAGATATCAGAAGAATCTCAAGGATTAGAGGGCGCAAGAAACATGTTCGCCACAGCGCAAAAATTAGAAGGAGTATTATAATGGCAATAACAGAACAACGAACTTTACCATCGGGTATTATATCACAATTAGGACAAGACTATGCAACGCAGTTATCTGGTTTAACTGCACAACCAATGGATACTTCTAAGTTTGCACCATCAGTTGCAGCACAAGATCCATTACAAACACAAGCTGCATCTTTAGCAGCATCAGGTGTTGGTGGTTATGCTCCTTATTTAAGTGAAGCAGCAACTTATGGAACACAAGCTGGAACAACTATGGGTGGAGTTTCTCCATACCTTACGGGTGCAGCAGGTCTGACTGGAACTGGTGCAGGGACGGGAGCAGGATCAATTGCTTCTTATATGTCTCCTTATCAATCACAAGTTATTGATGCAACATTATCAGAATTTGACAAACAAGCTGCAATGAGACAGCAAGGTATATCAGATGCAGCAGTTAAAGTAGGTGGTTTTGGTGGTGGTAGAGAAGGTGTAATGCAATCAGAATACCAAACTCAATCAGATAAAAACCGTGCGCTACTACAATCACAAATGTTACAACAAGGTTTTGGACAAGGTGCAGCGCTACGACAACAAGATTATACAAACCAATTAGGTTTAGCTGGAGCACAAGCAGGATTAGCTCAAGGTCAATTAGGACTAGGAACTTACCAACAAGGATTAGCAAGACTAGCTCCACAATTAGCAGGTGCTGATATTGGAACGCTAAGTCAAATAGGTGGAATTCAACAACAACAAGGCCAAAGAGTTTTAGATGCACAGGCTAAAGCAAATCAGATGATGGCTAACGAACCTTATCAAAGACTTCAAACTTATGGTCAAGGTATACAAGGACTAGCTCCAATAATGGGACAATATTCAATGACACAAACACCAGATCCAACACCATTACAAACAGCTCTTGGAACAATGTCAGTTCTAGGTGGAATAATGGGCGGTGGCGGTGGAATGCCTAGCTGGGTATAATTATGAATAGAATATTAAGAAGACCGATGTTTAGAACTGGTGGCTCTGCTGAAGGAATTACTTCAGGGCTAGCACCAAGGCAGGGGTATGATAATGGAAACATTGTTGAAGAACTTAAACAAAAGAAAAGTATAATAGATACTCTAGCTCCAAGACAACCTAGAAAAGATACTAGTAAGCAAGATTTCTGGGTTCAATTTGGTTTAGATTTAGCGTCAAGACCACCACAAGGAAATATTTTATCTACAGCTGCAGCAGCAGGTAAAGAGCCTTTTGCAAAATTTCAACAAGCAAAACAAATAGAAGATGCTTACAAAGGAAAGGAAACAACTGAAGACAGAGCTTTAATTGCTGATCTTATTAAAGGAATGAACGATGATCAATTATCTGCTTTAATGAAAGATGTTGAAGCTGGTATGATATCTGGTCTATTTAAAACAAAAGCTGAAGGTATAAACTGGTTACTGAAGAAAAAAATATTTGGAGTTCAAAAAGAAGAAGGTGAAATAAAACAGGACATAATAGAAACTAGAGCAGGTATCTTACTTGAACAAGACGAGGATCTGGGTTATGATTCAGCTATATCTATAGCCGAAGCTGCACAAAGAATATTTGATGGTGAAGTTGAAGGCGTAACAAAAGAAGATATAGACACGGATCAATTATTCATTGAATCAGCAACATTATTATATATGGGTGAACCAAATGCAGATACTGGAGTCTACACTTTGCCAACAGAGGCAAGTCCAGGTGATCAAACTGACCTTGAGGATACTTATCAAGATGGCATGGTTTATTATAATTATAGAAACGGACGATTCTACAGAAAAAATGGCAAACAATTTATCCCAGTAGATCAACCTGAATAGGAGTCTACATGGCTGAAGATAGAAGCATACTTCAAAAAATAATATCCCCTACTGAAGAAGAAAAAGAAAAGGTTATAAAAGCTCAGGACCTTGGTCAAAAGATGATGCGTATCCTTAGGGAAGAAGGATATATCAATTACGAATTAAGAAAAATTTCAGAAAGAGCCTTACAAGATGGAGTTCCTCCCGAGAAAATAAAAAAGAATATGGCGGAGGCCAGAGAAAAATTAATCAAGGATGGTGGTGCTAAAGTTAAGATACTTAATTTCCTTTATCCAGGTAAAGGATCAAGATTTGAACTTGGTGATGAGGAAAGAGAATTTGATTACGAGAAAAAACAAGACACAAAGAAGGACAAGAAAAAAATAAGTAGGGACCAAGTTGGTATTCCAACCAACGTACATAATGAAGCTTCTTTAAAGGAATCTTTAGCGGGTGCTTCTGTTAGTGCTTTAATTAAAATACCTAAGGGTGTTATCAATTTTGGATTATTACTTACTGACATAGCAAAAGAAAAGCTAGGTGCAGATGTTCCTGTTGATGAAGGTTTAGCTGAAAAATTTAATAAAGCTTTTGAAGGTACTTGGCTAGGTGTAATTGAAAAGCAAGCAGAAGAAGATGCAGTAGAGACAGCTAGTGGTAGAATTACTCAAGCGCTGGTACAATTGTTTGGTGCAACAGGTGTTGCAAAAAAAACAGCAATCCCTGCTGTGTCTTATGTATCAATGAAAGCAAGACAATTGGTTCAAGCTATTAAAGGACAAAGATATGTTAAAACTACAAACAATAAAATTTTAAACCAAGCAAAGAATAAAATAGATGAATTAAATAAATTATCTAAATTTGATAAATATGTTGGAGCAACTGTTGGTGGTGGTTTTGGTGTAGGTGCTGTGGTTATGAAATCAGAAGACATAGGAACCTTTGGGGACTCGTGGGATTGGTTACCTACAGATATGGACCGAAATAAAAAAGCTATGGCAGGAGAAGATGCCGTAAGACAAATGATGAATAAATTTAAATTTGGATCTGAGCTTGCTTTTCCTATATTTCCTTTTTTCTATCTTCCATACAAAGGTGTGCAAAGAATATTACAAACAAAAAATCAAAATTTAGCACTTAGTAATAGTAAAATAGATAGATGGATAGATAAATTTAGTTCTGTATTTAGAGCTAGAAGTGTTAAACACCCTGCTATCTTTGAAGGTGTACAAAAACTTGAAGGAATTAAATCTAAATATAATTTAATTGCAAAAGATTTTACTAGAAACATTGATGACTCATTAAGAAAAATGTCTAAAAATACTAGTAAACTTTCTGAAGCAACAGAACCAGAAGTTCTATCTAAATTAATTTCAAATTTTATGATGAGTACTGATGATGTTGTTAAACAAATAAAAGGAAAAAGCAAAATTATGTTTCAAGGGTTTAGCAAAGAAGCCTCTAAAAATTTTAAAGACGCTATAAAAAAAATTGGTGGTACAGCAGATGATGCAACTAATTTAATAGATGATGCAACTACATTTAGAACAACAGCTGCTTTATTGAAAGACGCTATACTAAAAGGTGGTAACATTCAAACAGGTGCAAAAGAATTTAATACTATTATGAATGATAGGGTTCTTAATTATTTATCTAGTGACTATAAATTCTTTGATATGGATAAAGGTTTTTGGAATAAATTTAAACCTCTTAAAGAAGTTAAAGATGATGTTGTTAAAATTTTTGAAAGAAATGCTAAAGCTAACTTAAAACGTGGTGAAACATATGTTCCAGGGACAGCGGAAATATTGGTAGAGAATATACTTAAAAGAGGTATAACAACACTTAACCCTATAACTAAAACACCACAATTTCCTTATCCAGCAGGTCATGTTTTAGATGACGTAGCTGTAAAGATAAAAAATCTAGCAGAAAATGTTACAGGTGCAGGTAAATTTAAACCAGATGCTAAAGGTGGTTTGATACAAACAAAATCAGATCTTGCAGCTTTTAATAAATTGTTTGGTAAATACAAAGACTATAAAAATATTATTGCTAATGTTACATCAGACTTAGCTAGTATTGCAGGTCGAGATAGATTTTATAACATGGTAAAAAAAGCATCTGATGTAGAACAAGCAGCATATTCAAAGGCAGTTTCTAATATACCTAAAGAAATACTAGCAAAAGAAGGTGCCTTAACTAATCCTGGTATTGTTTTTAAATCATACAACGAGGCTCTAGCAAAATTTCGTCATCATGATATTATTTCAAACCCAAATGGTTTAAAGCTAGCTACTAATCTAGCAGAAGAATTATATACAAGTCCTTTAGATGGTATGTTTACCACTAAGCAATGGGCAGACGCATTAAAACACGGGGATATGATAGTAGGAAGTAGTGTAACTAAAAGTTTACCTTATCGTACGATAGTTTTAATACCTAAAGGTTTGGCCAATGCATCAAAAACAGTTTTTGGACCCTTCACTCACACTAGAAACTTTACTACTGCAGCAGCAACAACAATACATAGTGGTAATATTTTTATATCACCACTTAAACTTGCACAATTTGCAAAACAATCTTTTCAAGCTTTGCAACCACAGCTGTTGTACAAGATGACAAAGAATCCAAAGTATAGAAACCTGTCAGAAGCGGATAGATTGTATCATTTTTTATTAGACAATGGAGTTGTAAACCAGAGTGTAAGAGGGAGAGAAGTATCAGGAATGTGGGATGATATTTTAACAAGTCAAGGAGATATTATAGATAGATCTTTCAATAGTATGTCTAGCAAACTAAGAAAGCTTGGTCAATTTGCTCAAGAAGCATACATAGCTGAGGATGATTTCTTTAGAATATTTAACTTTCTAGCTGAAGGTCATAAATTAACAGAAGCTTATAAAACAGCAATTAAAAATGGTGTTAAAAATTTAGATGGTTCAGTAGTTAAGATGCCTAATGCATTAGAACTTATGGAGGATGCAGCTAGGATTGTAAGAGAAACAGTACCAAACTATGCCTACGTTAACGATGCAATTAAAAACCTTAGAAAATCTCCTCTTGGAGCATTCGCATCATTTAAATCAGAGATTTATAGAACAGGTGGTAATACAACAATGAATGCTATTAAAGAAATAAAGGACCCTGTAAAACAAACAATTGGACACAGACGTTTGGTAGGTCAAATAATGGCTTATACTGCTATACCTATTGGAATGGTCGAAGGAGCAAAGGCTCTTTATGGAATAAGTAGTGATCAACTTAGAGCAATAAGAGAGTTATTTATAAATGATACCTATGCTGAAGGAGATGTAATTATACCTATTTATGAAGATGGTAAATATAAAATTATAAATCTTAGTAATGGTTATTTTTATGACACTATGATTAATCCTATTATGACAGTGATATCACACGTAGATACTCATCCAGAAGAACCATTATTGAAAGCAATAGCAACCGGTCTGTCAATATCTGCGGGTAAAGAACTAGAACCATTTATAGGTGAGTCCATTTGGACACAAGCAGTGTTAGATGTGTTTGCAAGAAATGGTTTAGATAAAAATGGTAGAAGAATATATAATCCAGAAGACAGTGTTGGAAATATAGTTAAAGATGTAGCTGCCCATGTTGGAATGAATTTATCTCCAGGTTCCCTTCCACAATTTAAAAGACTCGTAGCAGCCATAAGAGATAAAACAATTAATGGAGTTGACTACGAATTAACTGATGAAGCATTAGGTTTCATAGGTCTAAGACAAATTCCACTGGATATTGAAAGAAAATTAAATTCTAAAATTGGAGAGTTTACATTTAAAGTTTCTGATGACAGAAAATTAATTTACAAAGGTACTTTAACTAATGATCCAGTTAAAGATGAGGATTTAATTATTAAACAATTTATCTTTGCTAACCAACAGAAATTAATAAATTATAATCAAATGAGAAAATACTATGACGCTGCAAGAATGTTAGGTATATCAAGTAAAAAAATTAAAGCAGAGTTTGAACGAAGAGGATACAAATCTTTATATGAAGACATTAGAAAAAATAAATTTAAACCTTTTGAAATAACAGATAGAATGATTGAAGCTTATGAATATCAATCTAAAAAATATGGTATACCAATGGTATTAAATAAAAGAGTTAAGAAAAAACTTAAAAAAATAATTAAAAGATTAAAAAAACAAAAACTAAATAGAGAGTTTAGAATTGATGAAAAAGATTACATAACTTCACTACCTGATATTGGAACTGTAGCACCACAACCACCAGATGCAACACAACTAGCAAAAACACCAATGCCGGATCAAAGAATGGTAGCAAGTATGCCACAAATTAATCAAGGAACAGGGTTGACACGTACTGAGAGTGCTCTATTATCACCAAGCGAGCAGGTGATTGCAAGGAGAACATAATGGCACTTAAAATTTCAGAAGAAGCAGCTGTACAAATGCCTATGAAGACGGTAGCCAGCCTCATCGCGCTGGTAGCGATCGGGACCTGGGCTTACTTCGGCGTTATTGAAACCCAAAATAAGCTTTCCACTCAAGTAGAGTTAATGCAAAAAGATCTGGTCGAGAATACGGATTTCCGTATCAAGTGGCCTCGGGGCCAGCTAGGAAGTCTTCCGGCCGATTCCGAACAATTTATGATGATCGAGGATCTTTATAAGACCGTAGATAAGTTAAATGCACACATTGAGAATATGGCTTTAAACAAAGTCAACATAGAATTTTTAAGAAAACAAATGGATAAAGTTTTAGAAGATATTGAAAAATTAAAAGATGCGAATAGAGATATGCATTATAAAACTAACGGAGGTCATCAATGATCGAAACAGTGGTCGCCCTTCTTATGTTCGTAGGAGCAGAAATTAAGGAGCACAGAATCCAGCCTGATGGAATGGCACAATGTCTTCGAGGGAAGCGTACGGCGGAGCGTCAGTACCAGCCAAACGTAATGTATAAATGTATAAAATCTAAGGCAGAATTAGAGAAAAATATTGACGGTTCTATCACTATTAAAAAGCTTATATTAGAATAATGAAAAAAGATAACGCATTACAAAGAATAGAATCACATGAAAAATTATGCAGAATTATGCAAAAACAAACTTACGATAAAATGCATAAATTAGAACATCAAATAAACAGAATAGAAAGTATTTTATTAGTGTCTGTAGGGGCCTTGATTACAGGTATGGCATATGTTATATTCACTTTAATAATAAGGTAGGAAATATGAAACTATCAAAACATTTTAAACTTGAAGAGTTTACTAAATCAATGACCGCTACTCGTAAGGGTATCGACAACTCACCTGGAGCAGGTGATATTAAAAACTTGGAGAACGTATGTTATGAAATACTGGAACCGGTTCGTGCGCACTTTGACAAACCAATAACAATAACATCGGGCTACCGCTCCGAGGCGCTTTGTGAAGCGATCGGCAGCAAAAAAACGTCGCAACATGCAAAGGGCCAGGCAGTTGACTTTGAAATAGCAGGTGTTCCAAATATTAAGACAGCTTACTGGCTGTCTAATAACGTAGACTTCGATCAATTGATCCTCGAGTACTATAAAAAAGATGATCCAACTGCGGGGTGGATACACGTAAGCTACAATGAAAAGGGTGCTAATAGAAAACAAATACTTACTTATGACGGCAAAAGCTATGAAAATGGACTTCCAGATATGAAGTGGAGTGGAGGAAAAGTAGTAGGATGATGGCACTATTAAAAAGACTAAGAAATTTCGTCAACAATAATCAAGGCTATATTTTATTAGCAATTCTTATTGTAATTATCATAAAATAGTATATATAAGTCTTAAGAGTGCTTTAGGAGGCTCTTAATTATTAACTGTCTAAACAAGGAGGTTACTATGACTGATCTAATAAACTTAAATAATTTCCTAAACAACGCAATTGGTTTCGAGAATTTCTTTCACAGATTTCATCGTCTACCA
>Ga0080013_1005870_pt1 | contig 11208 bp, 9 predicted proteins | sample ETNvirenome_6_85_FD_69236 | JGI IMG/M metagenome (GOLD analysis project Ga0080013, IMG submission 69236) | Marine viral communities from the Pacific Ocean - ETNP_6_85 (SPADES assembly) (version 2) | ecosystem: Environmental > Aquatic > Marine > Oceanic | place: Pacific Ocean | collected 2013-06-19
AAATAGATCTATAGCAGAAAAAGCAGTACAAAATAAAAAAGAAATAAAGATTATAGATCAAAAAATTCAAAATGAAATCCTCATCATTAGTTTTTTAGAAAATATATATAAAAATATAAGCTTCGCTACAAATGATATAAAAAATTTAGTTGAGTTAATGAAGCTTGAAACTCAATGATCGATATAACGCTAAATTCAAAATCTCAAGCAGTATTAGAAGGTCCTGAGTTAGATATTGTCAGAGAACACTTTAGTGTAAAAAACGAAGCAGCTCATTTTCAAAGAAGATTTGGTAGATTTGTTCCTCAACGAACTTACGTAATCACTAACCAAGGCAAAACTGACGTCGGATTACTAGTAGAAATTGCAAAATTTTGTAAAACAAAAGATATAAAAATTAATTTCTCGACAGATATAAGAAATTCACTAATACCCACACTACGTAAAGATAATATTATTAATTATAATTTAAATCTAGAATATAGAGAATATCAACAAGATATAATTAAGAAATGTATCGATAGAGGTAGAGGTACGATAATATTAGCAACTGCCGGTGGTAAGACCTTAGCCATGGCTGGTTTATTAGAATTTTATTATAAAAATTATAGTAAAAATTTTAAAGGTTTAATTATTGTACCTGATTTAGGATTAGTAAACCAAACAATATCTGACTTTGAGCAGTACGGTGTATCATTTTCAACTACTAAATATACAGGGAAAGACGAATTAATCTTATCTCGCAATATCATTATAGCTAATTTAGGAATATTACAAAGCTCAAAGCAAGATACCTCATGGATAGAACATATTGACTTCTTAATAGTAGATGAAGTACATAAAGTAAGAAGAGGTAACAAAATTAATAATATTCTTAAGAAAGTAAATACTCCACATCGATTTGGCTTTACCGGTACACTACCCGACGATCTATTAGATAAATGGAATATATTTGGAAAGATAGGACCGCAATTATTTGAAAAAAAAGCCTATGAACTTAGGGACGAAAAATACGTAGTACCTGCAAAAGTACACGTATTAGAATTAAATTACGACACACCATCCTCCCAAATATATTCCGGTAACAATTCTAATGCATATTATTTACAAGAGAGTGAATTTATTCGAAAAAATACTTTTAGAAACAATTTATTAGCAAATCTTTCTAATAAACTAGATAATAATGCTCTAATTTTAGTAGACTATATAGAGCACGGAGAATTATTACGTAATAATTTAAATGATAACTGTAAAAATAAAGAAATTTATTTTATTCAGGGGAAAGTAGAGGTAGAAGAACGTAAGAACATACAAAAATTAATGGAAAAAGAGCGTAATATAATAGTTATAGCTATTTCAAAGATATTTTCTACCGGTATTAATATCAAAAATTTACATTATATAATGTTCGTAAGTGGAGGTAAGGCAAAAATAAAAATTATACAAAGTATAGGCAGAGGCCTGCGCTTGCATAATGATAAAAGGGAGCTTATAATCTTTGATATTGCCGATAATTTACGCTATGGTCAGCGTCATATAGAACAGCGTCTATCTCTGTATGATAGTGAGCATATAAATTATAGTTTTACACAATTTTATGAAACCAAGAGCGAAATCAAAAAAACCTAATAAAAAAATATTTTATGTTAACCCAAAAGAATTCTTACGACTATTAAAGGAGTATTATACGTCAGATGATCTAGTAGATGACCTAGCTACGTCGGTTTATAAAATTGCCGTCGGCTTAAGCTTTTCCCCTAACTTTATAAATTATAGTTATAAGGATGAAATGATCGGTGATGCAGTTGTAAAAATGATCGCTGCAGTGAAAAATAAAAAATTCAGAATTGATTCTCCATCAAACCCGTTCTCGTATTTTACTACAATTGCATATCACGCATTTATTAATAGAATTAAAAAAGAAAAGAAGTACAGAGAGACAATTGCCGATTATCAAGAGCAAATATATGGAAATCTAATACAAGATGAAACTATAGTAAACAAAAACCCTTTAAAAGCTTCAGATCAAGAGTTATATACTTAATGTCTTCCGAAAATAATAAAAAGATCGGATTTTTCTCCGACTTACATATAGGCATACATCAAAATAACGAAAAATGGCATGATGTCTCTCTCGAATGGGCAAAATGGTTTACATGTGAATTAAGAAGCCGGGAAATTACTAAATTATTCTTTGGCGGTGATTTCTTTCATTATAGAGATGAAATAAACGTCAAATCACTTTATTTTGCGAACACTCTATTAGATCTCTTTAATGAATTTGAAATAATTATGATTCCAGGTAATCATGATGCATACTACAAAGATAACTCGAATGTACATTCACTATCTATATTAAACAATAGAGCAAATATTACTATTCTCGATAAACCTACTATATTGACTCTCTTTAATAAAAAAGTCGGGTTTTGTCCATGGGGCGCCCCACTAAAGAAAGTACCTGAGTGTGACTTATTAATTGGTCATTTTGAAATTCAAAATTTTAATTTTAATAGCTTTAAGATATGTGAAGCAGGTATTGAGTCGTGTGATTTGCTATTAAAATCACAGCTCATACTATCAGGTCATTTTCACAAAAGACAAACACGAAAATATTCAAATGGAGAAATAATATACGCAGGTAACCCGTTTGAAATGGATTTTAACGACATTCAAGATCAAAAAGGGTTCTATATATTAGACTTCAACGAGCCGAATATTAAATATCAATTTATTAAAAATAACATCTCGCCAATACATGTAAAAATAAATTTAAGTTCACTTGAGAAGTTAAAAAAGATAGCAAAAGAAAAAGGATGGTCTAAGTTAGCTATAAAAATTATTATTGACAAAGAGATTAAAACTAATTTATTAGATAAAATAATTGCATCAATAAGCTTTGAATCTCCATTCTCGTTAACTACAGATTATTTATATAAATTTAATATTGGAGATAACGTTACACTGACTAATGAGCTAGGTGATTTAAACGTAAAGCAATGTATTATAGAATATATTGATTCCTTAGATATACACAATAAGGAGCGAGTAATAGAAAAAACAGTACATTTATATAATCAGTTTATATGAAATATGTAAATTTTAATTCAGTAAAGATTCGTAATTTTCTTTCAGTAGGGAACAAGCCGATTGAAATTAATTTCCGTACCGGTCTTAATGTAATCACAGGTGTTAATAAAGATAAAGAAGATAGGCGAAACGGAGTTGGTAAATCAACAATTGCCGACGCTATACATTTTGCTATTTTCGGTGAAACAATTAGAGAGGTCTCAAAAGAGTTTATTATAAACTCTATAAACAAAAAAAACACATATGTGGAATTACATTTTTCAATAAATGAAAATAATAAGGTTAATGATTATCAAATAGTACGTAAGCTAAAGCCAACGAAATGTTATTTATTTGTTAACGATATTGATCTAACAGAGAGTACAATTCCAAACACAAGTAAAAAAATAAAAAATATACTCAACAGCTCTCCAGAAGTATTTCAAAACTGCGTTATAATGTCTCTTAATTCTACTTTACCGTTCATGGCTCAAAAGAAAGTAGAAAAAAGAAAATTTATTGAAGGTATTTTAAATTTAGAAATATTTTCAGATATGCTCTTAAGCGCTAGATCGGAATATAATGATATCCAAAAAAAATACGAACATATTACTAAAGATTTTGATCACATAAGTAATATCTATCAATTATTACAGGATCAGAAAAATAAAATTATAACTAATATTATTGAGCAAAAAAATAAAATTGAAGAAAGAATTAATATTATAAATGAAGATATAAAAGGTAATAAATTAAAAATAAAAGATATTAATAATGAACTATTTACTAAAAGTAAAAATAAACTAGATAATATAAAGACTAAATTAGTAGACATACAGGAACAATTAGACTTTAATTCAACTAAAATTACTCAACATCAAACCGAAATAAAATTTTATAATAAACAAATTACAGATATTGGTACTAATAAAAATGTCTGCCCAACATGTTTACGGCAAATTACAAGCAAAGATCGAAGTCATATAGAAGAAGAAAAAAATAAAGTTAAAAAAGATGTTAACAACCGTGAGCAGGATATTGAAAGCTTGCAGCAACAACGAAAGAATGTTGTCAAGCTCAAACAAGACAATTTATCTGCCAGCGAGCAGTTAGGTGAATATATTACTGCAGTAAAAACAGTATACAACAATAATAAATTAACCACAACGTATATTAATACTCTTAATAAGGATCTCAAAAAAAATAAAACTGAATTACAAGCAGTACAGAAAAAAGAAACTAATGTTGAGATAACAGACTTAGATAATAAAATAAAAACTAAATTAAAAGAAAAAAATGAACTAGAACAAGCAACCGATAATATATATTCAGACTTAGAGACACTGTCAGTAGTAAAGTATATTCTCTCTGAAGAGGGAGTTAAGTCTTTCATAGTAAAGAAAATTTTAAATGTTTTAAATAATCGATTATTATATTATTTGCAAAAAATGGATGCTAATTGCATTTGTCGTTTTAATGAATATTTTGAAGAAGAAATTGTAAATGAAAAAAATCAAGAATGTTCATATTTTAACTTCTCAGGTGCTGAAAGAAAAAATATAGATCTCGCGATTTTATTTACATTTATGGATATGAGAAGACTACAAGGCGACGTCGCATATAATTTACTAATGTTTGATGAATTGCTAGATAGCTCTTTAGATGAAAAGGGAGTAGAATTAGTATTAAACATAATTAAAGAACGAGTTGAGAGCTATAAGGAAAATATATATGTTATTTCTCACAGAAAGGAATCTGTTAAAGCGGCAACCGGAGACGTTATAGTTCTAGAAAAAAAGAACGGTATTACAACTCGGGTGGATTTATCTACTAATTTAACATAAATTTATATAATGCTTACCCCGTTTCAGCAAACGACCTCTCAGCTTCCATTTGCCCCGACACAGATCAATAACCCTGCTCTTTGTACACCAAAATCTGCGGTACCAAAACCACCTACTGACGGTCACAAAGGCCCGGATTTACCACGCGCTCTAAACTTTTATGCTGATTATTCTGGGTGCGGACACTGGAGGATGATCTGGCCAGAACTATTACTCAATTGTTATGCAAAAATAAACATACAAGGAGGAACTGTAATGATAGGAGATAAAAATTTTTATCAAGGAATTAAAACAGTTCGAATTCAGCGACAAGCTACCGACACCCAATCCAAATATATAAAATGGTTAAAAAACGTAGGTAGAGAGTGTGGATTTAAGATTATATATGAAATTGACGATATTATCTTTAAGGAAGATATTCCTCATTATAATAAATTTAGATTTGCGTTCGAAGATCCCAAAATAAGACAAACGAGCATGGAGATTATGCAAATATGTGATGAAATTACTGTTACAAATAAATTCATGCAAGATTATTATATAGAAAAAACAGGTAATAAAAATGTTACAATTATACCTAATTTTATTCCAAAATTTTGGATGGATAGATACTTTGACTTGACGAAAATTAAAGAAAATTATCAGAAATATAAAAAGAAACCTCGAGTAGTTTATTGTGGGAGTGGTGCTCATTTTGATATTGAAAATAGAATTAAACAAAAAGATGATTTTTATCATATCAATGATGCTATAAGAAAAACTACAGATAAATTTCAGTGGGTGTTCGTCGGAGGATTCCCGCTAACGTTGAAAGATTTAATTCAACAAAAGAAAATAGAATATCATCCGTGGTCAAATTTAGTAGATTACCCTAACTATATAAATAATATAAATCCTACTGTTTTTTATGCACCTCTAGAAGATAGTAATTTTAATAAAGCAAAAAGTGATTTAAAATTTATTGAAGCATGCGCAATGGGAATACCGTGTATTTGTCAAGACCTATGTACATATAATACTGCGTTCCATAAATTTAAAACAGGAGATGAGTTAATAAATAAAATAGAATATTTAACTAGCGATTATAAAAAATATGTAAAAGAAGTAAAAAGAGCTCGTGAGTATATGAAATCGCGATGGATGGAAGATAATATCAACTTTTACACAGAATTATATTCATTTCCGCATGGTGATCCAAAAAGAAAAAATATTAATCGCTTAAACAAAATTAGTTGACTTACTGATTTATTTTTCGTATACTAAGAGCAGTGTATAGAAACTTAGCATATATACCGAATCAGCGCGTCATGCGACTTTATACGTGGGACGAAAACGGGTCAAGAATAGAAACTGACTGCCCATACCAGCCGTATTTCTATTATGAAACAAACTCAACCCGACACAACGGAATATCGCTATATGGTACTAAGCTTCGAAGAATTACTGCTAACAGCGAACTAGAAAGACGTAAAAAAATTGAAGATTTAAATGACCATAAAATTTATGAGAACATTTCTCCCTATCAACAGTTTTTAGTTGATAGGTTTTGGGAAGTAAATGAAAACGATGATTTTACTAAGTTCCCTCTAAAAATTTGGTTTTTTGATATTGAAACATATTCACCGGACGAATTTCCAAAACCTGAAGAAGCAAGTCATCCTATTAACGTAATTACGGTTTACGATACTGTAGAGAAAATGTATTTCACATGGGGAATTAATAAATATAAACCAAAATCCAATGATGTAAAATATGTTCATTGCAAGACTGAAACTGAATTATTACAAAAATTTTTAGACTTTTATTGCCAAGAACGGCCTGATATTTTATCCGGGTGGGCTAGTGAAGTTTTTGATATTCCGTATGTAATTAATCGAGTTAGAAATATACTAGGCGAAGACGCAACTCGGTTGTTTTCACCTGTACACGATGAAATTATGAAACCAATCTACCAACGAGTGTATCGTGGTAACTTTGGTAAGCAAACGTCGAAATATGTAGTTGAAGGAGTATCAATGCTTGATTATCTTGATGTCTATAAAACCTTCAGTCTGGGTATGAAAGACAGTTATAAGCTAGATAACATAGCTCACATAGAACTAGGAGAGAACAAGGTAGATATAGGAGAAACTAACCTTGCTTCACTGTCTATCGATGATTGGGACAAGTTTGTTGACTACAATATTCATGATGTACGACTACTGGTAAAACTAGAAGCGAAGCTTATGTACATGGACTTAGCAAGAATGTTATCATACATAGGATTAACACCATTTAACGCAGCTTTAGGCACTATCAGCACAGTAAACGGACGGGCAATTGTTGAAGCGAGAAAGTCAGATCCGCCGCGAGTTATACCGACTTTTATAAAAGGTGATGATAGATCCGGTAAGTACGAAGGAGCATATGTAAGTGAACCAAAACAAGGATTTCAAGAGAATATTATATCATTTGACGCCAACTCTCTATATCCAAGTGTAATGGTTACACTTAACTTAAGTCCAGAGACTAAAATAGGGAGCATCGTCGGGACTGATAAAAATAAGGATAAAGTATATATAAAGACAGTGAATAACAAGGATATTGAGATGTCTTATGGAGATTTTAACAAATGGTGTACTAAAAATCAAATAGCAGTTACAAGAGCAAAAAAACTTTTCTCACAGAAAATTAAAGGAATCTTCCCTCGTATAACAGATCATTTTTACGATATAAGAAAAGGTAAAAAACAACAATGGAATGAAGCTCGTGAAGAGAAACATCAATTATCTCTTAAACTAAAAAAAGAAAAAAATAAAGAAAACAAAATTGAGTTAAAGAAAGAAATTGTAAAAACACAATTAAAGATCGATCAGCTTTGGATCTGGCAATTTACTTTAAAAATTCTTATTAACCGTATTTATGGATATTTTGGTAATAAAAACTCTGCTATGGCGGATGGAGATATTGCGCGATCAATTACATTAACTGGGCGAGATGTCATAAAGCAAAGTAATATTATTTTAAGAAATTATTTTAAAAGAAAAACTAATTTAACTGATAAAGATATCGAAAAATCCGATCCAATCATCTATAACGACACAGATAGCTCATACTGTACAATTACTCCGTTATTAAAACATATGGGTATTTCATTACATAGAGATAATAATATTAACGAAGAAGTATATACTCTTGTTCAAGATATAGAAGATGATTTAAACGTACATATTGAAAAATGGGCACGAGAAACCCTACTAACTAACGATCCTAGATTTGTCTTTAAAAGAGAATCAATTTGCGATAAAGGAATATTTTTACAAAAAAAACGATATGTGCTACATAAGTTAGATGATGAAGGAGTTGTATGTAATACGTTTAAATATACTGGTGTTGAGGTAGTTCGGACGACAATGCCTGGTGCTATTAAGCCATATGTCAAGAAGATAATTGAACATATGATTATGACTGAAAATCAAAAAACTACAAATGAAATCTTTGAAGAAACATATGAAATTTTTAAATCACTACCTATAAAAGACATAGCATTTGTCATGGGAATTAAAGATTATGAAAAATATAGTGCATTTGTAAAAGATTGGAAGGTTAAGAAAGGAACACCTATACACGCAAAATCTTCTATATATTACAATAAGCTTTTAAAACATTATAATATTTCAAGTAAATATGAAACTATAGGGTCCGGTGATAAAATACGTTATTTCTATACAGTATCTCCTAATAAATTTGGATTAAATTCGCTCGGATTTAAATATGATCTACCTAAAGAATTTGAAGAAGACTTTAAAATTGATTATGAAAAAATGTTTGAAAAAATTGTATATAGTGTCATTGATAGGTTTTATGAAAACGTAAATTGGAAGTCGTTTCGACCAGGTGAAGCTGTAAATACAGATCTATTTGATTTCTTTAAAATACCGGTTGCCAATTAAAATTTTTAGACTATAATAATCATATGGATATAATTACATACATTGATAGCATAGGTAGGACGTGCTTTGGAGAGTTAGTTGAAAAGGCAGATGACAACACTATGCGAGTAAAATCCCCGGCAATGATCATGGTGACTCCGAATGATGCAAATAACATGAAGGTAGATGTTATGCCGTTATTTTTTACTGAATTTTCTAACGGAGAAACTCCAGTTTTTATTTATAGATCTAATCAATATACTGAAGTTGATGTCACTATCTCTGAAAAAATACTAATACATTATAATGCAAAAATTAATGTTAAAGAAGAGCCAAATCCAGAGCCCGTGGTTGAGGCTCTTCCGAACGAAGAAGTACCTGAAGTAACACTATTCGAATAATAGTATGTCAAATCTTGTCGATAAAGCTTTTGCTAAATTACAAAAGCTTAATAAAAATGCGACGACCTTAGAAGAGAATACGCTCAGTAATGTAACTGAGTGGGTTGATACTGGTTGTTTAGTGTTAAATTCTATCCTATCGGGTTCACTCTATGGTGGTGTACCGAAGGGGAGAATAACAATTTTCGCAGGTGAAGCTCAGTGCGGTAAGACTTTTATTTTAAATAAAATTCTGGCTAAGGCTCAAAAAATAGGAATGGTGCCTGTGATATTTGATACTGAGATCGCTATTGAAAAGGAAGGAGCCGAAAACGTAGGCCTTGATGTTTCAAATGTAAAATATGTTCCTGTTGATACTGTTGAAAATTGTCGTAATCAAATTATGGCATTCTTAGACGGGGTTGAAGAAGAGCCAGAACTCCACGGAAAATTTATTATATCAATTGATTCTCTTGGAAATTTAGCCTCTTCAAAAGAAATCGCTGACGCTGAGGCTAATAAAGGAGCCATGGACATGGGGCTCAGAGCTAAACAGCTTAAATCCATGATGAGAATTATTACATATAAAGCGGCCATCACTGGTACAACCATTATATGTAGTAATCATACATATGCTGACCCTGGTGCACTCCATCCTACCTTAGTCAAGCAGCAAGCTGGGGGATCTGGTCCTATGTACATGGCTTCTTTATTAGTCCAAATGGCTGCTAAAAAAGAAAGAACAGACGCAGCAAACGATAACGATGAAGCGTTAACTGAAAGCAGAAACTATTCGGGAGTTACTCTTCGAATGCTAACTGTAAAGAATAGATTTATTCCTGCATTTCTACAAGCAGAAGCATATTTAAATTTTAAAACAGGTTTAGATAAATATTCTGGATTAAAAGATGTTGCCGTGGCTCATGGAGTTATTCAACAAAACGGTTCTACATATAGCATGGGAGATAAAAAATTAGGATACTATAAAAATTGGCGCAAAGACGAGGAAGTGTGGAATAATATATTACCTAAGATAGAATCTTCTATAAGTGAGCAATATCGATATGGTAAAGCATTAAATGAAACTGCTATATTAGAGCAAGACGATGAGTAAAGCAGTTGTACCTATTTCAGGTGGTTTAGATAGTTCAGTTATATTAAGCATTGCATGTAAGGAACATGATGATGTATATGCTATATCTTATGATTACGGACAAAAACATAATAAAGAATTATTGTCTGCAGGGTTTCAGATCGATGAATATAATAACATAGAGGATCATAAAATTGTAGATATTAAATTTTTTAAAGATATTGCTCCTACATCCTCCCTTACCAATCATAATATCAAAGTAGCCCATGCGAGAGATGTATTAGGCGACGCGCAAACAGTAAATTACGTCCCCTTTCGTAATATGATGATGCTGTCTATTGCATGTTCGTACGCAGAGGCCGTAGGCGCAGATACTGTATATCATGGATCAGCTCTAGTAGATAGTCAAGCTGGATATTGGGACGGTAGTATAGAATTTTTAGAAAGCATAAACAATTTAACTGCCTTAAACCGTAAAAATAGAATACAAATAAAAGCACCATTAATTAAGGCATCTAAAAAAGAAATTATTAGAATGGGAGTGTATAATAAAGTAAAATTTGAAGAGACGTGGACTTGTTATGAAGGAAAAGAATTAGCATGTGGATATTGCACTGCATGTAGTTCTCGTATACAAGGATTTTTAGATAACAAAATAAAAGACCCGATTGAATATGAGCGAACAGATATACCATGGTAAAGAATTAGAGTACTCTGATATTTTATTAGTACCAAAATACAGTGAATTAGATTCTCGAGAATCAGCAAACATATGTTTTAAGTTAGGGAAGTTTTCATTTAACTTACCAGTAGTTCCGTCTAATATGAAAACTGTAATAGATATCGAACTATGCAAGCAATTAGATGATAATAATTATTTTTATATTATGCATCGGTTTGATAATGTATTT
>Ga0080013_1005871_pt1 | contig 11206 bp, 20 predicted proteins | sample ETNvirenome_6_85_FD_69236 | JGI IMG/M metagenome (GOLD analysis project Ga0080013, IMG submission 69236) | Marine viral communities from the Pacific Ocean - ETNP_6_85 (SPADES assembly) (version 2) | ecosystem: Environmental > Aquatic > Marine > Oceanic | place: Pacific Ocean | collected 2013-06-19
TCTTCCATTTCAAACTCTGGCATATCTTGCCATTCTTTTTTCCATTCATTCTTTTTCATTCTTACCAAATATTCTAGTCCATTCCTCTCTGTACTGATCATTCGATGGACGTGATACTCCATCAAAAGTTTTGCCAGCCTCTCTTTTTATTTTTTTAATATCTCTCTTCTTAACAGTTTCATCCCCACTTCCCGTCATGGGTTCTATATATCGTCTACCTTTTTTCATTTTTTTCCTTTCTTCATTTTATAATGTTCAAAATCAATTATGTTGTCCTCATTTAATTTCTGTTTAGAGTAATGTTCAATAATTTGTTGAATCTTGTCTAATTTAACATGAGCATAGGGCCAAAGCACCTTGCATACATAATAGGCATCTCTATGAGTACATCTCCAACGCCATTGTTTCTTTCTACCAGGTTGAACTTTTCTAGGATTTACTCTACCAACCCCTAAAGTTTCTAACACCCAAATTAATATTGAATAGTCTGTCATTGCTATTTCCAATCTAATTTGCCATTGTGGATATGCTTTCTTCGCACCCTTTCTTTTACGCATATATTGTTTATAGGATACACAACCTTCACCATCAAATAGACCAGCTATATAAGCTGCAGATTCACTGTTGAGCATTGTTTATTATCCTCACAACAGTTGTTATTGGGTTGATATCCAAATCAACTTTAGTGCAAGAGCTTGTTAGCAGTACTATTATCGTTATCAACAACATCATGTTGAGATATTTCGGGTTCATGTACATAAAACTCTCCTTCTGAATCACACTCCCAACATTGGTGAACATGTGGTTCTAAATCTTCTTTCATTATTTTAACATAGCCATTACCATTACAAACAGTGCAGATGGCTTTGTGTACTCTATATTTTTTTAATTTTGCCATTTAACTTTTTCGCTTTCTCATTTGCTAATGATTCTACAGTCTTACTAATAGATAATTTTGCATCTGGTAATAAAACTTTGGACAAAGCAATTAATGTCTTGTATGTTTCGTGTGTTAACGAAACATTTCTATACTTAGTTATATCAGTCATGATTTCCTTTCATTTAATTATGATGACTATATAGGAGTGAATGGATATTTGTCAAGATGAAAATAATTTTAGTTTTATATTTATGTTCTTATACTGCTGGAAGCTGCCTTCCAGGATATCAAGTGCCCGAGACTTTTAATGATATGTTTGATTGCATGAATGCGGGATATTCAGAATCTATTAAAAAAATGGAAAACATAGGTAGAGAAGATGTTAACGAGCACGAAGCTTTTATAAGATTTGCTTGTATTAAAGAATCTGAGGTAAACACTTGATTTTATGGCGGAATTGTGTTAAAGGAAGTTTCTTACCTTTAATACCTATCCTATCACTCTCTCTTTAGGATAGGTTTGTTCATATCAACTCTCCCAGCCTCAGTGCACTTACTACCGAGAGAGCAAAGGCTCCACACATTAAAGTTATCGTACAGAGGCTAGCGCGAGGCATTGCATGGACGCAGGTCCTTTTCAATCTTATCTACACATACAACCGATGAAGTTTCCACTACCATCGTTCATTATATGTAAGTTTAGAGTATCTACATACCCTGTTAATTTTAATCTTAATATCTCACACAGATCAAAACAATCTGTCTCAGCTGTTAGGACGATTCCTTCCATTATCTGCTTTGTCACTGGAATCAGTTGATATAGTCCGTCGTTTAATATTATTAAATCCATTTTCAATCTTTTGCATCATATCTTCTTTTACCCAATAATATAGTTTTACTTAAACCTGGTGTATTTATTTCTAAAGTAGCATATTTTTTCCATTGCTGTTTTATCATATTTAACTCAAGAAGTAATGCAGACCATTGTTTAGATGATATGTTTTTACTAGTTATTGTTACTTTTTTCATATTTCCTTTCTTTCTCTAAATATAGGTCTTTATAGGATGATTGTCAACGTCCTTTTCTACCTTTTCCACGATATTTTCCCATTCTTTTTTCGTGCTTATTTCTTTTCTTTTTATGGCGCCCAGGTCTTTTTCTAGGTTTATCTTTTTTATAGGTATTGACTCCCCATTTAGGTGCCTTAGACATTATAGTTTAGGTGATTTACCTGATAAAACAGGCATGTATTTTATAACACCATTTATTTTTTGTTCTAATTCAGAACCGCAAGTTATACATTTGTATATGTCTTTAGTTAAAGAAACTAACATTGTCGGCATTTCACACATTGGACATACACCGTGAGTTATATCTGGACTGATTGCTTGAGGTTTAAAATATTTATATGACATTTTTTCCTCTATACCATGCAGCTACTACAAATCTAGTTTCTTTTTCAACGGGTTTAACTCCATGTTTATACTGTTGTCCATCAAAATATACAATTCTACCAGTTTTAGGTTTAAAAATAGTACCTTCTTCATAATAAGTTTGTCCACCTTTATAGTTGTCATTTAAATAAAGAACAGAGGTTAAAACAGGGTCTCCAACATCATCAAAATGTAAATTTTGTGTAGATCCTACAGGCCATTTTACTATTTGAGTCCACTCTAATTTAGCTTTAAATTTTGATGCATACTTGTTTAATTTTTTAAATAAAAATTCTAATTCAAGCATACTACTTTCTTGTAGATCTAAGGGATGTACATCTCTAAAATCAAAACTTTTAAATTCGTATGATTTATAGAAATTAATTAAATACTTACATTCTTTCTTTGTTATAAAATCATCTACTAGATGAGTTGTTTTCATTTAATAATTATTACAATCAATCTAGCAACCGTTTTATTCGACATTAGTTACAATTCATTTTATCAAGGTCAACTGGTTTAGCTTTATAAAACCAGAACCAAGATGAAATCTTTGTTCCTTCTTGTGTGTATGTGCATTTAGGTCCTATTGCACAGGAGCTTAATGCGAATAACGCTATTATAAATAGTATTTTTTTCATATTATTGAGATAGTGGATTTGAAGTGGATACCTTAATTTCTTCTATTTGAACTTTTAATAATTCGATTTCTTTAGCATTAACTAAAGATTTAGTTTTGTTTTGTGATAATCCTTCTTCTACTCCTGATATATCAACACCTTCTACATTTTCTAATGCAGCTACCTTTTCTTCTAATACTGCTATTTGTGTAGAATAATCTATAGATGATCTACCTTCTATTTCAGCTAATTTAGTTGTGATTTCCCCGTATTTGATAAAACCACCTCCAATTGCAACGATTGCTGCAACTAAAGCTGCTATTCCTGCGAGTTGGTCTTTAAGATTTTTCACTAAACTCTTCCGCCTTTTTTAAAAGCTTTGCCTAGACCACGTTTTGAAATTCCGCCACCTCTCCTTTTTGGTCCACCAGACATACGTTGTTTTGGTGGTTGTTGTTCTTCTTGAGATCTAAATCCGTGTTCATCTGCATTAAAAGGTTTCATTTTTACAATTAAGTTAGGTTTTCCTTTATCAGGCACATATACAAATATTTTTTTGTCTTTACCCATTTTTTAATTCCTCCAGTTCCATTAAAAGCCTTTGTTTCTTAATTTTTATCTCATTAAGTTTTTTAGCTTTGATTTCAATCTTATCATTTTGAGTATAACTTGCAAGGTTTGTATTGGGGTATATTTGCCTATTATCAAAGATATTTAATTGGTCTAAATATATGTCTTTTGGCTTATAAAATACTGCATTTTGATACATTGCTAAGGATGCTTGTTCACTTGTCATTGCTTGCATTTTTATAATGTTTTTAACGGTTAGGTTTTTAGATATGTCTTTAATATCTTTATCAACTTTATCCATTATTTTAGCAAGATTTTTGACGATAGCTTTTTTCTGTTGTATCTTTTTTTGTTTGGCAAGCTTCTTAGCCTGAACAGTGGACTTCTTAGGAGTATCGCTATCAGATTTTTCTTCTTTAATTTCTTCTTCTTCTTCATTAGTTGCTTCTACCATTTCAGTAGGCTCTTCTTCAATAGCTTCTTCTTCAGCCATTTCAGTGTTTTCTTCTTCCATAACTTCTTCTTCGGCCATTTCAGTAGGTTCTTCCGTCATTTCTTCTTCAACCATTTCCTCTTCTTCGAATGTTTCAGTCATCATTGGAGGTTCTTCTTCCATTAACTCTTCTTCTTGGAATGTTTCTGTGGTAAAATTTTCTTCGGTCTCGGTTGATTCCATGAATATGGGTCCATCTGATTCGACGAATGATTCCTCAGATGAAAATTCCTCTTCTTCAGAAACCATCGGTAAGAATGTTGCAATGATTTCGTTAGTTTCTTCATAAATTTCCTCCATTTCTGTGTCTGTAAATTCAAACATTGGACCATCTTCAAATGCCATGCCTTCATCTTCCATAAAGAACTCTTCATCCATCTCCATAAAGAATTCCTCTATGAATTCTTCTGCAAATGTAAATGTTTCCATTTCTACTTCCATTTCAAATTGAGGTTCTTCGTTAAAAGTAAAAGTTTCTTCTTCAAAGAAAAATTCTTCCATATCCTCAAAAACTTCTTCTTGTAAATCTTCTAAATCTTCAAATATATTCTCTATCTCATCTTGAATAGATTGGTCCAGGGGTTCTGATTCATATGTAATTGTAAGAGATGGTTCTTTTAAGTCTACTGAATAGTGACTTGTACTGTTGGAAGTATCTGTAAAATCGTATCTTACATTAACATCAAAGTCCGTTTGAGTACTTCTGGATATAGACAAAGTATCAGATCCAGATTGATAACTACCACAATTAATACTACCACAACCCGTAGAACTATATGTCCTAATTTGTGTTGTTGCTTCACCATCTGCTCCAGTTACTGTCACTGTTGAGCTGACTGTAGAGTTATAATTATTCCAATGCCAATATTTAAAAGAATGATTTGATGTAAAACCATCTTGTAGTTGAGCTTCTGTTAAATTCGCGTCGTCTTTTAAACTTACATCATCAGACTTAATATATGTATCATTAACAGCAGCAACTATATTATTGCCATGCCTTTGAGTGGCAGTACCAGACCAACCTGTGGAAAAATCTTGACTAAGTAGATTATTTGTTGTTGTTTCGTCTGCTGAAGTTGTAAGGGTTAACAGCGTCAGCAAAACGGTTAATAGTAAAGTGCGCATATATAATAGCTCCTATAAATATTGTTAGCCAAATCATTTTTTTTTCATATAATGTTTAGAGGGCTCATAGTTCCATTTTTTTCCGTGATGACCTCTTATATCTGCGTACCACATCCTTAATCTCACAATCCATTTTCGTACAGGTCTTGGCATTACCTAGAATGACTCCATTCTATTTTCTTTTTAATTCTCTCTTGTACTTTTTTATCAAAAGTAGTGTCTAGTATTTGAAATTCTTCTGTTATTTTAGCTTGTTCTTTAGCATTTTTCTTTTCTTCAAGAGCTTTTGCTTTAGCTATTGCTTTTTCTTTTTTTTCTCGTTCCTTCATACGTTTTACATATATGTCATAATCAGGTCTTTCATGGTCATATTTAGCCCAAAGTTTTTTAGCTTCTTTCCCAATTTTTCCATCGATAGGGCAAGGGGTACCAGCTTGTATCATTGATTCAAACACACGTTCATCCTGACAAAGAATAGCAACTGCTGCAACCTTCATACCAAAGTCATTTAAAATTCTTGCTAATTTTAATCTTTCACAATTTTTATCAATCATATGTTTTCCACCACTGACACCAATACCAAATGTTTGTACTCCTGCAGAAATTCCAACGGCGCATACGTCCTGTGTCATAGCATTATAAGATGGAGCTGCTGCTGATGGTGGTGAAGATCTTATATCTGAATTTGTAGTATTGGTAGTTGTTGATGTAGATTCAGAACCTGATTCATATGTAGTTGTAGTAGTTGAGTCATACCCACCTTCAATTGCTGTGTTAGATCCAGAAGTGTTTGTTTGTGTAGTGTCCCCCCATGCTTTTGGTCCTCCATAGAAGGCTAGAAGACACATTAATATAATTAATACTCCTGAAAAATAATATTTTGTAACTCTATCCATCGTATTTTACTTCATTCTCATAAGACATGTCGTTCCCATGATCTCTTTGTTTTGTATAAGTTCTTTTGCATTGGCAATTATCACATGCACATAAGTCTCCATCATAATGATGGCTGTGAAGATTTTCCTCACAGTGACAATTGCAGAGACATTTCTTACATTTCATTTTTGCCAGCTAAAAAGCCAATTAACAAATCGATCCCATAATTTTTTAATCATCTTTTTTCTCCTCAATTTCGTAAAAGAAGTTATCGGTATTTTCAGTTCTCCATTTACGGGTGTCTTCTACATTCCATTCTGAAGTTTGAACTTTCCAATCAGGAATTTCATCTCTCACAGTGAAAGATGGTATGTCCCATATAATTCGATTGTTTGGCTGAGCCGCATAGTTGCCGTCGTCTAAAGCAAGTATGTGAGCGCACTTATGTTCGTGCGGGATTTCAGAATGATCTGTATCTACTATATTACTCTCTGGATGTGCAAAGTCAACTGTGAAAAGATACGCACCTGCGTGCGTTTTTTTATCTTTACCAAAATATTTTCCAGATTGTCCGTCTAGGATATCGTAAGAAGTAATAGCAGGATAGTAACTAAAACAATTCCAAAGCTCCAGCTCATCAAGTCTACGTTTAGGTACTTCTTCTGGTTTAAAGCCTCTTTGAATGAACGCAGATATTGGCAAACGGTAAAATACAGCACCGTTCTCCATAATTGCGTGAAAGAGTATAGGACGTCCTGTAATCGATGCCAAACCAAATATAATGCAGTCTTCCACCTCTCCATGGTGTTTTTTGAGATCATAGAGATATTCTCTCTTGATCTGCGCATACGTCACAGGTATGTTTGCATTCAAATAGGCCATGTATCATATAATATTATATTGCGATTATTATAAATACAATAACAGCTACAACTACAGCTGTAGCTTTTTTGTTATTCACTGCTAAGTCTCTTATTCTCTTAGCTTCATTTATTATTTTTTCCATAGTCCCTCCGTTTTTATTTTATTATACCCCAATTAGGGCCAGATTCATAGTCTACTTTATTAGGAATTTCAAGAGAAACAGCATTTTCCATAATTTCTTTTATTTTTCCTGCATTGTCACTTACAGATATATCTAATTCGTCATGTACCTGAATGTGTGGAATAATTCCTTCTTTGTGTAAATCTATCATTGCTTTTTTTGTCATGTCTGCAGCTGATCCTTGTATAAGTTTGTTTAATGCTTTGTATGTGTAGGCACGTTTAATCCCTGGTCCGTGTTCCATGAGCGCTGCATCATGAGGCAGTGCTTTATGAATCCCGAACTGATTTGGTTCCCATAGATGAAACCTACATAGTCGACCAAGAAGAGTTCTAATACGTCCACGATCCTGAGCACGTTGCATAACATTATCCATTAGTTGTTTTACAAATGGAACTTTATTATGATACTGTCTAAATAAATCATCAGCTTTATCTTTTGATACACCCAGTTCTGCTTGTAATTTATTTTTTCCCATACCATAGAACAGACCAAGATTTATTGTCTTGGCCTGGCTTCTTGGTATCTCTGCCATTTCTGCTACAATACTGTGAAAATCCGCATCGCCTTCACGATACGCATCCAATACTTCGCCCGCTCCATAGAGATTCTGTAAAGAAGCATAATGCACTACCAACCTAGGCTCTTGCTGAGAATAGTCAAAACAACCCCATGTATGACCCTCCTCGGGTATAAATAATGACCTTATCTTAGGTCCAAGTTCTTTATCTCTAGCTGGTATTTGCTGTAAATTTGGGTTTGAATAACTAAATCTTCCAGTTACTGTTCCCCCATTATCTCCTCTTAATTGATTAATTTCTGCATGTATTCTACTCTTGTAAGAATGTTTCAATATGGTATCAATAAATGTGGTATGGGCCTTGTTAATTTCTCTGGCTCGGGCTATTCGTTTCACCAGTGGGTGGGGGTGATTCTGTAAAAAGTTTTTTGTAAATGATGGAGAATTTGTTTTTTCGGTGCGGTCAAATGGTAGGCGAAGTTTTTCAAAAACTTGCGCGATGGATCTCGCTGCCCATATTTGAGTATCTACTCCAGTTTCTTTTTTTACTATTTGTAACAATTCTTTTTCTTGTTCAAGTAATTGTTGTTTTAATTTGTGGGCTCCTTCTACATCTACACGAACTCCTAAAAAACGCATATCGACTAAGCAAGGAAAAAGTTCAGTCTCTAATTCAAAAATAGCATTTAAATCTTGGTGTAAAATTTCTTTCTTTAGTTCTTGCCAAAGCTCTAATGTAAGTTCAGCATCCTTTTCTGCATATGCGCCAACATAAATGGCAGGTAGTTTATACATTTCTGCCTTGGCGTCAACCCCCCAACTCTTTGCTGCTTCATATAAAGCTGTTTCATTTTTTGTTTTTCCAGTGTATCTTTTACTGCAGTTGTTTAAGTCATAACGCATTTGATTCTCATCAACTAGGGCCGATGCAATCATCGTGTCTACAATTTTACCGTTAATACTTAAACCTAATGCTCTGATCCAACATACGTCGTACATGGCGTTATGAAAAATTTTTATAGCGTCTGTATTAAGGACTCCTTGAAACCATTTTAGAACTTTTGTTCTATCCATATTACCACCACCTTCGTGGGCAATTGGATAATAACCAGACCAATTATGTACGGCTACTGCTACACCTGTTACGTCTCCCCTACCTACTACATTACCTGATCCCATTTTTATTAAGTCGGGATCTTTTGTTTCTAAGTCGATTGCTATTTCATCATATTTAGATAGATCAGGAAAATTTTCTGGTGGCAACCACTCTGTTTGTGGCGCAAATAAAGGTTTTTGTATCATTTAACAATTCCCCATGAGTTTTTCTTTTCTTTTTTTATCTCTTTCACTTCTTCAGGATAGTCTCTATCAATAGCCATGTCAATATAATGTTTTGCTTTTAACAAATCTTCTTTTTGATTTTTTTGTTTGTGACGACATAAATATTTAATTGCATTTCCTTCGGCAAATGGAATATTATTTTTATTAATAAATTCTGATGGCTGAATGACCATAGATTTGTAGTGATCCCCACCTACCTGCTTTTTATATATTTCATCACTCATAGTATAAATCCTTTGTTGTATTGTTTTGGTTCTATAATATGTAAATTTTCTTTTGTTCTAGTTGCACCTACATAAAATAATCTATTTTCATCATCAGGGTTTTTTTCATAAGTATTCATAGTTGTTTTAGTAAGATCAGTTAAAAGAACTACGTTTTGTGATTCACCACCTTTAGCTGCATGTATAGTTGATAATTCTATTCTTGGTTTTTTGTTTAAAGCTTCTCCATTAGCTCTCATCTTTCTTAAATATTCTACTCTTCTTGTTCCTGCATCGTTTAACGATTCGTACCAAACTTTTTTAGTTTTTAATCCATAATCTTTTGTAAGTTGATCTATTCCAAAAAAAGAACCTTTGGTCATACCTTTTATTTTTTCTTTTTCCCAATGATCTGGTCCTATGTATTTAGAAATTTTTTCTATTTGTTTAAAAGATAATAATTGTCCTTGTCTTAAATGCTCCCAATCTGTAGCTGCTTCTTGTAAATCTTTCTCATAATTTCTTTTATTTTTAGTCTCATAGTATAAACCTTTACGATATAAAGTATCTTCTACTTCTTTTAACATATGTTTAGTTCTAGCCAAAACCAGCCATTCACCTTTTGACATATCAACTGAATCAACATCAAAATGTCTATGTAAACTTCCTTCATTAGTTTTAGGTTGCCAAGTTTTATCTATTCTATTTCTAATTTTATTTATAATACCCATAGCAAGTTTATGAACTTTCATAGGTATTCTATGTGATTGTATTAATGGAAGATTTATCATTTGATCTTTAAGTGTTATAAAAGAATCTACATCAGCACCAGCCCATCTAAAAACTGCTTGGTCATCATCACCCGCAATAAAAGTATCTTCTGTTTTATTCCAGATAGTTTTTGTCATGTCCCATTGCATAAGAGATAAGTCTTGTGCTTCATCTATAAATACAACATCAAAGTTTGGAGATTTATCTGATTTTATAAAATCTAAAATCATGTCATTAAAATCTATTAAGTTATATTCTTTTTTATATCTTTTTAATTCATTATAAATAATGTGTAATTTGTCTAATTCTAAATCCTGGGTATGTTCTCGTTTATTATATTGTTGTTCAGGTGTAATATTTCTAAGCTGTGCTAATTGTATAATATGTAAATATTCACTATCAGAAGTAAATATACCATGATCTTCTTGGTGTTCTGCATAAGATACTGGAAATCCTAATTTTTTTCCAAGATCTTTATAGTGTCTTGCCTGCATAACTTGATCTTTTTTTAATCCTAATTTTCTAAATGCTAATGAGTGTAATGTTCTAAAGTAAGGTAAATCATCTTCGGTTAAATTAAATTTTTTAACAGCTCTATCTCTTGCCTCGTATGCAGCTTTTTGAGTAAAAGCAAAATAACCTATCTTATCAGGATCAGTTTCTTTTAAATAACTATCTACTTTATTTAATAGTGTAGTTGTCTTGCCTGTACCTGGTGGTCCTAATACTATTGTTTTCATATTCACTCCTTTCTTTTTTAAGATTTTCTATTTGTTTAGTTGCACTTATTAAATTTTCTAGTGCATAAATTTTTCTTTGCATCTCTTTTTTAATCATTCTATCAATGTTTAATTTTTTAAATTCAGGAAAAATTTTTTTAAGATGTAAATTAATTTTTTCTTTTGAATATGGTTTGTTTATAAAAGTATAATATTGTTTAACATTTTTATTATGTAGAGGTTTAAATTTTACAATACAATAAGCCTCCCAATATCTTCTTCTTTTTTCATTTTTACATGCTGGTATAGTTATAACATAATCATATTCGCCAATATCCATGTCATATCTCCAAGGACGTAAGCCATACATATTTCTAGTTTCTCCAATATACATGATTTGTTTATTAAATATTCTAAAATATATTACTGGTTTTAATTCTGGTTCCTTTTTCCAAGTAGTTTTCAAAATATGTCCTTAGGTTTTAACTCTTTTTGAACATAATCATCTTTTTTCTTATCAAATTGTTTTACTACAAATACCGATGTTCTATCTCTACCAACTCTTTTATTTTCACAATTACAAACTTCTTTTAACATTTGTGCTGTTCTA
>Ga0080013_1005872_pt1 | contig 11203 bp, 12 predicted proteins | sample ETNvirenome_6_85_FD_69236 | JGI IMG/M metagenome (GOLD analysis project Ga0080013, IMG submission 69236) | Marine viral communities from the Pacific Ocean - ETNP_6_85 (SPADES assembly) (version 2) | ecosystem: Environmental > Aquatic > Marine > Oceanic | place: Pacific Ocean | collected 2013-06-19
CAACTCACATTTAGTGAATTGTATATCCTGAATATCAAGCTCTTTGTAATGTTCGGGTAGTAACGGAGCAGTATCTAGACGATTCACAAAGTGAACTATCTGTTTGCCTTTTAGTTCCGGCGCGACAATAGAATATTCTGAGTCTTCGTTGTTTATGTTTCTATCGAAGTTATTGACCATATAACAATGATCAAATTTGTCCGATACTTGTGGTAGTCTGGCTACACTTGCGCCTTTTAGGATGACGCCGAAGTCATCTAAGTTTTTTTCAAAATACATCAATAATTAATCCCTCTTATTTTAATAACTAAGGGCAAATGAAGATATCTTGTCTTGGCGGCTTTAATATACGAAATATCTACCCCGTTTAGTTCCTCGCGATAAGACCCAACTTTGCCTTTTCTGACTCTGGTGACTTTTTGGCTTTTTCCAAAATTTCCTTTATATTTTCTAAGAAGATTTGAATGATGAGGTCCCACTAACCTAGAATTTTTCACCAATTCTTCCTCTATCTTTTTCATATTTGAAAATGAACTATATTCAACGGAGGCTTCTATATGCTTATCGTCACAGTCATAACCTATAAACTCAACAACTTCTTTTAAAACAGAAAATGCGTCTTTTTTCATCTCTTCATATGTTATGATCTTGTATTCTTTAACATCTCGTAAACTGGTGAACCATTCGTTCATATACTGTATTGTTGCAATAATTCCGGCGCGCCTTATCCCACCTTTCATAATAGGTATACCACCTGTCGATGCGCTTGTTGGCTTAACATACACCCCTCTGAGAAATCGACTTATTGTTGGTGTGCCTCCGTTAGGGCCGATCAATGCTGCATTCGCCTCCAATTCACGAAACTGTGATACTACTACATCACCCGGGTCGCGAATCAAAAAGATAATCTTTTTATCCTTACCATAATCCCTAACAACATCGTTGTAGTTTTTATGTGTGCATAAAATCATTTCGTTTTTGTCTGTATCAACGCCGGTATCTTTTAAAATTTTAGCCAGCATCATTCGTAACCAAGTACGGCCCGACTTTGGATAAGAGACCAATATTACATCTTTGCAGACAAGATTAATACCAGACAAGACTACCTCGAAATCATAAAGCTTCTGACGATCTTGCGGCTTCCTGAGTCAAGGTGTTCGTGGCAAGCAAATTTTGCGAGGTGATCGTTGCTGATATTATCGTAGAGGCCGCGGTGGAAACCATCCGTGTGGATTGTTCTCACTGGTTCGTATCCCGCCATCTTAAATAATTGCGGTTGAGGCACCGGGGTTGCAATAACCCACTTGCTGTTAAATCCTATCTTGAAGTATTCTCTAAGGATCTTTTCAAAGTCGTTGTCCTTATCGTATGTGTTTGGGTGAACTTCAAGAAGAATGTTTGTTTGTCCTTCGTTTTTGGTAAAGTAGTCGAGACCACCTTCAAAGATTTTGACCTCATGGCCCTCGACATCCATCTTGATAAAGTTGGGATATCGACGATCCTGCAAGAAGGTATTAAGCGAGAAGCAAGGAACCTCTTTTTTGGTTGTACTATACTTGTTCTTCTTCACGCTGCTCAGGTTTGGCTTGGAAGCCTCCCAAAAGACTTCCACACCATCGTGACCGGAGATTGCACATTGTGTGACCTCACAGCGGTCATTATAGCCATTGTCCTCTACATTCTTACGCAGGATACCTATACTTTGTGAGTCGGGCTCTACGGCGTACACAAAGCCTTCAGGGCCTACGTTTCGTAGCATAGGCAGAGTTGTGTAGCCAATGTTCCCGCCCAAGTCAAGGCATGTCATACCCTCTTGGACCGTCTCGTTAAGTAGAGACATAAATGCCTTCTCTCTTCCGCCCTCATAATACAAAACGCTGGAGATTCCTCCGTCGTTGATGTTGAGGTTCATTTTGAAGTCGTTAACTTGTTTCTGTACTAGCATCTAATGTCTCCTTTAAAAACTCTTCGTATCTCTTCGACACGTCAGCCATATCAATATTAGTATTATAACCGTTTTCTATCACCTTGTCAAATGATATTTCGGGTAAATTTGTAGTACTAGCTGGACTATAATCCCACGGGTCTTCGTAAATTACGATGGCATCGGGGCCGGCTATTTCCTTGGTGCCGGCAATAGAAGAACAGATTATTTGACATCCTGCTGCTCTAGCATCGACGACAACATTGGGACACGAATCATATCTTGCTAAATGGATAAAATATTTAGACCTCTTATAGAGGGCATATAAGTTTTGTATATCAAGGTCGCCTACAAAAAATATCCTGTCGTGCATAACCGAGTCCTTAAGATCAACGTGGCCGGCAACCACTAAACAGTCTTTAGGGCCCGAATGCTCTAGGAAATATTTTAAATTTTCTTTGAGTCTCTTCCAACGGCGCCAAGTTGCTGCACAGCACCACACATTCTCGAAATGATCCAGTGTGGGATGAACCAGCGGATTGATTGTGTCCATATATTCTAGATCGGCGCCGTTGTTTATCACGGTGTGGTTGCGATGAGCGCCAAAATACTTGAACGTCATATCTCTGTTAAATTCTGACTGGAATATTACCCCGTTGGCCTGTCTATATGACCTCAATATGTTGCCATTACGCAATTTGTAATTTTGATCAGGGTCGAAATAGATCCCATCTAACCGGAGAACCATTGGCTCGGTTTTAATTATTTGCTGAGTTTCTATGAATGACAATTTTATGTCGGCGCCCTCTTGTGGTGGCACCAGACAGTCGTTGCCCCTTCTCTCTAGATACTTAATCAATTTGGACCCGAAATGATTTGGGCCGGAATTAGAAAAGATATTTACATTGTCAAATAGAATATTCACTACGGGCCCTTTGGAGTAGCGATCACCACCTGACATTCGACCTGTTTGGGAGTCATAAATTGTGATTCGATATTAAACCACTGCGATAAATACTCTCTAAGCTCGGCGAGTGTCCACTCCCTAACATGCATCACGTTGTGTGGAGGACCGTCTGTCTTAACATCCCAGCCAAAGCTTCTCTGTAGTCTCTGAATTGCGTCTCTATCTGGTGTTGATAGAACAAGATGCTTAAAATCTATATTGTTTATGAATGCCAATAAGTCGTCCGGCTCCAATAGATGTTCAATCACATCAGAGCAGATAATAAGATCAAAACTTTCTTTCGGTGGATTATCAAAATCGGACAGCCTAAAATCGTATAAAGGGTATTTGTCTTTGATATGACTAAGATTCGGTTCCAGATCTAGGCCGACAAGTTTTTTGTCCCTAAAATACTTTATAAGCTTAAACGCAGATCCACAGCCAATGTCCAGTACAGTTTTGTAGCCCTTTTCAATACATAATTTACGAGCGGCCTCATATACCTCGTCTTGAAACTGATCGGTGTGTCCAATCTGTTTGCAAGTTACAAACTCTGTGCGGGAGACATATTCATCGTATATGCAATAATTCTTAGTCATCTAGAGCCCCCAATCTTTCGTAAGGCTCTTTAAACCTAATTTGCTGTTCAATTCGAAGTTGGTCTTGTCTATGTACCCTATCAACCGAGATGGGGTTCATCCTATTATATACATACATTATTTGTTTGATCTCTCGGAAATGCTCTGGTCCAGACATCTCTGCCATCGGATACATCATAGCCTGATCAAACGTAAATTTATAAAAATAATCATCTTCATCCATAAGATCTTCATATTTTATTTTCATAAATAGCTTTCTTCGAAATGTTCTAAGATGAGAGATGGTCCAAGGCTTCATTCGAACATTTCCCTGCCAATATTTCTCTCCGACGCTCGGGCAGCTTATCATCCCTGAGGCATTATCGATGTAAGAGCCGGCGGTCATCCAAACCTCTTCATCATACACTGAGTCTAGCATCTTGAGAATCTGATCGTTTGGTAGCCAGTCATCTCCGTCCAGCGTCACTATTATTGTGTCTTCCTTTGAGGCTTTAATGCAGTGATAAAGGTTGTAAAGCGCTTTTCTGTTAGTTTCATTGTTTATAATCTTGACCTGTGCATTCGTCTCAACGTTTTTTACAACCTCTTCCGCGGCGGACAAAGTGCCATCTGTTGAACAGTCGTTGACATATACAATGTCATAGTCTTCATAATCCTGATCGAGCGCTGACGTTAAACAGCGGTCTACCCACTCCTCATTATTGTATGAGGGAATAATGATCGTAAAGTGATTAGCCATTGAAAGCGTGCATCCAGAAATAATCTTTTCGAGTTTTTAGATATTTGATGATCTCTTCATTTGGTTTATTAAACCACTCTTCATCGCTGTGTTGCACATATTCGTTTGTCTGGAGGGCACAGCCAAGCAACTTAGCCTCAATGACCAGACGGGGACAAGTATCGTATCCCGCGGGTAAGGCACAGAGCCCCTTGGCTTGAGCCAAGCGTTTAAGGAATTGATTATATTCCATTCCAAAAACTACTTCATGATCAACATCGTTCTCTTTACACCACTCTTCTGATTGGAGAGCGCCTTTGACCCAACTGTTGGACCCTAGGACTATCCACTTATTGTCGCGGGGCTGATTAGAATATTTGTCATTTAGCAAATTAATCCTGTTGAAAAACTCTTCATCAAATAGGGAGGACAATATGTGAGTGTTTGCCGCACTTGTTTCTGGCAGGGCATCGTTATAAATATCGCGCTGCTTGGTCGACATAAAGAATGTTGATTTTGAATTGGAAACAAAATCCTGAATTGCTTTTCCACGGGGAGTAGCATCGTACTCGCACTCATCGGACTCTATAAAGTTATATAACACTGGATTTCTGTGTTTACAGAACTTATAATCGAATTCGATGAAGGAATATTCTATTTTGTTTTCGATAATGTATCGAATTATCTCTGTGTCAAGACTGGCGATGTTGCCGAAAACCCATTTACTATCCTTATAAAAATCAACAAATTCTCGATCGACAACGTTAGAGTTGACGAGGGTTGCGGGGGCCGGGCAAGTTTCTATGAGAGTCTTAAGACTAAGCTCCGCTCCGCCAATATATTGTTGGTGGAACATATCCGAGACAAAAACATATTCTGTGGCTTCCATTTTCGCGTCACCAATGATGTTTTCAACGAACATATCATATACTTTTTCTTCTTCAAAGTTTTCTAGAATATGTTCTTGTAACTGTTTGGCGTTCTTTAGGGCTTTATCATATTTGTTGCGCGTTTTTCTTAGTTGCATCTTAAAGCTGCCCTCTTGGGGGAAGCACCACATGGATCCCTGCTCGATAACCCCTTCCCACAGACCCTCTTTAGGTACAGGTCGAATATCAAACAACACCTCACTAAAAAGGGCTCGGCGTTTGGCTTTGCCGCCGCCGGGCCCGGGGACCGAGGCATACAAGAAGTCATTCTGGCCGCTCCATCCCGGGGCGATAATAGGAAGGCCATTGTAGGCTGCCTCGAACAAGGGCAGCCCGTATCCCTCACCGTGTGCTAGGGAGAGCATACACTTAATTTTTGAATGGTTGTATAGGGCGGTTAACTCTTCAGTGGTCATATCGCCGTGGAGTAAGTAGATCTTACACTTTCTATCCGGATATTTATTCAATAGCGGGCGTAGCCCTTGATCAAGAGTATATTCTTTGTCAATCTTGCAGTTAGCTTGCGAGTTGGTTTTAATCACCAGCCCAACTTCTTGATCAATATTTTCTTCTATAAACCATTTTATTGTTCTTTCGATATTCTTCCTCAGTGACCACTGGGCCACAAGGAGATAGTTAAAATCATATTCTAAATCGATCTCGAAAGAAGGGTCTGCATCGAAGTTCCGGACCGGGTATGGTACTACATTAATTGGCTTTTGGAGCTTGAGGGAGTGTCTTTCTCCTGTGTTCTTATTAACGGCGTCGTAAGCCGAATTTATAAACACGTCCTTGGAATGTTCAGATATAACAATTATTCTGTCCATCATATTCGCTTTTTCAATCCACACGGGCGCGACCCGGGTGGTTTCGATCCCAGCAGTGTACCCTATATTTATTTCCGCCAAATCTTCAAACTCATTTGGGATCGTTATTTGAAGAGACATATCAAACTGAGGGTTCTTCTCGGCTTGAAGCAAGACGGAAGTTTTACGAATTTTATCATCCAGCCACTGCCTCTCTTCGTCGTTCTCACTAATCCAGTTTGTGTTACCCCACGGGATAGGAATAATATAAATATCAAATTTATCTTCGTGCCTTCTTAGGGCCCGAATGGCAAATCTAGATTGCTCTCCGTAGCCCGACATCGAAAGTACTGGGGCGCGGACAATGATTCTGAATTTCATACTACCTCCTCAAAGGTCCAAGATTTATAATGTTTTCGATTTGACCAAGAGCCATATTTTTCGTGAACACTGTCCATTAATTCAACCCACTGCTTATTAAAAGTTTCAAAATTATAGTTTTTAATAACGTGTTGGCGGCCTGCTTCTCCAAGAGCTTTTCGCTCTTCTTCCGACATATCGTATATCTTCCGGAGCGCATTCAGGAAGTCTTCCTTGTTGAGTCGGTCCTCGTATATGTAGGGTACCTCTTGTGACCCGATTATAGTCTGCGAGGCCGGCTCTATTCCAACACCAAACCAATTCTCGCCGTCCGTCACCTGTTCTTGCAATCCACCCGTCATATTAACAATGATGGGGGTGCCGCTTGAGAGGGACTCCAAAGTCGCCAACCCAAATCCTTCGGCATCGGAAATGTTAATTGTACAATCCACCATATTATACATTTTTGCCAGAGTCTCTGGCGGCACCTTATCTGTTGATATCAAGATGCGGCCGTCGTCGGCCTTAATATTTTTTATAATAGCAACTAGGTCTTGGCCGTGGGGATCCTTCGGATCAGTGTGCATAATCAGTTGTACATTCTCCGGACCGACTTCTTCAGCGAACTCATTAAACCAATGGACCAAAGTGCCGCTCTGTTTTCGACGGGCATTTCTATTGTTCCAAAAGAAAGTAAATTTTTCACCTGCTTTGGCAAGAATGCTCTCTTGAAAGTCTTGCAGATCCTCTTTACTTCGTGGTCTAAAAATGTCTGAATCCACTGCGTGCGGAATATAGTGGTTCTCTACGTCTGGGGAGACATTACTCACAACATCGTGTGTGACCTTGGAAATGCTAACAATCACATCGTTCGAATCATAATACTTCTTATTGAACATTGGATAAGGACGATTATCCCAAACGTGGTAATAGACCATCGGGATATTTTTGCGAACTTCATTTTCTATTTGCCAAAGCCACCCGTAAAACCGGGGATCTGTCATAAACCACAAAATATCTGGTTTCTCGTGCCATATAATAGAGCGAACCATCTCTGGCGTGCCATAACCGTCAACAGGTTGGATAATCCAGTCGTCATCGAAGCCCTCGACCTTCTGGGGTGAATAGTCGGGGTGCTGCATTGCGCCGCCCAAACAAATAAACTTATATCTGCCCGTCTTATGCAAAGATGTCAGTACATATTTTGTTTGGGTTCCGACCCCAGATGGAGCCATAGGGTGGTCTGATATGACCAGTACTTTGATTTTCTTATCCATTTATTCCTCTAACTACAATGTTCTGTTTTGTAAAATGCGCAGCCCTTGCAAGACAACCTGTTTTTAATCATTAGCTGCCTTTTTATGTTAATAACTGCCTTTTCGAGAAACGTTAAGGCATTTCTCACCTTTGTTGGTCCGCTTGTAACCCTGAATATCTCTGTGTTATTCTTCTTCGCGGTCCTCTTGAGAAGACCAAAGTGGGTTTCGACCATATCCAATGGTATCCCGTGCTTTTTAGCCCAGAACACCTTGTACAGGGTTAACTGATAATTAACGATTTTGTCCGCTTTCCTTCTGGCGTCCCATCCCCAAGAGGTGGTTTTCCAATCTAGAATGTGGTATTTACCGTCTTCCGTCTTGACAACGAGGTCGATGAAGCCCTTGAACTTCAAATCGTGACCCTCCATTTCCTCGTAAAGCTTCTCCTCGGTGGAGACAACCTCACAATTCTCGAAGTAGTTATCAAGTTCGTCCCTAAACGACGAAACGATAGGCGCGTACTGACCCATCATTTGTTCGTGAAGTTTCGGCTCTATCTCAACCTCTTTCTTTTTTAACGAAGCAACTTCTTTCTCAAATTCCTCAAGAAAGTGCTTACCCCTATCTAAATTTTCATCTAACAGGCCGTGCTCGCAGACACTATGTATAGCGGTCCCAAAGGCAGTATGAAGATTACCCTTGAATCCATCGATCTTGTCAATGTACTGTAACTTGTGTTTACGCGGGCATTCGTGCCATAATTTTATTTCCGAATAGGAAACATGCGCCATTTATTCCTCAGTAGAGACCTTCTTAGTTGAAGATCTAGTGCGCTTCTTCCGGGGCGCCTTGGCTTTCGGCTTAGGCGATGTTTTCGGCAACACTGGTTTCTCTTCTTTTAATATAACATCTTTCACAGGTTTGTCAAGAACTTTCTTCTTAAAGACCCAAGTTCCTTCTGTGGTGCCATTCATATTTTTAATACGATCTTCTTGAACGATCTCTCCAAATTCATAACCCAATTTAGATGCTGCGGACCGAAGACTAGATGTGGTCACAATCGTCTTTCTTTTTACTCTAGGGTTATAGGGCTCAATCTTCACGCACACACAGTAAAGACCATCCTTTTCTTCTACTTTAATATCCATTTAGTAACTCCTCTATTTTTGTCACAAGTGCTGGGCTTATTTTTTTCAAATACCTACTGTCATCGCTGCTAAGTAGATATTTTTCCATACCACTAGCAAAATATTCCCTTAATGAAGTGGTTGCATATGGGTTCAGAAACAATCCACTTATTAAATAATTTAAATTTTCATATCCTATCTCTTGATATAGAAAGTCGTCTATGTCTTGTTGATAGTCTGCCTCAAGATAATCTATTCCTTTTACGTCATACCCCTCGGACTTAATATTGTGAAAAAGCCTTTCTCTTTTTCCTAGAAATTCTCTTTCCACCTTTCCATCTCCATAGATTTGTAAGCCATAACCACTTTCCAAAGAGTGCACCATTTCATGAATAATGTTCTCTATATAATCATAATTATCGGTTAAGGTGTTAGATACAAATATCGCACCGTTTTCATATTGTGCTTCGAGGGCTCGGTCGATGAGGCTTTGAAACTGGCCCACATAGACTAAATCTATGTCGCCAAATAAGTGGGGTGCAACTCGACCCTCAATAATCTCTACAATTTCCCCGAAATCAACAAGGTCGCTAATTAAGGGATCTTGTATAAAGACCATTATTCTGCCAAAAAGCAAATATTCCTTTCTTTGTTTCTTTGCTTTAGTGGCCGAACTTTCAATTATCTTCTGTATCTTCTGATCCATCTTGTTGTTTCTTTAGCTCTTCTTCATATAGTTTCTTACCCGTTTCCATATCATTGATGGCTTGGTGATAGCCGCGGATCCAGTTTTCTTCGGCAAGGGCCAAAAGAAATTCGGGGAACTCTTCTGCCATAGCTTCGATGATCATGGCCAAGTTAACTTCATCGTTTTCTGGATTTGCTTTGTTGCCAACATAATCAACCAGCCACTCCTTCATCGGTGAGTCTTTTTCTAGAGCCTGTACCAAGTCCGGATTTAGAGTATCTACATCAGATTTTGCTTCTACTGTATTTTCTTGCATTTTAAAAATGCCTCCTTTCTTATTACATTATAACCAAATGTAAAGCACTTGTCAAGAAACTTTATAATATTTTTGCTGCTAGCGTTGCAACCCTTGATCTTTCACCCTTCTTGAGTGTGATGTGACCAGTTATATCATATTCCTTCATTTTCTCAACAGCGTGTGTTAATCCCGAAGACATCTCATTGATATAGATGTTATCTATCTGCTCTACGTCGCCTGTGAGGACGATCTTTGTCCCTTCCCCTACTCGGGTTAGGATTGTCTTGATCTCGTGCGCTGTGAGGTTCTGAGCCTCATCTATGACTATGAATGCATTGGCGATTGAGCGGCCGCGAATGTAGGTCAGCGCCTCGACCTCAATAAGGCCTCTTTCCATATAGTCATCAAGAGTAGTTTGGTCGTCGCCGGTTAGAAACTTGAGGTTATCCTGAACTGGTGCTAGCCAAGGGGCCATCTTTTCTTCAAGAGAGCCCGGTAAGAAGCCAATGTCTTTGCCCATCGGCATTACTGGCCGAGAGACGACAAGCTTTTTGTAAGGTGTCCTACAATATGTATCGTCTTTGAGCTTGCTTTTGACCTTAAGGTTGCTGACCACCTGTTCAAGGCCTGCGGCGATCGCCATCAGGGTTTTACCGGAGCCGGCTTTACCTACAAGGGACACAACCTGTACATCGGGGTCCATCAGGAGGTCTAAAGCGAACATTTGCTCCTTATTTCGCGCTTTTACACCCCAAAGTCCGTCTTTAAACGTTATAACCTCGGCTAAAGGGGTCGAATAATCAGTAAATTTGCATAATGCCGTCTTTTTCTCATTAGAACTGGAGACCAACATTACGAACTCATTTGCACAGAGTTTTTTGTATTCTTCCTTGTCTAGGAAAATGTCTTCACCCGCATAGAACAAATCTACTGTCTGATCGTCAACAAGACATGATCTAAGCCCTGTATAGAGGTCTGATTCCTTCTTAATGACCTCATTTTCGGTATAATCCTCACTTATTAGACCAATTGCGTCACAAATAACGCGCATATTGATGTCGCGACTGACTACAATGGTTTTTCTGGTGCCATTGGTCTCGTCTTCTCCCAATGCCGTTGAGATGATCTCGTGATCGGCTATGGTCTTATCAAGTGCGGGTGGTAGGATCGTCAGATTATGACTGGCTACCTTAAGGATGCCCTTTCCTTTCCCGAGGCGGACACCCTTCTGTAGTGAACCCTTTGCTCTCAGGTCGTCAAAGAATCGGATGATCTTGCGAGCATTAATACCTACACTGTCTTGGCGCTTTTTATGTTTGTCTAATTCCTCAAGAACCTTTAGCGGGATAACGATGTCGTTGTTTGCAAAACTATAAATGCAGTCCGCGTCAGTTAAACAAGCGCTCGTGTCAAGCACATATGTTTTTTTAGCCATATTGTTTTTGCCTCTATCTGTCGTTAATGGGCCCACTTATAAGTAGTCAGAAACAAAAGAACCCGCCTCAAAAGAGACGGGTTCTTAAAGGGGGGAAAAGTATCAGCACATCTC
>Ga0080013_1005875_pt1 | contig 11199 bp, 27 predicted proteins | sample ETNvirenome_6_85_FD_69236 | JGI IMG/M metagenome (GOLD analysis project Ga0080013, IMG submission 69236) | Marine viral communities from the Pacific Ocean - ETNP_6_85 (SPADES assembly) (version 2) | ecosystem: Environmental > Aquatic > Marine > Oceanic | place: Pacific Ocean | collected 2013-06-19
TCTCTGGACGCAGAAACAGTTGATGCTGTTATGCCTGAAGACGACGCCGCAGTAACAGTTGACGCTGAAGAAACAGAAGAAGACTAATACTGACACAATCGGGAAAGGGTCGGTAAAACGACAACGCGGGTTCGACTCCCGCACCCGACTTTAATATGAAAAAGAATATAGCTGTTTGCATCAAAGTCATTGATGAAATGTGTAAGACGACTCATATAGCAAAAAAGAAACTGGTTTATCGTTGTCCCAACGGTGATTATGTAGTGGCTGATTTCTTTATGGACATATACGGAGCAGAGACAGCAGTTTTTCACTCCACCATCGAAGGAAAGATAGTGGTCAACAAACCTCTCGCAATAGTTCACGGGGAAGATTACACGGGAGCCATGGCAGCAGCAGGATACGAAGCGCAGCCCCGAGGACGATAATTGGAATACCCAATCGGAACAGAGTTATACTGGAGAGATGAAAAAGAAAAAGGTGTAATAACCGATTACAGATGTCTTGCTTGGCATAGTGGTAGGTTGTTAGAATCATATGATATCACTTGGGAAAGTGGAATGCAAGCAGGATATCACACTCACTTCATAAAATTGCAATGTGACATATTAAGCCAACCTGAAACGGAGAAAGAATGAGTAAACAAAGTAAAAGAAATACACAAAAGAATATTGCAAAGAAAAAAGCAAAAAGAAATCAGAAAAGCAAAGAAAAAAGCAGGATCCGAAGGCTAGTGATGAATGAGGTTTCTAAAGAAAAGAAAAGACTTATTCAAAATATTTACCAACAACTTCAACAAGCACAAAAACAATAAGTGTTATTCCCCGCCTAGAAGCCTAATTAAAATATGGGCAGGTGTAGAAAGTATATAGGGACTCCACCGAATGTAACGCAGGAGTTGGAAATTCAGGAAGACCTTTGGGAAGAAGTTCCTTTCGACGAACCAGAAGATAAAACTTTTGTTGATAAAGCCGAATCATTCGAACAAAGAGTTGACAGAATACTTAAAACACAAGACCAGATCTTCAAGGAACAAACTGGAGAGAATAAACCAGTTGAAGAACCTCGCCACCTAAGAACAAAGTACAGAGAAATAACAACTTCAGAGGTTCCATACCTCGAAGCAGACATTCCCGGCGTTGAACTTGAAAAAAGAGGTGGGGAATGGGAAGCAAGAGTTGAGCTATCAGGTCAGGGTGGAACTGCTTCCCTCGCCCTTAGAGACTTACTTTTAGAAACAATAAGATTAATGGAAGACTTGGTGTAATCCTATGGAAGATGATTATAGCATAGGAGACATGATCGTCACTAACCAAGTGGAGGTGGGATATCCCTACCATGAGGATCCGCCATTAAGAATTAAGGTAACGAGATACGGAGTAATTCTTGGATTTATAGACTACAATCTCAGTACGAGTTACGTCCCGATTGAGGGTAAAAAAGCACACAGAAAATTTAGAGTCTATTGGAATGATGGCAAGAAATCAAAAATATCAATTGTTGAAGAGTCGGTTGTTAGGCATGAAATTGAACGGGGCTACTGGATGCTAGTGCAGCCCCGTTCGATAATTGAAGATAGAAAGATTTAGCATCCACAAACTTGTGTAAGCACGACAAAAGCATCAAAGGCATTGGCTGGGTCAACAGTATTGTTAGGGTCAACTGGTATTGCCGGCATTACTTCTGATTCATAGATAGAAAGTACTGCTTTTTGTAGTGCTTGATAAATGTATAGTTGGACATCGAGCATAGACATTATATTATTTCCTCCCCTGAAATAAATTTTTTCTCATCCTTCACTGAATGATAGTTGATGATACCTTCCCTAATTAGTCTAGTTAATTTAGTTTCGCTATAATGTTTTGCGAACATCTTTAATGGTCCAACCCAATATATTTGTACTCTTTTTCTTTCTTTCTCTTTTGGATCTTCTTTGTAGTCATAACGCGCACTAATCGTGTAGGGACAGATGGACATTATAATGCCTGCGTCTCGTCCCCTCTCCCTTCTTGTTCCGTGCTTATCTGGTTTTGACATACCAAACCTTGTTAGAAGATCTCCCACTTGGAATTCTATTATTTTATCTTCTTCTAGTTTCTCGTGATATAGCATTTCTTTCTCACTTCAAGCAGGAAGAGGGACTTGAACCCCCGACCGGTTGATTACAAATCAACTGCTCTACCAACTGAGCTATTCCTGCGCTGGGATATGTTTAAAGTAACCTTTTCTTATTGTTTGTTCTATTACTTTTCTTGCCCACTGTTCTTCGTACAGATTGGGGCGAGACCATTGGATTGAAAACATATCGAACTGTTCATCGTATTCGTATAACAATCCAATGTCCCTCTGACCCCTGAGCGGGCTATCAATAAGTTGGTCCGAACTCAGGTAAATGAGATCTCCGACTTTAAGATTCATTGTCCTCGTAATGCAATCCGTCATTGCCGTTCTGACCAATCACGTTCGCTCTTTCTGCTGCTTCGTCATTCCATGTGGGTATTGCTTCAAGTTCTTGTGTGAATTCTCCTGTTCTCTCTTTTCGTAAACAATATCTCTCCACCAAATCTTCCATCTTCCTTGCCTCTCTTTCTTCACGAGCGTTGTGACTTAAGATGACGTTGAAGATAAGCAGCCCAACAAGACTGAAGATCGTGGTGATAACAATCATTTGAATAATTATGGTTGCTATCGTCATCGCTGGCTTCTCCTTCTTTTTTTGGTCTTCTTGGCTAGGTACTTCTCAAATGCTCCTTCATCAAGGAGTTTGGTGCTAACGCCACCATCAAACGTTTCGGGATCCTTGTTTTGGATACCGAACTCTTCTAGCCCTTCAAGGCTATCGTCGTGAAAATAATTTGGTTCAAATGTCATTCTTTACTCTCCATCTTCTTCTTTCTGATTCTAAACTTTTCTTACTCTGATACAATTCATTACCCAGTTGACGTTTAATCTCTTGGATTTCTGTTAAAATCATATCGCTTTTTTCTTTTTTCTTTATTCTATTGTTCGACCATTCATCCAATAATACTATGGTGAAGGTTATGCCCATGAGTCCGAAAAATATGATAATGAATTTTGCTACATATAACATGCTTACCTCCCTGTAAACGTGAGTGTGTTAACGATATCAACCAGCCCGATGAGAAATACAATAATGAGTTCTCAGCGCTCTCCAATCGATATCCGGATCGGGACCAATATGTTTAAGATCAATCCCCTTCTTTCTCATATAATTCACGATACCCAGCATTTTGGATCGGTATATGCCCTCACCCGGAAACTGACGTATTAATTGTTCTTCAGCTTCCCATCTTGTGTTTGCATTCTGCCAGATGTCAATGAAATTTTTGTAAAAGTGTTGTTTTTTGTGGGCGAAGTTTTCTGTCATTTCTGTCATCATTGTGGTTTTTCCTTTTTGTTTTAACGATGAATATTAATAATACTATTATTATACAGCAATAGAGCTGTAAAGTCAAGTAAAGAATAAATTATTTTAAATATATTTGAATCTGGGTGCATGCTCTAACATCTTTTTGGTTGCCCAAAGCTGTTCCGGACCCTTTACTTCCTTTCCGGTTTCGTCTATAAATGTCCCGCACCACATAACCAGACAGTTTCCTTCTTCTGATTCTTCCAGCAAGACACCATAGGGATATTTTTCTCTTTTGTCGTAAATCTCGTCATCTGGGAAGAGCCCATCCAGACGCTTGTATCTAACTATGTCACCGACATTCAAGGATCACCTCCAAAAATTCTTTAGTCACCCAAGCCTTTTCACCATCATCGACATACTTGACCTGCACTGAGAGTTTGCCGGGAACAACCACCCAGCCGTAACGATGAGGGATTGTTTTATCGAATGGATTGCAATCGTAAGTTGTTTGCTTTACCAAACTGCCTACCGGTGGACCCACTGGGATGTCTCGCGCAATGCGTCCCTTTGATCGAATGGGGCAGCTTGTTCCTAAATAGTTCTTATCCATAAACCACCTCTACAACAGAGTGTCTCCAAACATTTATGACTTTGGCTTCTCCGCAGGTGCCGGCAGTCTCAAGAATTCGTGGATCCTTGCCTTCATCAAAACCTACGATCACTCCGGTAAGCAATTTGGTTTCGGGCAAGTACCCGCCAATACCGCGAGATTTATATTTTACTAAATCACCGATTTTCATTGATTATTTCCCAGTCTCCATCTTCATATTCTACCAGTCTTTTCGTGTCGTTATGCTCTCTTAGCGCGTTCCAGTGTCCTGACGATACACTGTAAGATTTCATGCCCAACAACTTACTAAACCAAGCTTTGCGAGCCAGACCTGAGAACCAACCCTTGTGAGGCGGCAGCCATACATCGCCATCATGAGTTTCAATATATAATGTCTGACGTTTAACTTTCACAAACCACCTCCAAGTCTTCTTCTACATCCCAGAATGTTCCGTAGTCACCTTTGGTCCAGCATACCTGATAAATGACCCTTGCTCCACTATCCAAAAAATCTTCAGTGATATTGGAAGGCTTCATGTTGACAATTACACCCAGACCTTTTTCCTTGCGTTCCCACTCCCGTTCGTCCTTCGGCTTAACCAAGTCACCTATTTTCATAGATTACCTTTGCGTAGTCAAGTGGGACTGTAACTACATCACCTGCGATGAGTGCCTTAACACAATTCGTATGCAATATCTCCAGCACGATTCCGAAGTCGAACGGGAATTTTACCAAATCACCGACTTTTATTTTCATAGATCCTCTCCCAGAGACCAGAGAACGTGTGGTTCAATGGTCATAAATTCGTTCCAGCCTGTGATTTCGCCCCAAGATTCAAGCAAGTCTTCATCGCTCATATTAAAGAATGGCTTGCGCTCTTCTGAGTTTTCAATCCATTTTTTGATTTCAATTTTAGCAGCCTTGGCAAGAAGTGTCAAAGCAGATTTCTCTGTTGCATGAATAGTCATATCTTGACCGTTCTTGTGGTCCCAGATTGCGGCGTATAGTGTTGTTGGCAATGAACTCTCCTGATAGAGGTATTTCTTAATTACTGGGTATATTATACCACAGACCAGCATCGTGGTCAAGTAAAAAGATGAAATAAATTAAAAAAAGTTTATATTTCTATTTTCTTAAAGTATTGTAGGAATTCTTTACCCACTAAGTGAACAGAACCATCGTCAACTAAAAATTTGTAAGCAGTTCTTTTATCTGAACCAACGACCTTTTCTCCGAGATATACAAGGGTGTTAAAACGTTCCCAGCCATGTCTGTATCCATCTTCTGAGTGGGTTTCACACACCTTGTATATCTCGCCAGCCTTCATTCTTACTGGTTGTCTATGTTATAATGAATCCAGCGGAAGAACTCACGGGGTTTCGTTGATTTCAAAATGTACTTATCGACGATACCTTTGAGACTCTTTCTGTTCTCCCAGTTAGCAGGCATCTCAGGTTTGGTCCGGTGAATAACTTTAGTTTTGTGACTTGTTGAACCCCAGCCCTCTTGGTTGTCTGTGGGGTTCCAATATCGCTGCCTATTCCTATCAAGATGGTTTTCATCTACCGTGCTGGATACTATCAACGGGTTTTGATAGGTCGCAAACAGATCAGCGTGACGATAATTAGCAGAAATATACATCAGGGTCGTAGCATTATTGTGCTGGTTGTGACGGGGGTCGGTACTATCATATCTTTTCCCAACGTACCAGTTTCCCCACGGAAGCATCTTATCTAAAGCTATTTTAGTGACCATTAGGTAGTCAGAAACTGGCGTGTACTCGTGCTTTTCCTTTCGTTCGTTCCATCGGTTCTCTTCTCTGGTCACTTTCAGGAGCGCTCCAATGCCGGCACCCATTTCTTCCAAGTTTTCTCGGATGTACTTTCGGTATTCAAGAGCAGCTTTGACCATCTTCTTGCTATCTTTTTTAAGTGTAGGGCACTTACGTCGCTGGTGCCCAGTCTCCCCACAGTAGGTACACTTACGGTCAACCTTTATGCCAGCAGCACGAGCTTTTCTTCTTTTCTCGGCGTTCGCTTCTTTTCTTTTCTTCTGCTTCTGCGCGGGAGTTCCGTCAGGGTATATCTCGGGACAAGTTCGTCGGCTGTGACCAATTTCGTAACATTCGCTACAGCGACAAGTTCTTATATATTCTCCATTTACTATTTTATAAGCCATATTCTTTTTCTCCCTTACTGATCTTCGTTGTCGCCACCACACATCTCAACAAGATGGGTGGATACAGGTCTTCCGTCTGAAACAACCTGAGTGTAGAACTTAATTACATTGGAATCATCATTTCTGCCATTAGTTAATGCAGTCCACAATTTCATTGAGACTTCACTTGGCGCGTAAGTAGCGAAAAATTCAGCAACATTCTTTGCTCGGACATCAGTTAATTCAATTGCAAAAACATCAGCGGCTTCCATTTTATCTACGAAGGCGGCATATTCATTGATGCCCCATTCTTTAAGCTTGTCAAACTCGCCGTTGTCTAAGATGTCCTCAAGATTTACTTGTCGGTCATATGTCTTGACGAAATCAACGAAAGTGATTGCAGCTTCCGACCCGACATAACCAGTCGTGAGAGCAAACAAGACACCAGCATTAAAGTTTTCACCAAGAAGGTCACTGGTTTGTAGTACTTCATCCAGACGAGCCCAAGACCTCCGAGAAGGATAAACCTTGTTAGGTTCAATGTCATCGTTGTGTTCCAGATGAACACGATTCATGTTGATGAAGTCCCAAAGAACTTTATCGACGTTACTGTCCGATGCCCAGTTCAACCAATCTTCAACTGAAGGCTCGATGTCAAAAGTAGCCCATCGGCTCAACTCAGCGGGATCCAGTTCAGCAACTTGATATTGCGAGCCGTGAATACCACCATTACAAGCGGAGAAGATTACAGTACCGGGATGGAGATGCCATCCAGCGAGCTTGCGAGAATCAGCAACTTCAAAGAAGCCTTGACGAATCTGACCAGAAAGGTCACGGTCAAGCTCATCCATGAAGAGGACGCAGGGCTCAGTACAAGCAGTAATCAACCAGTCAGGTGCGTTGAATGCCATGGCAGTCTCGCCATTAATATCAACGCCTTCAGGTTTGGGAATTCCAAGAAGGTCGCCTTCGCTCATCTGCGAGGCACGTCGTTCTACGATAGTGTAGTTAACGAATCGGTCATCATTAGCATTATATATATCATCATTTTTATAGCCAAGGTGTTGTTCTTTGGTATCCCAATACAGTTTGCCAGCAGTTTGATATACAACCTGTGACTTGCCAACACCGTGGCGACCACGAATCATGATCGGGTGATGGGCATCTGCTTTGAGAATATAAGGGACAACGCTTAGGAATGTTTTGAAATCAAAAGTTGTCGACATGTGAGTCTCCCGTTAGAGGGTTTCGTTCAAAGTATGGTATATTATACCACGATTTAAAGGGTCGGTCAAGGAAAAAGTGAATAAAAATGAAAATAAAAAGCTATTAATATCAAGGACTTACAAGATAATTTAAAAAAAGTTTATTTTTTATTTATAGCTTTACATCGCATGATCCATCGCTCTTGAGTCGTCACTGCTTTACTGTCACCACAGGGCAAAACGGAGTAGGTACGACAACCTTTTGCATAACCTTGATGACCACCAACGGATATTACAACTCCAAGCTTTCCAGCCACTGTCTTTCCATATATTCTATTTTCTTCTATTCTGCGGAATCGTATCAATTGACCGATGTCGAACAGTGGTATTTCGTAGTTCCGCGCCAATGCCTGCTGAGCATATTTGTTCTCAGTCATCTTGCGATAACTTCTTTCGTTTGGTATGAAGCCGTCTTCTTCTAAAATGCGCTTGGCGAGGGTTGTGAAGTAGCCGGTGTTGACATAATACTCTGCTATGATCTTCGCAGTCTTGCGTTTCTCATCATCGTATTCAGCAACCCATTTCTCTTTGGACTCTAATACTTCGTCACTGTTTCGTTCAATGATTTTGTCCAAGGTTCCAATCTGATTATGCGACAGAGAACCACGGCGCTTGTACTGGGTTTTCACGGATTCATAGAAGCCCTGTTCCCATTGGGTCAGATTCTCAAACTTTATGCTAAGCGTGTTAAGCTTTTGTCGTATGCCTGTTTCCATTTGTTCCCTTTGTTTTGTCGTAGGTGTATTATATCACACTCTACACTGAGAAGTCAAGCGCTTTTAGGAATTTTTCAATATTTCTTTAACAAGTGTCATAGCTGTCTCAAGCATCGGGTGGTTCCGATTGTTTATTCCCAGATTACGGGTCATCCAAAGCAGGTTTCTCCTTGCCCTTGGTCCGTGAAAATCGCAGTTATTTGCCGGTACATTCATCTGTGTAAGAATCGTGCCGAGTGCCGATTTTCGCCTTTCAATATCTTCTAGTACCATGTTGTTCCCTTTGTTTTGTCGTAGGTGTATTATACCACACTTTATACCGAGAAGTCAAGTAAAAAATAAAATAAAATAAAACATCTTTTTTCTTGACAGGGGGCTCCAGATGCTGTATAATAGTAGGCGAACAAACAAAAAAGGAAAGCTTATGCCACGCATGCAACTTTTAATTGATGATATAGACACTGAACTTCTCCGAGACCAACGGAATACTTTGTTGGGAGTAATTGACGAGTTCTCCGGACTCAGTGAACCAGATACAATTGAAGCATTAGACGGAATCGTGAGTCTTCTCGATCAGATGTTAGATATCGCAGAGACACAAGATGGTCGTCTGGTCTGGCGTCGTCAGGAGCCGGAAGAGCACACTTCGACTATCGGTAGACAGATTCGAGAGGCTGTACACCGACACAAATGGATGACAATCGAAGACATTAGGAAAGAAAAGGAAGAGTCTCAAGAAATCAATCGTGGTTCAGGAGATGTAGATCCTTTTGAAAACATTGGCTTAAATGAACAGTAAAGCTCAAGTTGAGAAATTTATGGATGAAGCCGTCTTCATTGAATCCACAGCGAAAGCTTCCAAGACAACCAAAGAAAGAATTAAACAACATGGTTCTCAGGGCTTTCATATGTGGAGTGGTAGTCGTATGAGTCCGGGCGATGGAGTGAAGAGCAAGACTCTTTTCCGTTCAGTGTCAGAGTCCTCATTCCCTCATGGCTTTCATGGTGATAAGAGATGGGTTGGGTGGTTGTCTAATAAAGAGTGGAAAGAGGTATAACCCCGACGCGAACCGAATCGCATCGCGATAAATTTTTTTTAATTATTTTCATTTTTATTGATCTTTTTTCTTGACTTGCCTGTGTAATAGTGTTATAATAGGGCATATCTTTTAAAAGGAGAGAAGTAAGTAATGACCGACCAAGAACTAAGGCAAGCTCTACAAATCCTGCTCGACCTGTGGGAAGATCACGGCAAAGCTGCTGTGAATGACCTGCTGCTGTCGTTGGAAGACAAGGATGCTGAAACCGTCCTCAACACACTGCTGGTAGATGACGGTACATGGGACAGAGTAATGGACTGCAATTCATGAAAAAACAATACGACCTTAACCGAGACTCCTTTCAGCTAATGAACAATGAACCGTTCTTTGCGGGATTGTTCCGACGCCTTGATAGGAAAGCGACAACAGCTATTCCAACAGCAGGCGTCCACCTGAATCCAGACACACTTCGGTTTGAGTTGCTTTACAATCCAGAGTTCTTTGGAGGTCTACCACGCGAACAGCGTTTAGACATACTGAAGCACGAAGGCTATCACATTGTCTTTGGTCATTGTACGACTCGTCGACCAGCAGAAGAACAACACATGCAGTGGAACATTGCCTGCGACCTCGCAATCAATTCATTCCTTGACGACTTGCCAGAAGGTTGTTGTAAAGCGGGCCATGGTCGCTTCGAGGACCAGCCACCTTTCAAAGCTGCTGAGTGGTACTTCCAAGAGTTGGAGAAGAAGAAAAAAGAAAACCAGAAGAGTCAAGACAGCGAGGACCAAGAAGGTGAAAGCTCACCAGATGGTTCATCCGGTGGCAGTGGCAGTGACGGCAGTGGCGAATCTTCCGAGAACAAAGATAATAATCAAACAGTAGAAGAACAGTTTGATTCTCACGATGGCTGGAATGAAGCAAGCCTTTCCGAGGCAGAAAAAGAAATTGCTAAAGAGCGTTTAAGAGATGCCGTAAAGGAAGCAGCGACAGAAGCTGGCGAGTCAAGAAACTGGGGTAGTGTTCCATCCACTATAAGAGAGAACATAAAGAAAGAATACCTCCAGACATATGTTAACTGGAGAACAGTATTAAGATGGTTCATCCAGACATCACAGCCAGCGCACAAAACCAATTCAATCAAGAGACTCAATCGTCGCTACCCTTGGGTTCACCCCGGCACGAAGACAACGAGAACAGCCAAGATTGCAATCAGCATTGACCAGTCTGGTAGTGTCAGCACCACAATGCTCCAAGCCTTCTACGCTGAGCTAGGGAAACTCGCCAAGCTCGCAAGCTTCACAGTGATTCCATTTGACAGCGAAGTGTTCGAGGATGGTATCCACGAGTGGAAGAAAGGCGAGAGCAAAGCATGGAAAAGATATTGTCATGGTGGCACCGACTTCGATGCCCCAACAAAGCTCGTGAACGAAGATAAAAAGTTTGATGCTCATATCGTACTGACAGACTTGTGTGCTCCAAAGCCCAAGAAGTCAAGATGTCCCAGAATGTGGATTACAACAGAGTACTATGCTCGGCGACCATATTTCCAGACCAGCGAGAGAATCATATCAATCCCTGACCGTGACTGTTAGGAGAAAGGAGAGAGAATGAATAAAATGATTTATAAAGTAAACCTTGGATACATGAGATGCGGAGAACACGCAGGCTACGAGTATACTGATACCCTAGACAAAGCAGGACTAATGGTCTCAGAGTGTGTAGGGGTGTATAGGGATTCATATGAAGGTATTCCCTTAGACGAGATCATAACCATAGAAAGCCCCGAGGCTGAAGAAGAATAAATAATGTACGACATTTTCTTAGCGTTATATGAGAAGTTCATTACCAGTGGAGGAGATTCACTAGAATGGTGTTTAAACTTTGCTATAGGGACAGATTATTATAACTTATTAGAACAACACGCATGTCAGTGGTGGACTATAGATAATTATCCAGTAACCACTGATGATAACGTTAATTTGGTGGAAGATGTTATCGATGCATGCCGTATTAGAGAATTGAGAAGCTGCTATC
>Ga0080013_1001114_pt2 | contig 11197 bp, 17 predicted proteins | sample ETNvirenome_6_85_FD_69236 | JGI IMG/M metagenome (GOLD analysis project Ga0080013, IMG submission 69236) | Marine viral communities from the Pacific Ocean - ETNP_6_85 (SPADES assembly) (version 2) | ecosystem: Environmental > Aquatic > Marine > Oceanic | place: Pacific Ocean | collected 2013-06-19
AGGCCAATTTTGAAATCGTCCAATCGGGTAAGTTTCGGAGGCTGGATTCGCGGATCAGTATCCTGACCTCAGAGATGAAAGGTTACGAGAAAAGCCTTAAGGAATTGGCGAAGGCGCTGGGGGGTTGACTTCTGGTCAATTAAAAATATTTTTTCCCGCAATGAACACAATCACTCTTGCCCGGTGTCCAATCAGAGCAACCCGTACACTCCCGCAAGAGCCGAATTATCATCGTATTGGATGAGTTGAAATTAGGTGACACAGGGGACACGCAATCCAGGCACTCGTCGAGGTGCTGATCCAGGCCGCAGATCCTGCAAAGTTTAACTGGGTAGGACACCCAGCATTCCTTTTCTTCATCGGGGACCAAGGCTACCGAACCATGTACGACACATCCTGGTCTACCTATCCTCGGCAAGTGCAAACCCGGCGCAGACAAGCCCTTGGAGTATCCTCGGACACCTCCAACAGTTACGGAACTACATTGTTCGCATAAAGCCTCTTCGCCCTCTGGGAGAGGCAAGTGGCATCTCTGGCAGTTGATCTTGCTACGCTCCATGCCCTGGGGGGACGAGAAACATCGGAGTACCCTCGCCCATGTATGCCCCAAGGACGTTGAATTCAAAGAACTCAAGTGCTTCGTCGAAGTCCATCCCATCGCGCTCCATAAGAATCTTGATGCACTTGTCGGAGTCGTATACTGCCAGGGGAGGAGCATTGAACTGGGCGGCATATCCAATGTATGCTTCCGAAAACCCATCCGCAACAAGGGCTTCAGGGTTCAACTCGGCAAGTTCATCCATATTCTCCTTCATTCCTCGTATAAGGCTTGGTAGCACTCACTGAAAGCGACACCCCAGTAAGCGGAATGATCTAAGGTTTGTTCTAGCCAAGCTCTGGCGTGTGACCATTCGTGAATCAAGGTGTCAATTGCTTGCTCATCTGTAATGCCTTTCGCAATACGAATGAGAAAGCGCGGCGGGTTTGTTTTGAGCGTACAGGAACCCCAAGCCTCCTCCATTTTTGCCCTGGTTATCTTGCAAGGATAGGCTAACGGCACTAAGGCGCGAAGGACAACCTCGGCTTCACGCAAATTTTGGGCGCTTACAGGTTTGCGATAGCGGGTCTTCTTCCAGTTACATGGCTCATGCCTATACATGGGTAAGCCGCACCAAGAACAAGGCTCTAAGGATTTAGGCACGGAGAGACTCACACTCAGCTTGCACAGGGCAGTAGCCTTGGCACGGCATGAAAGTGCGTTCGCCCGATTGCTTGCGTAACCACAGCTCCGGGTCTAACTTTGCTTCACCTTTCTTGGAAGCTAAACCAACTCGCCTCCGCACATTATCCCCAGCCTCTTGCAGATGCTCCGGGAAAACGTACTGCACCTTGATCCTTGACCCTTTGGCCTTTGGAACCTCACGATTCAGGTAAATAAGAAGCGCCCCCGCCTCCAACGTACCTTTAAGATCCGAGTACACGGCGAGTTGATCTAGGTTACCCCAAATGTCGTTGGATGGTTCAACGATGTCTTTGGTGCGTTTCATGCCCAAAGAATGTTTGGTCTTGATGTCGGCAATAATAAAGGGCGGCACGTTTGGAGCCAACCACTCTGGATCAAGACAGCGCAACTGAAGATCAATGTGGCCCTGTTGTCTGAAGCCAGCCATCTTCGGCCACCAATCCATAGTGAGGTCAACCTCCTCCTCGACTTTAAGGAAGAACGCTTCCTGGGGTAGCGCACTCATAAACGCGGCATAAGCAAGGTTGTGGTGAAAATGCCCTGTGGCGAAAAGCATTCGCGGGAGATCCTCTCCCTCAGACTGACCATGCCCTTGTGAAAGGAGTTGCGTCATGGCTGCACAGTTGATGCCGCCAGATGGGCGAACACAGGGGTCATCCGAACCTCGGAGAAAGGAACTGTTGAGATCGGCCATAAGCCAATCCTTTGCTTTCTCTAGGTGCTGGGGGTCCATATTAGCCATGCCCAAATGGTAGGCATCGGTCAACAGCTCTGTCCAACTGGTGTATTGCTTCTTTTTCAGCATGGTAAAAAGGTGGGGCTAGTTTTAACTCTTAGCCCCAAGGAGTCCTTAGATCCACAAAACAAACAAACATTGCCATCATTGCCTCGCCTACCACGGGGTCATGGGCAAGATTACGGGGGAGAATCAACCCTAACAATGCGTGGATTTTTAGCTGACTTCTCTGTAATTCAGCTTGGCGTAAGGATCGCCATTCTGGTTCGTATCGTGAACAACCATGATGTTCACAACTTCACCTACCCAATCATTCGGGGTCTTGCCCACACGATCTTTAGCGTCAGGCCAAAGTGCATTTACGACTGCGAACATGGTACTCTTAGGATGAGGAGTTGCCGCATCCTTGATGTTGACGTAGCCGTTGATCGGCTCTGGGTGGTCAGGAGTTTCCATGCGAAGGTGTAACCGCGCTTTGATACCTTTAGCATCCTGATCTTCAGATGGAGGGTAGGATGTAATCTCCTTAATCAGGCAGTTAGTGTAGGTTCCTTCAGGCAACAAAGTTTTCTTGCCCTGTGCGCCAGCCTCCGACATCGGAGTGGAAAGGATTGCAGTTGCGTCAAATTCAGCCATCTTCGTTTTTACCTCTATTTTTTTGGTTTAACTTGTTAATGAGGTCGCGTAATCCATGAGTGGTTTCGCCTCCTCCAGAAAGTTCAGCTAATGATCCCGCGAGATTTTTAACCGCCGCTGAGTAACGCACGGCATCGCCTGGATCGGCTGCTCGCATCTGCTCTAGCAGGTAACGAGCATTCTGTTCGATCAGCATTTTAATGGGAGTGCCTTCTTCGGACATCACTTAGTTTTCAAACGGCCTCCCAAGTTTCCCCTTGACCGCCCTCCGCGACAAAAGAAACTTGCTTGAGGCGAGACTCAGGGAACGCTTGATTAGCAGCGTCTTGCATTATTTTAGCGTACTCCTCCCCCTTGTCAAGCACATCCCCGACCAATTCATCGTGAACGGAGAGAATGGGGCGCAGTCCAGCCTCGTCACAGGCAACCAGCGCGTGTTTCATCAGAGCAGCCGCCGTACCCTGCACCTGCTGGGAAACTGCCGAGGTGATGTGGTTGCGCTCCCCAACAGGGTAGACTCGATGAGTGCCATCGAGGGCATGAGCGGAACTGGAAGCCTCTGCCATCAGGGTTTGAACCCGCATCCAACAATGCAGCTCAGGGTGGGCCTTGCGGTGCTTGTCAATGAACTTCCTCGCCTCGCTAACAGGGGTGCGAATCTGAAGGGCCAACCGTGCGGCTCCCATGCCGTTGAGGATTCCAAAATTCGTAGCCTTGGCCTTGAATCGTTCGCCGTCAGGTAGCTTCTCTATAGAGCAACCCGATGTTGCCGCCGCCGTAGCTGCATGAGGATCTTCGCCCTGCGCGAAGGCTTCTAGCATCCGTTCGTCGCAGGACAATGCCGCCGCCACTCGCAATTCAACCTGCGAAAAATCCGCACCAGAGCAACCACCACTTGCGCCTTGGAAGCAGCTACGAAAACGCTTGGAAATTTCCCGCTCCTGAGGGGTCTTGCCCTGTTTGGGGATCTGGCCGAGGTTGGGGTCTTCATGTGAAAATCTCCCGGTTGCCGTTCTTGCAGTTTTGATGCCCCCATGAATCAACCCATCGGGCTGGACAAACTTGGGCAAAGTCTGACAGAAATCGCGCTCTTTCTTTTGCCAAGAGCGGTACATCAGGATCGCGCCCAACAGCGGGTCACCTGTATCTAGGAACATCGGTTCCAGCACCAGCTTGGTATTGGTAGATTCGATGGAGAAACCCCGCGAATTCAAAAACGCCAGCACTTGTTTGGGCGAGTTGAGGTTGCCGTTGAAGCCCTTGTGGGTGATGAAATCTTGGTTGGTTTGCACCAAGGGGCGAATGTCCCTCGCCAATGCCTCCAACCTGTCGGTCAAGAGCCTGATGCCCCTGTCCTCCATGCGCTGGACGGCGAACTCGACCTTGCCCATCAAATCGGTGTGGCATCGGGAATACCTTGTCCAAAGTTTGGATGTCACAATTAGGTCATCTTCCAGGTACTGAAGGAGTTTTTCGTCCCAGTCATATAGCCCTCGGCGGAGAAGATGGATGGTGTTCTGCTGTTTTTTCTTGCCCTTGAGTTCTCCCATCGTTGCGACCTTACTCCGCCCAAACAACTTGGCTAGGTCATCCAAGGATTTGCGCCGCCGGGTGTTCTGTGAATACACCGCCAACATCGTGTCGTTCCACGGTTGCGCTGGGTGGGCGCCCATTGCATGAATGTCAAAGCGCAAATTGTGACCGACCAAGGGCATCCGCTCAAGAATTTTCAACATCGCTGGGTACTCAGGAGCAGCCGTGTCGATGAAAAACACCGCACCAGTACCATGCGCCAGAAGTCCGATGATCCAGGCTTTGTCGCGTGACAGGGGACCGCGAACTTGCAAGCCGTCTGTCTCGGTGTCCAAGATCCAATCGCCCTTGTGCTGATCGGCCAATGCCTGGAGGTGTTCAGTCTTCTTCAGGAACATCGTTTCTCTCCAGGAAAAATTCTAGTTCAATGTCGTATCCGCAAATGGCTTGGGCAAACCTGTTCCATTGTCGCAGAGGCAACGAGACCTCATAGTCCAGCTCCCAACTGCCATCCGTAAACCTACGAATCTCAAGTACCACCGATTCCTGGTAATAGCTGATATTCATAAACAGCTCTCCCTCAAGGGCAATCAACCGGGTGTCACGAAATGGACTTGGCATATTCGGCCCTCGCTAAAATTTCCACAGGCAGGTTGATGTTGCGCCGACCACGGGTGAGCGCGACGTAGAGTAATCGTAGTGCATCCGGCACAGCGCAGTCAAGATTCATTAATCGAGGTTGGCTCCACGGCAACAGATAAACGTCATCGGTTTCGTACCCTTTCGCGGCGTGGATTGTGCAAACCGTTAGCCCTCGGTGATTCAAGCCGGGTACTGTTGCGACCCCCCGCAAATCGTAATTACGAATGTAATTCGCTATCGAAGACCTGCTCATCCCCAGTACCAACCCTGTTTCTGGCGGATCGAGATTCCAGGGATTCAGGTAGGTCAGGTGTTCTGCCCTGAATGTATCCGCCGAACGGGGCCAACAGGGATGGAGAATGCCAGCCGCTGCATCTGCCGCAGGGTAGCCAATCCGAAATCCCTGCTCCAGAGTTTCAAACGATTCGGCCAACTCCCACGCAGGAGGTAATTTCTTATCGGACGGCCAACCTTTAGTGCCAAGGTAAATGGCCTGACCGGGATCCCCGACCAGCAAAACCTCGCCGCCATCCTGCACTAAGGCAAGCACCGCCGCCAGCTCTAGGTTGGAAAGATCCTGAGCTTCATCGACTGCGATAAATTTATAGCCGTCGAAATCTGCCAACGGAGCGTCACGAGCCAACCAACGTGCGAGTGCAACCGCGTAGCTTTCACCGGGTGAAATTTTACTGTCCCAAATCCAACTTGGGGGATCGCCCTCAGAGGGTTCCCAGGAGTGCAACTGCTCTGCGCGGAGATTTCTTTTCTTTCGGGAAGGTGCGTCATCTTCGTAGTGCTGTAAGGCAACGTCACCATAGTTAACCACGGCTCGTTTGCGATACGTTGCCAACCGATTCACCGAACGAACCGCTGGGAGTGCCGCCGAGGCTTTAACGTGCGGCCAACTTAATTTATAAATCGTATTGGCATTGGCCGGGTCAACGCCTCGGTGCGCCAAGGTTTCAGCCGCGTCCTTACTGTAGGTCACAATCGCCCAAGGTTGGAGCCAATCGACACATTCCCTGACCAGCTTGGTAGTTTTGCCCGAACCCGGAGGACCGTCAAGTGCGGTGATTTTAATTTCCGCCATGACTTAATCGCTCCGTAATGAACTCCTCGTAACGACTCTCAACGACTGCGATCAGGCTGGTGTCCTCCAGCGATTTCAATGGGAATCTCCAGGTATAGCCAGAAGCACATCGTTTTTTATGACCGTAATCCTTCAGGTACGATTGGCATTCCGGCGGAAGGTGCATTAATACTTGCTTAATCGACTGAGGTGTAGCAACCAAAATGTATTCCCCGCCTGTTGCCCAAAGCCACATTCGGTAGGGGTCAGGCCCAGAGTCCAACATCGGTTGACCTTCGCGGAGGGTGCGCCCAAAAAATCCTGCGTCGCCCGCATCCCGCGCAGAAACTTTGAGTTTCTCTTGCAGCTCAAGTTCTGGTTCGGCGCTGACGCAGTTAGAATCCAACCTCCTATGTAGGTAGATTTTCAGGACGTTGAACCAACCAGACGAGATAAATAATGGAGATTTGGTCAGCGCATCCATGTCGCAGACCGGGCTTAATTGCGCGAGCAAACCCAAAACCTCGGCGCGATTCTCGATGCCCTGGATTTTCTTCCGACGCGCAAGGCGTTCCTTTTCGGGCGAATCGCCCAACCCCAATATGTAGCAGGATCGTTTGCCGTTGATGTCGATGTTCTCCTGGAGCCAAGGCAGCGACCCAAAAACCGCCCTAAATTCAGCCAGCACCTCGGATTCTGACGGGATGCCCTTGGCTGGGGCATATTTGTCCGAATTTTTGCGCCCATCCGAGTAGCCCTTTACGAAGTGTTTTTCAAATTCGCTGTAATCGCCGCCGCCCTCGGAGTCCTCGCAGAAAATTGGACCCAGGCTCTCCCATAACAGCTCCTTTGTCTCCTTCCGAGGCTTGTCGGCAGCCCAAATGCGCCCGTAAATTCGACCGATGTTGTAACAAAGCCCTGACCATGTGCCTCGTTTTTCGCTGTTTGTAGGGATGCGACTGACTAGGCTTCGCAGATCCCGTACCTCGGTGGGTTCCTTTCCAGCTTGAGCGTCTGCTTTTTTATCCCGAACAGAGGCTGTGAGCATATTCCATAGATATTCGGGTACTTCCGCCAGCGATGAGAGCCGTTCTAGGGGACCGCTGATCGCCTCATATCTACTGAGCGTTTTAGTGTTTTTGTTTGTCGCAACGCTACCAGGGAGTACGAGAAGACCGCCTCCGCGAATGCTGGAGCGAACGTCACCCCTCACGCCCGACGCGAAGTCGAATTTGGTGGGAGGTTCGTCCCGGTGGAACTTCCTGGGATGGCGGAAGTAGAAATGGAAGCCCCCCGAACAAGATCGAACCACTCCAACGCCTTCGGGAATTTTCCCGCCGTCCAAGAGAAATAATTTCTTGGTGATTTCCTCCAGACTTTCACCGTAGATGTCAACGTCGAGGATGACCAAGGGGTTGATGTCCTGGCGGCGTGGTTGGAGTCCCCAACCTGTCACCCCCAGCGTTTGAGTGCGCTTTTTCGCCAGCTCTGTGGGGTGCATCGTTGTCCAGGCTTTGTACGGCGGGGACTTTTTGTGCTGGATTAATGGGTGGACGCAAAATCCTTCTGCCGAAATTTGCGCTGAGATTTTAGGATCTGGGGTTGTTTGCACTACTAGCGAAAATGTAGAAAATGTAGGTAGAGTGTAGTTTTTTTACACTGAGATTTTTGCTTCTCCTGTCTGTTTAGAGGTAGGAGGGGGGCTGTTTTTTGCCTTATGTAGTAAATGTAGCTTTTTCCGCTTAAAATTTCAAGGGACTGTGTAAAATCCCCAGAGACTACACTGACTGCATTTTTGGTTCTATGTTGTTTGTTGCACAGAGTTTAGCGAGTGTACCTAAGGTACATCGGGGTACATTTACTACACTTTCTCTATAACGGAGTCCAATCATCGTCGTTTTCTCCCAGCAATGCGAGGAAGCTGGCGATGATGAGGAACACAATTCCGGGCAGGAAACTTCCTACGAGAAATCCCCAAACGCCTAGGGCTAGGCAGCACAAAGCGAGGTGCTTGGGCGGGTTCATTTTTGACTGGCTACCCAAATTCGTAGACCAAACATTTCAGCCATCTCGCAATAGCTTACAGTTTTGTTGGGCGTTTTCACCGTTCGCGCCAGGAATTCTTTTTTCGATTCCCCCCTTAGTGCCAACGTGCCCTCGACCAGGTTTGTGAGATGCGGTCTCCAGAAGTCCTCGTCGATTTGTCGTTCGGGGCGCAGCTCCTGGGCGGCGGTCAGTCCAACCCGAACGAGGCGCTCGACCCTGATTTTTTCTTGCAGGGCAGCCAGCGTTTTTTCGTAGTCGGGCGCACCGTGTTTTTTTAAAATTCTTAATTCTTCTGTGAGGTCAATCATTTAATCGTGCTTGTTTGAGTTTTTTCTGTAGTGCAATCACCTCATCTTTGAGGTTGCAGATGATTTTGCGCAGGTCTTCGTAGGTTAGGGTTTCTGGTCCCCCGGTGTTTGGATCAGCCCCAGCCATCAAGCCTGACAGGTACAAAGCCATATCTGCGGGGCTGAGTTTGGGAGACACGGCAACCCCTTCACGCATAATTACTGCCCCTCCGCAACAGCCGTGATGGTGTAACTGGAACGAGACACCTGTGAGCTGTGATAATTGCTCGATTTTTTCCGTCAGGTGTTCGATGCTCATGCCTTCTCCTCACAGTCGGGACACATTTCCTCGTCAGGGATTAGTTCTTCCGGCTCATGCCAACCGTCCCCGATTTTTTCGCAGAAGGTTTCGTAATCCCTCTTACACTCAGGGCATTCCAGGGTTAATTCCTTTTTCCTCATTGATTGTCCTCTTGAGATTCTAACCCCCCAGCGCAAATCTCTTTCGCTGGAATCAGTCCAGAGGCGAGGCGAGGGATGACGTACCCATCCAGGGTCCAGCCGTGAGAGTCCTGCCCGGTCACCTGAATTTGTCCGTCCTCCGGGCGGCGGAATGCGCCGTAATTACTCGGCAAGTATTGTTGAACCTCGCGCAACGTCAACCCATCTTTGACGATGAGTGCTGTGCGAGTAGGTGCAGGAGATGTCGCTGCAATTTTATCCAGGGCATCCGAGAATTGTTTGATGTTTGTCATGTGATCTTTATTTTAGTGAGTTTTGTGGGTTGTGGCAAGTGTTAGTTTAGTAGCCAAATGAGTAGGATGTATGCTGGGATCAGCACTAGCAGGGTTACGATTATTCCTGCCGCAGGGCGATCCTTGCTTGGACCGGGTTCCAGTTTGAAAACTAATTCCCTGGCGAATTTTGCTGCTTCATCGTAGCTGGCAAATTGATGCCAGCTCCCGACGCAGCTTCCTTCTGAAATCAGACCTGCGCTAAATTTTCCGCTGGGGCTTTGCCATACCCGCGCCTCTAATTTTTCGTCCAGGTCATCGTGAATCGTGAGTAGAATTTTCATTTTTATTCTAAGGTTTCCCTCAGTCCTCATCAAAGAGTCCTTCTGCAAAGTCTCCTTCTGCAAAGTCTCCCTCATCAAAAAGTGTTTCACCATCTTGTAGGCATATAATGAAATGAAAACCGTCCGCAACCTCTTTGGACTCAAAGGTGAAAATAAGTGTCGGGAAAAAGGTACTCATCTCTACGAAGGCATCGGCAGGTGTGTCCCAAGCCGTAAGAAAATTCACTAGGATCTGATTCCGGCAGGAGCGGTAACTGCATTCCACAGGCAGTAGAGGTGCTTCTGAATCACAGCCTATGAAGGGTTCAGGTAACAGATTCTCCCAGGTGAAAGCCTTAGTCGATGTCCCTACCGTTTGGTCGAGACACCTTTTCTTCCAGCCGTGGATAGCATCTTTGTTGCCAGTTACGACCAGCTTATTTTGGCTCCAATTCGTCATCTTAGTTGTCCTCCTCATCTAGACCAAAACAGCTACCCTCTTCCAATGAACTACATGGGTCACCACACCCCCATGCAAATATATTGTCGTACAGCGGTGTGCAAGGATTCCATCTCTCCCATTCTTTAGAGGTCATGGTGAAGCACACATCTGTATAGTCATCATCCTGATTGTCTTTACCAGACTCTGGCTCGTCGGTGACCTCAATGAGGGAAATCCCCACTTGGTCTAGCCATGGTTTGCCATTTCGGAAGGTCAATTGGAGCAGGTTCACTTGGGCGTACATTTTTTTTGGTTTCATGGTTTCTTTCTTCGTTGTTTGTTGAGGGTCAGCGAGTTGCAGCCCTTCATTGCCGCAAGACTGTGACTCTCAGAGGAGCCACAGCCTGTTGAAAGCTGGTAGAGGTTTACTCGGTCAACTACGGTAGTCCTAGAGCAGCGGCACAGTCCTCGCAACCAAGAAACTCGTAGAGGAGTGTTTGAGAATTCTGGTTCAGCCACACCGTCTTGTCGGGGTTGAGCGGAGTGTCGCAGCGATGGCAGTAGATTGTCTCGTTGCGCGGGACGATTTCCAAATCCCCAGCGCATGAGCCAACCAGCACATGAGTTTCATCCCAGCTCCACGTTTCTGATGTGTCGCGTGGCTCATCGCCGCCAAATGTTGGGATGTCGCTCGACCAATCCTCAAACATGGAGTTGTCGCGAAAATCGTGATCGAGATGCGGCAGTTCTCGCGCCTCTGTGATCAGATAATCGAGTAACTCTTGCAGGTTGGAGATGGCGGCTTTTTGCAGTCGCAAATCCTCAAGCTCGTTTTCGTTGTCAAGTTTATCTTGGGCTTTCATGTAGCCCTCTCTAACGAGTTCCTTAACTCGCCCGGATCCGAACTCCTCCTCGATGAGCTTTGCGGCATCGGGGTAATTGGTGTAGCAATTCAGCATCGCCCAGAATCTGCTGTCCTGCAAATTCGGGTAGCCGCCGTTGCTCTCCTGCTCGGCTTCGGCGCAGTCGATGATGATTTCCTCGGCGATTTCGATTTCGATGGCGGTGTGCATTTTATTCTCCTTTAGTTTTTTGGGTTTAGGCGTTTGGTGGAAACCGCCAAGCAAGGTAGGCGATTAGGATTAGCAACCCACCGAGTGCGTACCAGTTTATTCTGATCGGGTCGCGTTGGGTGGCTGTCAATTTTTTTCTCCTTGATTTTGTGGGGGCAAGCCTCTCCGCAACAAGCCGTCTTCGACTAGGCGGCGCACCATTGAATTCCTTGAGCGCCCTTCTTGGACGGCTAGCAGATCAATTCTCTCGATTTGGTCAGGTGTAAATGGGCGAAGTGAGTGTCGCTTGGGGGGATTTTTTCTTGCCATGTCCTTTATGATAAACGATTAGGATAAGTTATGTCAATCATATGCCAAGGTTTTTTGCGTGGGCTGTGGGCTGTGGGCTGTGGGCTGTGGGCTGTGGGCTGTGATCTGTGATCGGGGCGTGATC
>Ga0080013_1005879_pt1 | contig 11194 bp, 19 predicted proteins | sample ETNvirenome_6_85_FD_69236 | JGI IMG/M metagenome (GOLD analysis project Ga0080013, IMG submission 69236) | Marine viral communities from the Pacific Ocean - ETNP_6_85 (SPADES assembly) (version 2) | ecosystem: Environmental > Aquatic > Marine > Oceanic | place: Pacific Ocean | collected 2013-06-19
GTTGGGGCAAGCCTATGTAGATGCCCACGCCAAGTAACAAATGGCCGTGCCGGGCTTTTACAAACTGTGGCAATCCGTGTGGGTGTTGCCACGCCCGGTGCGGTCTTTATGTTAGGCTGATTTGACCGCTTTTAGTTTTGGTTTTGGCTTACCGGCGATGCCATTGAGCAACTGCATCTCTTCCTGATTGCGCTTGGCTGATTCTTGGCGATAGCGACGTAACATCGTGATCGAGTTCCATCCACCTATATCCATCAAGACAGAATCACGCATACCCCTGTCTGATCCATCGGTAGCAAACAGATGTCGCATCATGTGGCGATTGACCTTTTTGATTGTCCACCGATCCTCACCTTTTAAATGTTTCGTGTCCTCTAAAAGTTGATCGACGGCACGTTTGAGTGTGTTATATATATTGATAGGTGGAATGATTAAATCGTCCAGGTTTTCGTCAGACGGCCAAAAGATGGTAGGCACCTTGTGACCGCTTTTCTCTTTTACCCATGAACTGCCACCGCGTAAGCTATCCAGTGTGGGCCTCACGTAGTCATTCATTGGTATCTTACGACCCCTTGACGCTTTCTCTTTGCTTGGTCGGATTACGATAACATTATCCGTCCAATCTATATCTCGCCAAACAAGGCTATGTAGCTCACCGGCCCTCATTCCGGTATACCGCATTAGGCTCATTATCAGCGAAACGTAGGGGGGCAAATAACCCAATAACTGGTCAAACTTTGTTTGTGTGGGCAAATCCTTTTCATCGACCAATTCGTCTACATGGTCTACCTCATCCATTGGCCAACGAGCAATGTAGTTTTTCTCTTCAGCCAAATGTAGCACACAACTGAAAAATGATTTATGGCGATTACGGGTGCTGGGTGTCCATCCACCGTCTAACTTTCTCACGCCTTTTTTCGACATCTTGGTCAGCCATTTCGTGATGTCCAGTGCCGTGATGGATGCTACAGGCTGGTCGCCAAAATGAGCGCAAATGGTTCGTGCAAATGATTGCTCACCTTTTACCGTAGCAGCACTCTTTTCGGTCACGGCCTTAAGGCGACGTTTCCGCAACTTCTTCGTGTTTTGCGTTTCGCCGTTGAAGTATTCTTCAGTCACTTGGGCAAAGGTCACGCCTCTGTTTTTTTTTACCTCTTCGACCTTTTTTATTGTGCCACCTTCTAAAGCGTCGTTGATTTCTTTTGCCTTTTCACGCGCCATGCGCTGGCTGGTGCATTTTAAAGATTTAAATACTCTTTTTTGTTTTGTGGGGTCGTAGTAGTAAGCTCGCCAGTAACGCGACCTGCCATCTGTTCTTTTGTGATAGGTAACAGATCCTTCTACATATTTCTTTGGTGTGGGCATATGCAAGTCCTTATTTATGTGGCACAATAGTGGCACAATCTATGTTCACTTCTGATGATTTCTGTAACACTCAGTAGAAGTCAATATAGTGTGTTTTATTCTAACATACAAGCACAAAGTTCATAAGTCGTTGTTTTTGTTATGTTAGTCAAATTGCCCTTGTACGGACTTTTAATCAATTGGTCGCGCGTTCGATTCGCGCCGGGCTCACCATAAAAAACAACCACTTACGACAATTCGTAGGTGGTTGTTTTGGTTTAAATATGCGCTTGTGGCACAATAGTGGCACAGCAAGTGTCATTCTATCTGCATTGTTCGCTCATCAAGAAATCGTTCAATGTCGGTGCGTTTATACCGAACTGAGCGCCCGATCTTAATAAATTTTAATTTTCCTGTTGCTTTTAATGCGTGAACGTAGCCTTCCGAAATCGACAAAAGATCAGCAACTTGTCCAACGGTCAGCAATTTGAGTTGGTCTGTTTTATCTGTCATAGTTACTCCAAAGCGCAACCGCATCCGCCCCATTCAAACTGGTCAAACAGATCGGGTTGCTTTTCAATGCGCTCACGAAAAGCGCGTAATGATAGGGGGGTTGTTTTGTTGTTTCTACGGTCACGTAAAATGGTGGCATTTTCGCTACCGATCTTACGTGCCACTTCTCGCTCTTTTTCTTCATGTTCTCTATAGCGTTCTGGAAAGTGCCTTAGTAATAAACGGAACTGAGCTTGTCCGGCTTTCACGCAAAACCCACCACAGTTATTATGTGGAAAGCCAAGCTCATATAAACGTGGTGGCCGGATGCCCTCTTTTGCCAACCAGTCGATCATGTCGCCTTTGTTGAGAAACGGTTCCTCACACATCGGTGCTTGGATGTACCAGTCACCAACTCGTTCTTTCACGCGGTCTAAGCGGTGCTGTTCCGTCCAGTCGATTCCGTAATACAGCACGGTGTGTTTTGGGTCGCAGTGTTCGTCTCGCCACTTATCCATAAACTCACGTTTCAATATTCTTGAACATGGGTCAATCCGCGAGTTGCCGATGTATTTTACATCTTCAAACACTTGCCACACGTCGCGCCCTTCGCAAATTCGCACAAAATCCACTTCACAATGCTTTTTAATGTTATCTACGCTTTCGTCTAAAAATCTGTATAGATCCTCGTCTTCAATTAGAGTATCAGCAAATAAAAGGGTCAGCTTGTAACCCTGAACAGATAACCTCCTGGCCGCTGCCCACGACCCCACGCCACCCGAATAATACACAAGGTGGTCGATCACTCGTTCTTCTCCAATACGACCGTTCGATACCGGTCACTCAATGCGACTCTTGGGCCGTATGCCAGATGACCCTTTTTCTGCAAACGTTGTATTTGAGTGCTAACAGAAAACGTAGACTTGAGTCCAAGCTCTTCGCATATCTGTCGGATAGTTGGTGTGCGGTTATGTTCCTCCAAATGTCGCCGTATTACATCCAGCACTCGTTGTTGCGCTGGCGTGATGGGCGTGTTGTGCGTGTCTCTGTATTTCCTGTTATCCATTTCGTGCCTCTTTTTCGTTTTGTCTTATTTGATTTATTTCTCTGTCGAGCCAATCCTGATAATTTCTGTGGCGATGACATGCCATCTTTAATGCCTCATATAGTTCTTTTTTTACTTCAATTAGGTCAGGTGTGGTGAGTGTGTTTTGTCGTCTATGCAAACGTCTCAGGATGCCAAACAATTTTTGCATTATGGGTCTGCTTATCATTGGTTACTCCATCCTGTAGACTTCGATGTCGACTTCCAAACCCCAATCGTGGACGGTGATCTCTTTGACTTCAAAATCGTTACCCGTTTCACGGTCGAAGACTTGTATCGTTTTGGGTGGGTTGTTTGTTAGCTTTGCCATCTGCTCATCAGTCAAGTCTTTGCTCATGGTTATAGTCCTATGGGCTGTTCGTAGTCTTGCTTGCGTTTGTATCTTCGGTAGAGCGCAATGGCTCCAATGAGGAGAGCCAGTGCCGGTAGACATCGCGTGACATATCGACCCATTCGGAATGCGGACTTGTTTGATGGCATACTGAAATCTCTTCTGCGTTAAATGTTGTGAGGACGATGTAAAACGGAACGCCTAATGCCTTTGCTACATGGCGTAGTTTCTTACCGGAAAACTGATGCCATAACCGATGCGCTACACGGTCTTTCACCGCCTGATTAATAATTGGATTAGTCGTCAACTCCAGCACTGCAACAGGGTAGTCACCGCGCCACTCGATCTGGTCTACATCATGCACACCCGATACATTCCACTGGTAGCGCCAGCTTTTATATGGAGCAGCTTTGTCTGCCCAACCGAATTTGCGCTGTTTCATAATTCACCCGTTAAATCATTTTGCCCTGCACGGACAACAATTCGTTTGCGGTTATGACCATCTCGTCCGTCTGCCACCCACACCACATTTTTTTGTTGTGGTTGTAGCGGAGGCCCACTTCCGTAAGCCGCTGATTGACGGCGTGTGACAATTTCAGCGGTGCAGGGCCGGGTGTCTCGTAGCGTCGTGCCGCTATCGGTTTGTTCTCCTCGCGCCATTGGTGCTGGATGCTCTGTCGTTTCAGCCACTTCACCTCTTGTTCGATCAACTCGGTGATCGCTTTCATCAAGAGTGGTGAATTCCATTTCGCCCCATCCAGCAATTCGGAAAGTATTTCTAATGCCAGCCTCGTAGTCTCGTTGCTGACGTTTCGCGCTGGAGGTGTAGTCAGTTCCTTCTGTTCCAGCAAATCGTGTAGGGTTATCCTCGCGTGATCTATAAGACTCAATACGGGCCTTCGTGTTGGCGTGTCTTGTTCTGGCATTCTCTATCATCTGGGTTAGGGCGGTGCCGGTGAGATTAAGGGTGTGACCTTCGATTGTAAAAACGGTAAACACGCCTGGTTTAAGCGGTGGCATGGTAGCTACCAGCGCACGTTTATTTTCGGGTAGCGCGGCCCATGTATATCCGTATTCCAGATCTTTACCGATTGCCATTTTTGCACCGTCAGACAGTGGAAACTTTTTCAATACGTGTCTGGCTCGTTCAAGTGTTGTTGCGGTGTATTCTTCCATTCTTTCTCCAATTTTTTTTTAGACGGGGCAAGCCGTAGAGGAGAACGGCCCACCCCTGAGTCACCTAAACGTGCCGGTATCTCCGGCCCCCATGCGCTTACGTGACGTTTCTAAATTTTCGATCCACCATTCAATTATTTGTATGACATTCGTTTCTTCTGATAACAAAACCGGATCACCGTATCGCATAATGATGGCGCACGGTTGCCGGTCGGGTTCCATAGACGGCACCACATCCACGATTTGATCTGCGTGAATGTTGTGTAGATGGCCATCTGTTTTCTCAACCAGCAGTTGTTTGCTCATAAACCATCCGGCTCCGGCATTAACGTGACTTCGATACGTGGGTCGTTTTTATCCACTGAAAACCGATCCACAAAACCGATGATCCATTTTTGCGAGTCATCGGGTAGCACGTTTGCCTCAACCAATCCGTCTAAAATGTATTTTGCTGCTATGCGTATTCCGTCCGGATCAGCACGTCTGTTTTTTGAGTAATATTCTGACCTGACCCATACCGGTTGCGTGACGGGCGTGAGCTTTTGTGCCAACGCCTCCACACGCACCATCTGAGTCCATTTCTTTTTCTCTCTGGAGTAGTGCGACCAATGCTTTTTTGTCGCAGCTATCACCGTATTGAGATTGGGCATGGCTCCACGCACTATTAGCTTTTTCATTTGTTTGTAAAAACCATAAAGTATGAGTGGTGAATACGAGCGTGGCGTTGCTTTCCTTTAGCTGGAAAAGGCAACGTAGTGTCTCTACACAAAACGAATAAATCTTTTAAAAACAGATTTATTGACTTACACACATCATGGACAAAAATGTGAGTCGGACGGAGCTTGTGGTTGTATCGAACATCTTGGCATTTAACAATTAAAACCCCAGCTTTTTGTAATACCCTCTGTATTTCGATAAGCGTATTTTTGTAATAGGTTGCCAGTTCATCATAGTGCCAAAAGCCACCAAATCTTCTACTTAAAATCATTTGGCCTTCTTTGTGATTACGGCCATCTCTTACATAGGTTAAAAAAGGTGGGTCAAACATTATGCTATTCATGCTGTTTGTTTTTACTGGTAATCGCTGACTATCAGCTTTTATTACGTCTTCTAACTTTGGCTCAACATCAAAGCGAAGTCGGGGTCGCTGTAGGTTTTTGTAGAATACCCCATGTCCATAGGTCACATCACACTCTATGCCGTCAGGACAATGCAATGTGATTATTGACTTCAACAACTTGTGTTGATTGTCTGCAAACGATTTAATAGCGTTCAAAACGGCAAATCATCCGGATCACCTATCAAGTAATTCACGTCAAACGCCTTGCACGATTGGATAAACATTGCCGTAGCCATCGGGCCTACCAGTTCCGGTGTAGGCTCCAGGTTGTTCGCTTTGCAGTTTGTAATTGCAGAGGCAATACATCGGCGCATCATTAAAACGATGCCGTCGTATTTCCATTGGGCATGTTCTTCGGTGTTTGGTTCTGGTCGATGCCTTGCTATCATTTCAACCGCAAACCTTACGCTACCGTCTGTGCTTTTGCTGGCCGTGACCTGGATCGTATCGCCTTGTGCAATCGACATTGGCTGTAGCTCTTTTAGGATTGCAGAATGAGCATCAACCTTGAACCTCGCTTGGGTAGTTCCAGCTTGCACGGTGTAGGGCCAAATGGCGCAATCTATGATGGTGAGAGCGGTAGGCGTGTCAGGCCGAAAACCAACTTCCGGTAGGCTCATAGATCACCGCCCAAAAGATCAGCTTGCTCTTCTTTCGGCTGTTCGCCATAGAGCGCCTCAGCGGCTTTCTCAGCGCGTTCTTTGGCATCTTCAGAGGCAATGAATGTATCTGCGGTATTGGGTGCAGCGGTGCAGGTAACCGTCCAGACTGGCGCCCATTTTTGTGTGCCGTCACGCCCGGTGAACTCCTCGCGATCACATTGGATGTGTATTGTGGAGCCACGATGTCCACCGGCATTCTGTATCGCCTCATGTTGACGAGGGTTGCAAAACATCGTGTGGGTGATACCCTGATGGTCTACGTTGTAAATAAAGTAAGGGCCGTATTTACCGGCTTTTTCCAATGGCGTATCGTAATTAAGAATCAGATCGTGCGACGTGCCGTCCGGCAAAATAGTGGTCGGGTCACCCCTGTTATCTTTGCCTTTGGTGATCTCCACAACTTTGGAATCAAAAATCAGTTTAGGTGGAAAGGTGCGAATCTCTGTCATTTTGTGACCTCCATGACGAAAGGCACAATCAGAAACGCGACAACGTAAAGCGATGTGATGGAGAGGGCAACTGTGTAGCCGTGCAACTTTAGCCACTTGACTATTGCACGTTCGTGCAACATATTAAACGACATACAATCCTACTTTCTTTCGCGAGATGGTGGATGGTTACTGGCCTACGAGGTGTTAGCGCACCGCGTGGGCCTCTTTTTTATGCTACTCGATTTTGTTATTTAAATATTTCAGTAATCTCCTTTTTATTTTTATTGGCGCACCATCGTTTCGGATATGGTCTACGGAATATTCCATCATCCAGGTGTCAATTAGTTCAGAAATGTGAAAATGGGCATCGGCACGTAGCGCCGCCGCTACAGAATTTTTGTCAAACGTGGCGTTTCTACGGACTTCTAAAAGTGTATGCACCTGGTTGCCCGTTATCCATGCCGAGCGAATAAAACTACCCCGATCCTCGCCGTTGCCTACAAAGTTGAGCTTGAGTTCCTCGTCCAGGCTCGGCCCTTCGCGCAATGGGTCGCCTAACTCAATTTCGGCGTATTTTATTTTGTAGTCGGGCGTGAAATATTTGCCGATAGTTTTTTTGGCCTCCGGGCCTTTGTATAAATTATTGTTTATTTCAGCAATGGCCGTGTCAATTTTTTTGATGCCGGTAAGTTTAACTTTTTCCAATCCTGATTTCATCAGCGTCGCCGGTTCAACCTCCAGCGCCCTCGCAATCTGGTCGAGCGTTTGAATGTTCGGCGTTGTGCGGTGGCTGATTATTTCTTGGATTGTGGATCGGTTCAGCTTGCTATTCTCGGCCAGCGTCGTCTGTGACATGGAGAGTCGATCCAGCAATATTTGAATGTTCTCTGCTACTCTACTTGCAATCTCTGTCATAGCCGTTCTCCTTGTGGGGGTGCCTATAATACCACTGCACATATTCTAATGCAAATTTATTTTGGATGGGTGTAGCCGTCTATTTTTGATGGTTTCCATGAAAGATTTTTGCGTGGTATGCACCTATATTACTGCAAAAATAGCAATATAGTTGCGTTTTATCTTTCACCACATGAAATTTTGCGGGGTAGGGGCAATCAAATACTGATGGGTGTGGCCGTCTATTTAATTAAAAAAAGTTTAAATAAAAGAATTGCCAGTTGGCAAATGTATAGCAATGTATAGACAATGTAGCTACATGATACACAAAAAAACAGCCGCCAACCGGACGACCCGATCAGCGACTGCTATCACACTCACCTTAACCAAATGGCTTTAGGCTCGTGTGTAATAATCAAAGTAATCACTTAATGGTTTGCAAGCAGCAATCAATTCAACATAACGCACCAATGTTTCTTTTGGTGGGCCGTTATCTGTTTCAATTCGCGCTAAAGACGGTTGGGTAATTGCAATCAAATTGGCAAATTGTTGTTGCGTTAAACCCATACTTTCACGCACTTGCTTAATGCGTTTACCCGGTGTTAAATCCTCACTCATCGTTGTCTCCGGTCCTGATGTAATCGGTTGCATTGTCGTCTAATGAATCTCGATCCTGATAGTATCTGAGCGTAGTCTTCAGATCCGCATGGCGTAGATGTCCTTGAACTTTCTGTGGTTGCGCTCCGCCTTCAAAAGCTAACGTGCAACAGGTGTGGCGAAACGAGTGCGCGGATATGTCGATACCAACTTGCTTGCCGTATCCTTTAACAATATCTGTTACGGTAGCAGGGCGCATATGCTGGCCGTAGTTGAGCGTGGATAGCGAAACAAATACGTAATCAAATTGATCCTGATACGCATCAGATAGGGCTTGCAGGGCTTTAACGATCACTGGCGATAATTTGACGTGTTGCTCCATACCCGACTTGGTATTAGGTAAAACCGCAATCAAATGCGAACCCTCTTCGCGTATATCTGACCAACGCAATCTCGTCGCCTCAGCGCGACGTAATCCGGCATAGAGTAGCACCAACATTAATGCGTGGTCACGTTTTGCCATTAGCTCGTTTGTGTTCGATTGAGCTAATCGCAACATAGCATTGATGTGTTTGGTCGCAATCGCTTTGCCCACTGAACTATCCGATACCTTCATATTCTTGACTAACGCCGGATCTGCGGGGTTCTTTTTGACAATGCCTTTGGCTACCATGCGCCTGAAGAAACCACGTAAACTGGTTAGCTTACGATTGATCGTTGTATTCTTTGCATCATTTGCAATCAAATCGTTACGAAACTCCTCAATGTCTTCAACGGCTACACCAGTAACCTGATCCACCGTCACCAGTGTCGTGCCAAAAAAGGCAATCAGATCGGCACGATACGCTTGACGTGTAGATGGGGCCAGTTGCGATTCCAGGAATGGTTTAAGCAAATCTGCTGATGGGTGAGGCAGTGCCAATACAGTTGTTTTCATTATTGCCCCGTTTTGTTTTGGTGTATCAATTCAACATAGCACGTTTCGCAAAGCGTGAGATTGTTCCACTCTCCGGACTCAAAAACTCCTATAGCGTCAAACTTTAAGCCGTCTGGACAGAATGTTTTTGGAAATGTAGGACTACATGCGTCGCAATGATGCCCGTAATATCCTTTGTTGATTTTTCGATCTGGTGGGGTAGATATTACGACATATTGACCAATCGTCGGTGCAAGTATTTTTTGTTTAGTCATGGCTCACCTTGCTCATTTTTTTCGATCTTTTTATAGTGTTCTTTTACTGGAAACGAAAATACGAATTTATTCGGCTCTTTTTTTCCTGGTATCTCAACTGCATCGTGGTCAATATACTTTTCCAATTCATCTAACGCCTGATCGAGAGTCTTGCCTTCAGCTACCCACTCGCTTAACGATTCCGGACTGCACTCATAGAGATAATCAAAATGACTTTCTGCCATTTGATTATACTCAGAATAAATATCCGCATCTTTGTAGGTATCATAATCCAAGCAGCCGTCTTTGTCGCGCTCAATTTCTACTAAATCAACGCTATCCGCACTTAAGCGTTCAAACGTCTGATAAGATTCATTTCGCTCTTCGTCGAAATCTATGTAGGGTGTGAAATCAACAATGAGGCCGTCCGGATCGCCAAACGGCGTGTTGTAATTGTTGTATAGTATTCCAAACTTATCGCCAGATTTCACGGGCATAATTTCAGCCGTTACCTGGCGGCTGATGATGTCGCTGTAGCGTTCGCGTTGTTTTTCCGACATTTGGTCAATCATGGCTCACCGTCGCCTTCTCTGCACGATACTCGTCTACACGGTCGCGCCAGTAATCCAACAGGCCAATTATCGTGGTAGTCTCCGTATCGTGATGAACATGCCGATTGCCCTCACTATCTTCTTGTTTGAGGTCGCCATCATCAAACCACTCACGTAATTGATCTGATGGATCGTCATTCAACCCCTCGCAAAATTCTTCTGTTGTTTGTGAGCCAAGCCACGCCTCAACATCTACCCAATCGTACGCTTGCGTCACACCTCCGTTCGTACCCATGTCATTATGAGGATCAGCGGCCTCCGCAATCAAGGCCAACTCTGGCGTGTCGTGTTGCCCACTTTCTAACGTGTGTCCAATCGCCAACGGATCAAGAGTTCCATTTTCTAAGCTATCCTTAATCAAATTTAACAGCACCTCTAAATCTGATGACAATATTTGGTTCGATATATTCCATTCATACATTTCGCCATTATATACGTCTGCCAATACGCTATCATCTTCGCTATAGTCAGCGTGAAGTGTCTGTAACTCTGGATCATATTGGATAAATGCACGTTTCACGCCCGGCACGTACAATGGGTGAGCGTAATCGTTTTCGGGTAGTGATATGGTGATTGATTTAGTCATTGTCAGCCTCGTTTTTTGCACGTTCAGCACGTTCAGCTTTCCACTTGGCCGACTGATAGGCGTGATACTCTGCTGTAGCGGTTTCGGCTACGATTATGGTTTTCTGTAGATCTTCGACTAATTGTTTCGCGTCCTCTAAACTAAGCGTAAACGTAGAAGTCCAATCATAGCGCATACGAAGTGATTCTTCGTCGTCGTGGTATTCCTCAATCTGTTTCACAAGATCGTGAAATTTGCCCATACTGGACATGTGTAAATCAATTCGCTCTACACCTCTTGGCGAAAAGTAAAACGTGTTGACTTGTAGATTGGTATCAGTTGACGGATCTTCCGGCCCTAATCCGTCGTTGAAATGGTCGTGTTCGTATTTTATGTCGGTTTTGCGACTGCTGTACTTCACGTCTTCTGGTTTTTGTATCTCGTTATGCTCATTCATTGATACCATTGTGATTCCTCCATTGTGTGAACTGTTAAAATTATAATGAAAAATGTGGGATTTCCGAAATTATTCTTGAATGCCTATGAGGTCTAAAAATTCACCTATGCCTCGAATGCGATACACTTTGCTTTCTTCTTCTTCGTCTGATGCGACCCAATCCTTTAGTATCTGTATTTGTTCATCATTGAGGTATAAAAACTCACCTAAGGCTTCTGGAAATTCAGACACCGCCCAAA